>Ga0183260_10001356_pt1 | contig 20547 bp, 15 predicted proteins | sample AntDrymUQ4972206_2_FD_129768 | JGI IMG/M metagenome (GOLD analysis project Ga0183260, IMG submission 129768) | Polar desert sand microbial communities from Dry Valleys, Antarctica - metaG UQ497 (22.06) (version 2) (version 2) | ecosystem: Environmental > Terrestrial > Soil > Desert | place...
AAGGGAGAAGGGAGAAGGGAGGGGACACCCTCTCGGGGCACCCCCTCCACGGCGTTTCTCTAGGTGAACGACTTCGGGATTTCGAAGCCCTTCCGGTACTCGCGGGTCAAGAGGGCATCGGCCTTCTTGTTGTCCACGAACTTCTCGGCGCGCGGATCGAACGCCAGAGCCTGCCCGACCCGGTACGAGATGTTGGCGAGGTGCGGCAGGGTGGACGAGAGGTGCCCCTCGAGGACATCGCAGGCGAGGATCTTCGGATCGTTCGCCCGCACGGCCTCGATGAAGTTGCCGTAGTGCCCTCCCTCGATCGTCGTCAGGCCGACGGCTTCCCCCTGGCCTGCGGCGGTGCCGCTGCCCGGCCCCTTCTCGTTCTTCTCTCCGACCGGGCCCAGGTACGAACCCCAGTTGCGGCCGGTTTCATCGAGCCAGGCCCAGCCCTTGGATCCGTAGAAGAGGTTCCCGACCCGCTGGCCACCTTCATCGTTCGTGTGCTCGCCGCGGGTGGCGAACTCGAGGATCATGCCGTCGGGATACTCGAAGAGTGCAGTCTGGGTGTCGGGTGTTTCCTGTGACGCGGGCTCCCCGAAGTAGCCCCCCATCGAGCTGACCTTCACGGGGTGTTCCTGCTTGGCGAGGCCCCAGCGCGCGATGTCGAACTGGTGCGGCCCCTGGTTGCCCGTATCGCCATTGCCGTAGTCCCAGTGCCAGTGCCAGTTGTAGTGGAAGCGATTCCGGTTGAACGGGCGCTTCGGCGCCGGGCCGAGCCAGAGGTCGTAGTCCACCTTGGACAGGTACTCGGCGTCGTAGGTCGGCTCCGGGCGCCCGGTGGAACCGGCGATCAGCGTGTACCGCTCGCCCGCCTGCATCGGGCCGTCGGGATACTTGCCGATCGACAACCGCGGCTTGAAGCAGAGACCGCGTGCCATGTGCACCTTGCCGATCCCGCCGTCCTGGATGAACTTCATCGCCTCCCGCACGGCCGGCCGGCTGCGATTCATCGTGCCGACCTGGACGATCTTGTTGTAGCGGTTGGTCGCCTCGACCATCTTCCGCCCCTCCCACACCGTGTGGGACGAGGGCTTCTCCACGTAGACGTGCTTGCCGGCCTGCAGCGCCCAGATGGTCGCCAGCGCGTGCCAGTGGTTCGGTGTGGCGATCACCACGGCGTCGATTTCCTTGTCATCGAAGACGCGGCGCATGTCCTGCACGAAGTCAGGCTTGAAGCCAGACACTTCCTTCAAGCTCGGATCGTTGATCCGCGAGTCCGCGAGGTTGGCGTCGATGTCGCACAGCGTCTTGACGTTGACGTTGTTCAGGTTCGCGAACCCGCGCTTGAGCGAGTTCCCCTGTCCGCGTATCCCGATGACCGCCACCTGCACACGGTCGTTGGCGCCGAGGACGCGTCCGTTGGTCTGTGCTCCGAGTCGGGTGCCGAAGAGCCCGCCGCCTACGGCAATGCCCGCCGCCGCTGCCCCGACGCGCGTGGTGAAATCGCGCCGTGTAATGCCGTCCTGGTCGTTCCGGTTGCTGGCCACGGTGACCTCCTGTTGAGTCGGCCGTAAGTTCCAAGTTCAGTGAGACTCGCCGATGCCGAAGCTGGCTGCGGCCGACTGCCGTAAAGCCGACTCGCGCGACGATATCGTAGCACCATCCGGACGCCTCCTCCAGCCGGCCCGGTGGTTGAGTTGCTGCACGTGTACCGATAGCATCCTGGGATGCAGGGGCAGAGACCACACGCCTTCAGGCGGAGACCGATCGGCGGGATCTGCCGTTGACGACACACGCCAGGGTTGCGCTCGTTACGGGTGCCGGCTCGGGCATCGGCCGGGCCGTGGCCCGCGCGCTCCGCAAGGACGGCTATTCGGTCGTGCTGGCAGGACGCCGACGGGACGCCCTCGATGTTACGGCGGCAGAGCTGGAAGGGGACGAACGCAACACACTCGTCGTCCCCGCAGACGTCGGCGACCCCGACTCGGTTGCCCACCTCTTCGGGAAGACGCAGGACGTGTTCGGACGTCTCGACCTGCTCTTCAATAACGCCGGGGTCGGCGCCCCGGGGGTTCCGCTGGAGGACCTGAGCGTTGACGCGTGGCGCACGGTCGTGGACATCAACCTCACGGGCGTATTCCTGTGTACCCAGCATGCCTTCCGGATGATGAAACGTCAGCACCCGCGCGGGGGACGGATCATCAACAACGGCTCGATTTCCGCGCACGTTCCGCGTCCGAATTCCTCTCCCTACACCGCGACGAAGCACGCCGTCACGGGGCTCACCAAGTCCGCCTCGCTTGACGGCCGGAAGTACGACATCGCGTGCGGGCAGATCGACATCGGCAACGCCGCTACGGAAATGGCCGCACGGATGACGCAGGGCGTTCCGCAGGCGAGCGGTGAGATGGCCGTCGAACCGGTGATGGACGTCGAGCATGTGGCACGTGCCGTGGTGTACATGGCGAGCCTCCCGCTCGACGCGAATGTTCAGTTCATGACCATCATGGCCGCGAAGATGCCGTATATCGGCCGAGGGTGAGCCGGGCACTGTGCGGGAGTCCGGAAGGGGAGGGTGAGGTGGAAAGACGAGCGTTCATGAGTTCGGTGCTCCGCGGGGGAATCGCAGCTGCGGCCGCTCTGCCCGCCGGCGGTGCAGCACAGGAGACCCGCCCGGCGGCCCCCCGGAGTTCTACGTCTGGCGCCACTACATCCTGCGGACCGGTACGCAGCCGCGCCGCCTTGCGGAGTTCATGCAGGGAGCGGCCCTGCCCGCGCTGAACCGGCTGGGGCACACCCCGATTGGCGCCTTCGAAGCTGTAGCCGGCGTGCCATCCCCGGCTCTGTTCGTGCTCGTTCCGTGTCCGACCCTGGAGAGCGTCGGGACGCTCGATGCCCGGCTCGAAGCGGACGAGGAGTTCATGCGGGCAGGGGCGGGGTATCTCGACGCCAGCGCCACCGACCCGGCGTACCTGCGGCAGGAATCCTCGCTGCTCTCGGCATTTCCCTCCGTGCCTCGCATCGAGGTGCCGTCGGCCACGGCAGGCAAGGGCCCCCGCCTCTTCGAGCTGAGGACGTACGAGGCCCCCGGGGAGCGTGCGCACCGTGCCAAGGTACGTATGTTCGATGAGCTTGGGGAAGTCGAAATCTTCAGGCGGGTCGGCCTGACGCCGGTCTTCTTCGGGCGCACCATCGTAGGTCCACGCATGCCGAATCTCACGTACATGCTCGTCCACGAGAACATGGCGGCCCGGGAGAAAGCGTGGGACGCGTTCCGCACGGATCCGGCGTGGAAGAAGCTCGCGGCGACCCCGGGCTACAGTGACGCCGAGATCGTGTCGAACATCACTACCGTCTACCTCCGGCCGGCCGCCTACTCGCAGATTTGACGCGGGCAGACTTGCCCCTGATCGACACCTCTCACCCCTGAGGCTCCGACTCGGGGGGGCTCCAGTTCGGGCGCAGGTTGACCTCGGTGCGGGGATACGCGCCGAGGATGCGGCCGGCGTGTTCCGTTTTGCCGAGCTCCTCCGACAGGGCCAGAATCAGCGTCGAGGACCAGTGGCGCCGCGTCCGGACCGGCACGACGTACCGGACGGTGCAGTCCGTCCAGGAATCGGCGAGGGATATGAACACGCGGGGAACTTCCTCGACGCCGAAGGAAAGCCCCTCGCGCTCGAGCAGCTCCTGATAGCGGCTCGCGGCCGTGACCATCTCGTCGCCGAGCACCCTCCGCGCAACCGCTTCGATGACGCCGGCGGCATATCGCAGGTCGCTCTCGTTCGCGACGTTGATCGTCACTTCGTCCCACACGTACGGGAAGTCGCGTGTGTAGTTCACGATGTTGGAACGCAGCACCTCCCAGTTGGGGAAAGTGATCAGCGCGCCCGTGGCTTGTGCCGCCGCCACCGGTTTGCCGGCTCCCCCGGCTTCCCAGACCGTGGTGGTCAGGATGTCGATGCGGTACACATCGCCGAAGACGTCTCCTACCGCAATGCGGTCGCCCACTGTGTAGTACCGGCGGAAGGAGTTCAGCAGCCATCCCGTGAAGCTTTCGATTGGCGTTTGCAAGGCCCAGGAGGCAGCAAGGCCCAGGAGCCCGACCGACCCGACAATGGCCCTGACATCACCGGCAAGCACACTCAGCGACGCGACTGCTGCGACGACGAAGACGCCAAGACGGGTGAGCGCGCTCGCTGCTTCGATTCGTTCCCAGCCGCGCAGGGTCCTGCGGAGCGCCGCCTGCACTCCTCCCGAGATGAGCGCCGCGGCGGCAAAGATGAGCAGGACGAGCACGATGCGCGGCAGGAAAGCATAGAACCCGAACGCCAGGTCGCGGATCGTATTCGCGGCTTCCTCGACTGCCGCCGCAGGATCCTGCGGGAGTTCGGCTGCGGGGGCCTCGTCGGGCCCTTCCTGCCCCTCCACGATGAGCGGTCCGCCCCACACCACGAGGAGCAAGGCTGTCAGCGCGACGGCAAGTGCCGACCCCTGGCGAAAGCGGCGGAGCTGTCGCTGGGCGCTCTGCTGGTAGGCCCGCGCACCGGGTGGGGGGCGCCGTGTCGGCCGGCGCGATCCCGCAGCCGCACTGGTGCGGCGAGCCGCCTGCGCTGCGCCCCTGCGAGACGCGGCCCGGGTGGCACCCGCCCGTGGGGCAGCAGTGGGCCTGGTGGCTCTTCGACGACGTTCGGTCGGCATAGTTCTCCCGTGCCCCCTACAGGGCCTGCCGTTTCGCCGCGGCGGCGGCCGGACACTCTCTTGCGCTCGCGCTGATGCAAAGGGGCATACCCGGCGAGACGAAATCGGGGCTGCGTGGCATGATTGACAGGAGATACGAAACAGGCGGAAATCTCAACCTCTTCAAGCGGAGTGTCGGAATGGCCAGTCCTCTTCGCGTGCTCGTCGTTGGCTGCGGCAACATGGGCGCAAGCCACGCACGGTCGTACCACAAGATGCCAGAGTTCGACATCGTCGGGCTCGTCAGCCGCGGGCCCGAGTCGCGCGGAAGGCTCAGCCGGGAGCTCGGCGGCCTCCCGGAGTTCGCTGATTACGAGCAGGCGCTCGCCGAGACGAGACCGGACGTCGTGAGCATCAACAGCTATCCCGACACGCACGGGCCCTATGCGCGGGAGGCCATCGAGGCAGGGTGTCACGTATTCTGCGAGAAGCCGCTGGCCGAAACCGTGGAAGAGGCCCAGGCCATCGTGGACGCCGCACGGGCCGCCAACCGCAAACTGGTGATCGGCTACATCCTGCGCGTCCACCCGGCCTGGGTGCGGTTCATCGAGATTGCCCGTACCCTCGGCAAGCCGCTCGTCATGCGCATGAACCTGAACCAGCAGAGCCATGGTCCCGCGTGGAACTGGCACAGGAATCTGATGCAGTCGATGAGCCCCATCGTGGACTGCGGCGTGCACTACGTGGATGTGATGTGCCAGATGACGCAGGCCAATCCGGTGCGCGTCCAGGCGATCGGCGCCCGGCTCACCGACGAACTCGTCCCGGGCATGTACAACTACGGCCATCTCCATGTGAGCTTCGACGATGGGTCTGTGGGGTGGTACGAGGCGGGATGGGGGCCGATGATGAGCGAGGTCGCGTTTTTCGTGAAGGATGTGATCGGACCGAAAGGATCTGTCTCGATCGTCAAGGATCCGAACGAAGCGACCGCTGGCGGCTCAGACGATATCGACAGCCACACCAAGACCAACCTCCTCCGTCTGCACCACGCCGAGATCGACGCCGCGAACGAGTTCGTCCGGCAGGACGAGCTCATCAGCACTGAAGACGAGCCGGATCACCAGGCGCTCTGCGACCGCGAACAGGCGTACCTCCTGCGCGCCATCCAGGATGACATCGATTTGACGGATCACATGAACGACGCGGTCAACAGCCTCAGGATCGTGCTGGCGGCCGACAGGAGCGTTCGCACCGGGGAGATCGTGACGCTCAGCGTGTCTGACCGGCGGAGCCCCGCACGATCGGGGTGAAGCGGCTCCGGTCCTTCCGCTCCTTCCGCCGAGCGCTCCAGGTTTCGGTTTTCGTGGGTCGGTGCGATATCTGGCACCCGCCCGACAGAATTCGCCGGGCGCAGACAAATCTGTGATCGTCCGGCTGGCGCCGGGTGTGCTGCCGCTGTCTCCGGCGCTTGACATCCGGCCGTTTCCGCGGAATCCGCCTCTTTTCTGCGCGAATCCCCATAAAAACCGGCAAGACCAGGCGTGGCCGATCTCTTGCTGAAGACCCGGTACATGGGCATAGAAGCTGGACGCGAGTGCGTGGGCATGGCCGGATTTCCGGCGCTCCTCATCGACAGTTCCCTTATTAGCCGCGCCGACCTCCAGATCGCACAGCAGCACGCCCTCCGCGAACAGATGCCCCTCGTCGATGCCGTTGTGGCGCTCGGTCTCGTCGCCGAGAGCGACAGCTACGGGAAGCTGGCGCAGGCGTCCGGATTCGAGGTCATCAACCTCGAAGGGCACGTCTCGAGCGAGCTCGCCGTGCGCCTCGTGCCGGAACGGATCGCGCGGCGGTACGCGGTCGTCCCGCTCCACGTAGACAACCGCACCCTTACTTACGCGACATCACAGCCCTACAACGTGGAGACGGAGCGTGACGTCGCATTCGCCAGCGGGCGCCGCACACGCGCGGTGGTGGCGACGCGGTCGAGCGTGCTCGACGCCCTGGACCGCTGCTATCCGAAGCTGCGCGAGCTCGATATCCTGGCCGCACGCCTGCGCACCGAGTCGGTTGTCGAGAACCTGGACGCCGAACACGCCACCACGTCCGAGTCCGTAGTCATCAACCTCTGCAATCAGCTCATTGGCCGGGCGGTCGACGTTGGCGCCAGTGACATACACGTGGAATCCAGCAGTTCCGGACACTCGTGCGCTACCGGATCTGCGGCGTCCTCGAACCCGTGCTGACGCTTCCGACCGCGGTCTCACAGCCCATTCGAAACCGATTCAAGATCCTGGCGCGCACGGACATTGCCATCCGGCACAAGCCTCAGGACGGGGCCTTCCGGATCAATGTGGACGGCCGGCGTGTCGACGTCCGGCTCTCGAGCATGCCCACCGTGGACGGGGAAAAGCTGGTCATGCGGGTCATCGACAGCCATAGCCCCCTGCAGACGCTCGACCGCCTTGGATACGATCCCGACACGCTGCTGCGGCTCGAACGGGCGCTCGCAAGGCCTGACGGTCTGGTTCTGGTCACGGGTCCCACCGGCTCCGGCAAGACCACGGCTCTCTACGCCGCGCTCGGGCACCTCCGGACGGGGCGCACGAACATCGTCAGCGTCGAGGATCCCGTGGAGCGTGCGGTGCCGGGCGTCACACAGATTCCCGTGAACGGCCGCGCCGGCAATACGTTCCCGGCCGTGCTTCGCGCCCTGCTCCGGCAGGATCCCAACGCCATCATGGTCGGCGAGGTCCGCGATGCGGAGGTCGCACAAATTGTGGGACAGGCCGCTTACACAGGGCACCTCGTCCTCAGCTCGCTGCACACGGTAGACACCGCCACGGCAATCACCCGGCTCACGAACCTCGGGCTCGAACCGTTCAAGATCGCCGAGTGCCTGTCGGCCGTGCTGGCGCAGCGGCTCCTGCGGGCGCTGTGCCCCCACTGCCGGAAGACGAACAGTGAAGCGGAGGCCCTTCGGCTGGGCGCCGAACATCATCTGGCGACCGTACCCGCATCGGCTGGTCCTGGCTGCGACCACTGCAAGCACACCGGATACCTGGGGCGCGTTCCGATTGTCGAATTGCTCACGCCGTCAGAAGAGCTCCGCGACGCGATCGTTCGGGGCGCGACCGCCCACGAGATCCGCGCAGCGATGCGAGCCTCCGGCGCCCCCAACATGCGCGACCACGCGATGCGGCTCGTGAGCGAGGGCATCACCTCCATCGAGGAGGTCAATCGGGTCCTGGCCGAGGACTTTGACACGCTCCAGGAGGCTGCCCGCACGCGATCGCGCGTGCTGGTCACCGATGACGAGCCGATCACGCGCATGCTGGTGAAGCTGCTCCTCGAACGGGCCAACTTCGAGGTGCTCGAGGCTGCCAACGGGAAGCAGGCGGTCGAGATCGCGACGCTCGAGCGTCCGGACCTGCTGATCGTGGATCTGCACATGCCCGAGATGGACGGCTACGAGGCCATCGCCCGGCTGCGACGTGACATCTCGATGTCGACGCTGCCAATCATCGTACTGACGTCGGAGGGTGGCCCGGGAGTCGAGCGGCGGGTCCTGGATCTTGGCGCCGACGACTACATCATCAAGCCTTTCGATCCGGCGGTGCTCCTGTCGCGGGTCAACGGCGTCTTCCGGCGCTTGAGCATCGCGGCTTGACGCCAACGCTTCGCACGCGGGCAGCCTGACGGCCGGTGCTCGCGTTCCGCAGCGTGGCGAACCGGGTGGCGCGCTGTTCGCGATCCGCCGGTGATCACCGGCTCGAGCAGGAAGGGTCCGGAACACTGACTGGGGTCCATGATTCGTCTTCTGCGGCTGTCTCTGCTGGTGCTGATCGCGGCGCTGATCGCGGCGCTGATCGCCGTGCCGGACCCCGCACGGGCCCACATCGATTCCGGTACTCATAGCGATCTCAAGGCGGCGTTTCTGCTCAGCTTTGCAAAATTCACCGAATGGCAATCGCTCGCGCCAGGCACGCCCCTCGTGATGTGCGTGGCCGGCGATCAGCGGGTGGCCAACGCGCTGGCCGAAGCCGTCCGGGAGCAGCGGGTCCGGGACCGCTCGCTTCAGGTCCAGGAGGTCGGCAGCGACGGGTTCCTGGAAGCGTGCAACCTCCTGTTCATCTCCACATCTCTCATCCAGAACGCCGGCCCGCTCCTGGCCAGCCTCAAGAGGCTGCCCATCCTCACCGTGAGCGACTCACAGGGATTTGCCCGGTCGAGCGGAATCATCGAGCTGTACGTCGAAGCCGGACGAATGCGTTTTGCCGTCAACCCGGAAGCCGGAAGCCGTGCGGGACTGGGCCTCAGTTCCCGGCTTCTCAATCTGGCGCGAATCGTAGGGGATTGATCATGGGGTTTGGATCTCATTCGCTCTATCGTGTCGTTGCCCTCGGCGTAGTCGTGACGGTAGCGGCGCCTGCGTGGGCGGCCGGACAGAGCCGCCGGCACCTGCCGGACCTCAGCATCGAGGAACTGATGGGGGTCAGCATCGAGCAGGTCTTCGGCGCATCGGAACGGGTGCAGCCCGTCACCGAGGCTCCCGCGTCGGTGACCATCATCACGGCGGATGACATCAGCCGCCACGGCTACCGCACCCTCGCCGACATCCTGCGCGGCGTGCGCGGCTTCTACGTGAGCGACGACCGGAACTACAGTTACGTCGGCGTGCGGGGCTTCGGGCTGCCGGGTGACTACAACTCCCGGGTGCTGCTCCTGGTCAACGGTCACAAGGTCAACGACAACATCTACGACCAGGCCTACATCGGCGCCGAGCTCGGCATGGACGTGGCGACCTTCGACCGCGTCGAGATCATCCGCGGGCCCGCGTCTTCCCTCTACGGCACGAGCGCGTTCCTCGCGGTAGTCAACATCATCACCCGTTCCGGCGGGTCGATGGAGGGCATTTCGCTCCAGGCGGAAGCGGGTACGCTCGGAACGCAGCTGGGGCGGGGGCTGTTCGGGCGGACGTTCGCAAACGGCCTGGACGTGGCGCTGTCCGGCACATACGAGCGCAGCGGGGGGGTGGAGCGCCTGTACTTCGAAGAGCTCGACACGCCCGCCACGAACAGCGGAATCGCCGACGGGCTCGACGGAGAAGAGCTCGGCACCGTCTACGGACGGTTCAGGCTGCACGATTTCACTCTTACCACCACGATCGGCCGCCGGCTCAAGGATATCCCCACAGCCTCTTACTCGACACTCTTCAACAGCCAGAGCCCACGCGCCCGCACGACCGACAGCCGCACCATGGTCCACGGCCAGTACGAACGGGTTGCCGGTCGGACCCGTTTCGCTGCTGACGTTTCGTTCGACCGCCTGCGTTACGAAGGGGTCTACCCGTATGCGGGGGCGGAGCCGGGCTCCCCGCCGCTCGTCCTGGACGACATGTCCGTGGGCGCGCGCTGGGGCGTCGCCGGGCGCGCGACACGGGCGCTCCCGGGCGGGCAGACGCTGACGGCCGGTGGGGAGTTCATGGCCAACGTCACCCAGAAGCAGTGGTGGACCTACAGTGACCCGATGGTGCCGGGGCGGAGCATCGACAAATCCTCCCGACAGAGCGGCATCTACGTGCAGGACGAGATCAGAGTGCGGCGCTGGCTGCTTCTGAACGCCGGCCTCCGCTTCGATCGATACGATCGCTTCGCCAGGACGACCCCGCGCGGGGCAGTCATCGTGGTACCGTCCTCGAACCAGTCGTTCAAGTATCTGTACGGCCGCGCCTTCCGTGCGCCGAATGCGTACGAGCTGTATTACTTCGGCAACCCGTTCACGACCCTGCAGCCCGAGTCGATCGGCACCCACGAGCTCGTCTGGGAGCAGTACGTGGGCGAGTGGCTCCGCACCTCGGTCTCGGGATATCGCTACGCCGCGTCTCGACTCATCATCGCGGATTTCAGCTACGGTGACGATCCGATTTTCATCAACAGCGGTGAAGCTCTGGCGAAGGGGCTGGAGGTGGAGGCGGAGGTTCGCTCCAGGCGCGGCGCACAGGTGCTCTTCGGCTTTGCGACCCAGCGTTCCGAGGACGCGGAACCCTGGTCAACTCCCCTGGGCAGATGGCCAAGCTCCGACTCAGCGCTCCCGGACCTCTCAAAGGATCTCTCGGCGGGATCGAAGTGCAGTACCTGGGGGCACGGCACACACTTGCAGGAACCAGCGTCCCGGCCGCCGCCGTCGCCCACGCGACGTTCAGCGCGAGGATCACGCCCTCAATCGAGCTGGTCTCCACCGCCCGCAATCTGTTCGACCAGGCTTACGCCGATCCCGCATCCGGCGAACACGCCTTCGACAGAATTCGGCAGAACGGTACGACTCGGCATCCGCTGGACCCTCCGGGGCGCCAGGGTGATGCCCTCCGGCGGAAACCCTCCCTTACGTTCGGCAGACGACAGCCATGAAAACTAGATTCGAGCGGTGGCTCCGGCGCCAGTCAGTGGCGCGAAAACTGACCTCGATGGTGCTGACGACGAGCGGCCTCACGCTCGTGATCGCCTGCACCGTCTTCGCCGTCTACGACTACGCCACCTCCAGATCGCGTCTCGTACGCGACGTCACGATGCTGGCCGACATCGTCGGCAACAACAGCATGGCGGCCCTGACCTTCAGCGATGCGACGGCCGCCCGGGAGACTCTGCGGGCGATGTCGACCAACGAGCACATCTTCGATGCGCGCCTGTTCACGGCAAAAGGGGTCCTGCTTGCGACATATGCCCGCGAGGAGGAGGCGGGGACGGTCGCGTCGCACCTTCATCTACGCTCGCCAGCCGCCGAGGGGGCATTCTTCGAGGACGGGCTCCTGCGCGTTGCGCGTGTGATTGTCTTCAGCGACGAGGTCGTTGGCAGCATCGAGCTCGAGTCGGACACCGCGGAGATATGGACGCGCCTTGGACGCTTCGCCGCCATCGTTGCGGCCACCTCTTTCGGAGCGGTCTGGATTGCGTTCGTGCTGTCACGCATCAGCGCGCGGCTGATTCACACACCAATCGTTCAGCTCATCGAAGTGGCACGGGTGGTTCGAGACAGCAGCCAGTACGACATCCGGGCAGACAAAGGGGACGACGACGAGATTGGTGAGCTCATCGACAGTTTCAACGAAATGCTCTCCGAGATCCAGCGCCGGGACGTTCAGCTGCAGCAGCACCACGTGGATCTGGAGCGCACCGTCCAGGAGCGCACGGCGGAGCTGCGCGAGACGAACGCCGACCTCGTAACGGCGCGCGACAAGGCGATGGAGGCGAGCCGCGCAAAGAGCCAGTTTCTTGCGAATATGAGCCATGAGATCCGGACGCCGATGAACGGCATCATCGGCATGGCGGACCTGGTGCTGGACAGCGAGCTCACGCCCGAGCAGCGCGACGGCCTCGCAACGGTCCGTACCTCGGCAGACGCCCTGCTGGGAATCTTGAACGACATCCTCGACTTCTCGAAGATCGAGTCCCGAAAGCTGGAGCTGGACGCCATTCCCTTTTCCCCAAGGGCCGCAATCGCCGACGCGGTCAAGCCGCTGGCCATGCGGGCACACCAGAAAGGCCTCGAACTCATCTGCGAGATCGACCCGGACGTCCCCGCAGGCGTCGTCGGCGACGCGATGCGCCTCCAGCAGGTCCTCACGAACCTGCTGGGCAACGCGTTGAAGTTCACTGAACAGGGCCATGTTTACCTTGCGGTCCGGCTGGACTCACAGACCGAAGGCGCTACCAAGCTGCACCTCAGCGTCACCGACACAGGGATAGGCATTCCTCCCGAAAAACACGAGGCGATTTTCGAGGCCTTCCGTCAGGCGGACGGATCGACAACGCGCCGCTTCGGGGGCACCGGCCTCGGCCTGACGATCTCCGCCACGCTCGTGCGGCTCATGGGTGGGCGCCTGTGGGTGGAGAGCGAACCTGGAGTGGGCAGCACATTTCACTTCACGGTGGCGCTCGATGCGGCGGAGATGCCCGCCATCGTCCCGCCGCGCACCGGGCCGGGACACCTGGAGGTGCTCATCGTCGACGACAACGGGGTGAACCGGCGCATCCTGCTCGAGCAGCTGACGCGCTGGGGGATGAGGCCCACGGCGGTCGAGAGCGGGAGTGCGGCTCTCGAGGCCATGGCGACTGCTGCACAGCTGAAGCGCCCGTTCGAGCTGGTCCTGCTTGACGCGAACATGCCGGAGATGGACGGCTTCCAGGTGGCTGCCAGGATCAAGAAGCAGCCGGAGCTGGCGGGGCCGACGGTTATGATGCTGACCTCTTCCGGTGCTTACGGCGAACAGGCCCGCTGCGAGGCGCTCGGAATCGCGGCGTACCTCGTCAAGCCGGTGTATGCCGCCGAGCTGCTCGCCGCGATCGGCCGGGCGCTGAGCAATGCATCGGCTGCCGCCGGGGCATCTCTCAAGCCGGTTTCGGCTGCCGGGGCTCTCGCAATGGGCGGCGACGGGGCGCCCGTACGGGTCCTGCTGGTGGAGGACAACCAGGTCAACCAGCAGGTGGCGGCCGGTCTCCTGACCCGCCGCGGACACACGGTCGTCGTGGCGGGTCATGGAGGTGAGGCCCTGACCTGGCTCGAACGCGACACCTTCGATGTCGTGCTGATGGACCTGCAGATGCCCGTCATGGGAGGAATCGAGGCGACCACCGCGATACGGGCACGCGAACGTGGCACCGGCAGGTACACCCGTATCGTCGCGATGACCGCCCACGCCATGCACAGCGATCGCGAGCGGTGCCTAGAGGCAGGTATGGACGGGTACATTTCGAAGCCCATCGACCCGCAGCTGCTGTTTGCGGCCGTGGAACAGAAGGGGCAACCGGGCAGCGTGGCACCTCAGAGCGCCCACACCGCCGGCGGCACCGTGAAGTTCGATGAGCGGGCACTGCTGGATCGTGTCTCGGGTGACAAGGCGCTCATGGAGACGGTCATCCGGCTGTTTTTGGAGGACTGCCCGACGCGGCTCGCCGCGATCCGGGACGCCGTGGAGAGCCGGGATGCGCAGGCCATCCGCGCCACGGCACACGCACTGAAGGGAGCGGCGGGGAACCTGTCCGCGATTGGGGTCTTCGACGCTGCCGATGCGCTGGAACGCGTGGGGGCAGAGTCGCGGATGGACGCAGCCGATGGGGCCTGGCGCGTGCTCGCAGCCGAAGCGGCCGGCTTCCTCGAGATCCTGCAGGGACGCGGCACGCAGGTTGAGGAGGCGCAGGGCTCATGCGCATACTGATTGCCGACGACGACAGAATGTCCACCACGATGGTAAAGGGGACACTCGAGAGCTGGGGGTTCGAGGTCAGCGTCGCGCCCGATGGCAACACGGCATGGAATACCCTCGTGGGGGACCGGCCTCCCTCGCTGGCAATCCTCGACTGGATGATGCCTGGCCTGGACGGTCTCGAGCTATGCCGCAGGATCCGCAGTACACCGCTGCGCACGCCGGTGTACCTGATCCTGCTGACCTCCCGGACCGGCCGTCAGGACCTCGTCGACGGCCTGGAGGCGGGTGCCGACGACTATCTGACCAAGCCGTTCGATCCCGGCGAACTGCGCGCGCGCATCCGAGTCGGCCAGCGCACGCTCGGTCTGCTTGCAAATATCAAGCGGCTCTCCGGACTCCTGCCGATCTGCAGCTATTGCAAACGCATCCGCTCGGACCAGAACTACTGGGAAGAGGTCGAGAGCTATATCAGCGTCCATACCGACGCGCAGTTCTCGCACGGCATCTGCCCTCCGTGCTACGAGAAAGCTGTTGAAGGGGAGACGATGGCTCCAGCCGGGCCAGCCGTGTAGTTCTGCCATACCGCTGCAGGGCCTGAAGACGCCTTCCCAAGCGCCCCTTTAGAGGAAACTGCTGTGCTAGCGGTGTTTACCTGCCGGTCAGTCCCGGTACGCGCGTTGCTCGTCGTCAACGCGTGAAGCTCGATGTGCGCTCGTGGTTCCGGCGCGCAGCCCGAGTGAGGTTGGTGCCCCGGCATCGTCCGCGGACCAGCCCCGCGGGGCGCAGTGGGTCCTGGCAGCGCGCGGCGTATCGTTTCGCGTGGGGCCCGTCGGCCCGCCCGCTGGTGCAGGGGGTGTTCGCGGCGGCCTGTGAACTGACGGCTGGCAAACCGAATCCCGACGCGCTGCGGGAGCTGGGGATTCTCGCTGGCGCGGGTGACACCGAGGCGACCCACGCGCCTGTCGCCGAACTCGAACGGCTGCTCGACCGCGCGCACGCGCTCGGGATTGCCGGCCTTCGGCGGAGCTTTCGACCTCTTGCCCGCGCGGCAGACGGCTCCCTCAGGTATCAGGACCTCTCGACCGTCAGAGTGTACGGCCGGCAGTCGGTCGCGTTCGCAGCCGCGCGCGATCTCGACAGGCGTGAGTTCAACCGGCAGTTCGGCGCGTCCCTTTTGACGGAAGCGGGCGCCCGCCGGTTGCTGGAGGAGCTCAGGGCCAGGGTTCCTCACGCCTTCAGCCCGGGCTCGGGCCTGGAGCTGGGGTTCAATCCAACGACCGGTCCAGGAACGCCACCGCCCCCTTCGTCTTCAGCGTGGGCGAGACTGGAGCGCCCGGTGATCGCACCGCTCGTCGCGAACAGGCGGGTGCTGGATCTGGGCTCGACCGGGCTGGCGTTTCCCCTCATGCTGCTCGGTGCCGGGGCGCGCGAGGTCGTAGCGATTGCCCCCTCCCGTGAGGCAGCGGACGTCTTGCGCACCGGGTGTCAGCTGCTGTCCTGGCGCGACATTCGTCCCTGTCCCTTGCAGGTCATCACCGGCGGACTGAGGACCCTGTTGACTGGCGAGCTCGGCGCGTTCGAGGTCGTCACGGCCTGCGGCTCGCTCACTCATCTGCCGGAGGAGGAAGCCGCTCGGATCCTTCACACCGCGGCAAGACTCGCCCCAGTGCTGATTGTCCAAGGGGCTGAGGAGCCTGAAGTGGATGCCCCCGACCCGGCCACCCTGTATCGCCTGCTCCGTGAGAACGGGTGTCCGGATATCAGCGTGCACGCCCCGGAAGGACTCCCGAGGCCGCTCCTCGTGGGCTACGCGTACGCCGCTGCAGGTGCGAGATACCGGCAGGCGCCTGCGCAGCGTCCCGCCTAGTCGGCGCAGCCGGCTACTTCACCTGAACGTCCAGCACGACAGCGTGGTGATCGCTGCGGGTAGTCGTACCGAAACGTTATCGGGATTGATCCTCGGTGAGACGCTTTCCCTCGGTGTCGTACAGGTCAAGCCGTCCGAAGCTTTCGAGCGATTGCCGTACCTTTTCCAGTTCCCCCACGGCCACGATGTGGAGACGAGACGGGTCCAGGTACTTCCGCGCGGCGGACTGCACCTGCTCCTGCGTCACGGCGTCGATACGCTCCGGGTACCGGTCCCAGTAATCAGCGGGCAGCCTGAAACGCCAGCTCGTGACGTAGTAGCCGATCATCTGCTGCGGACTCTCGAGCGACAACGCGAAGCTCCCCACCATCGCCCGCTTGTGGTTCCGGAATTCCTGCTCGGGGACCGCCTCGTCGCGCAGCCGCGCAATCTCCGCGAGCAGATCGCGCAACGCATCCCCGGTGACTTCCGACCGCACGTCGGTCGAGGCCTGCCAGGCCCCGCGCCAGTGCGGCGCGGACAGCCCGCTGTAGGCGCCGTAGGTGTAGCTCTTCTCCTCGCGCAGCGTGAGGAACAGCCGGCCGGTCGGCCCACCCCCGATGACCTTGTTCATCACTTGAAGAACGTCGTACGCCGGGTCGGTCCGGGAGATGGCGGGCGTGCCGACGATCAGGCTGGTCTGGACGGACCCCGGACGGGACAACAACGTCACTCGCGTGTCTGCGGGGGAGGGGGGTTCCGCAACAGCAGGTTCCGCGACTCCGCGCTTCTTCCAGCCTGCAAGCCTCGTCTCCACGAGCTTGCGCGCGTCTGCCAGGGAGATATCGCCGGCGATTGCCAGCGCCGCATGATCCGGGATGTAGCGGCTGCGGTGAAACTCCACGAGTGCCCCGCGAGTGACAGCGTCGAGCGCCTCGTTGCCGACCGCGATGCGGCCACCCGGATGCCCAGCGTACATGATCTTCGCGAACATCTCGCTTCCGAGGAAGCCGGGGTTCGCCCGCTGTTGAAGCAGTGTCGCTCGTGTGCGCTGCGTGTATCGCCCGAGCTCGTCTTCCGGAAATGACGGGTTCAGCAGGAGGTCGGCAAAGAGCTCGAACAGCTGCCCGGCGTGCTCGGTCAGGCAGGAGCCGGACGCTGTGGCGTCCGTCGCCGACATTCCGGTTCCGACGACCAGCGTGGCGGCCATCGTCTCGAGTGCCTCGGACAGCTGCAGCGATGAACGACTCGCAGTCCCTTCACGCATCATCGACGAGGTGATGCTCGCCAGGCCCGGCAGATCTTCCGGATCGTAGTAGCCTCCGGCGCCGGGGATGAGCAACTGGAAAGTGATCCGCGGTACACGGCGGTCTTCGAGCACCATCAGGTGCAGACCATTTGGCAGGGTGGCGGTCTGCGGCTTCGGCAGCTTGACACGCAGCACCTCGTCGGACACCGGTGCCCGCCCCTTGGCCACCACTCCCTTCGTCGACGGCGGCGCCTGGGAAGCGGGCGCGACCTGAGCCATCAGCAGGGTGGCACACGTCAGCGTCAGTGGCACGAACAACGCCGAGACCAGACGGATGCGCATCACAGGCCTCCCGCAGCCCCCGCCGGGCCCTTCGGACTTGGATTGGTGATGACGACGGTGCGGTTCTGCGCGGTGAGGTACCGGCGCGCCACCCGTTGAACATCCGCCGCCGTGACGGCGGCAATCTTCGCCGCCCGCCTGTTGATCAGGTCCGGATCGTCGTAGAAGAGCGCGTACTCCGAAAGGATGATGGCTCTTGCAAGCGTACTCTGCACGTTCGAGATGAAGGCGCTGCGGGCCGTCGTGCGCGCCTTCTCCATTTCCCAGTCAGCGATTGACCCGTTCAGGACCTTCTGGATTTCCTCGTCCAGTGCTCGTTCGACGTCGGCGACGGCCTTGCCGGGCAGGGCCATCGCAACGATCCGGAAGAGCCCGGGACCGCGGCTGCTTCCGGCAAACGCGCCGACCGTCGAGGCCAGCTCCTTCTGCCGCACCAGCTGCTCGTGCAACCGCGAGCTCCGGCCGCCACCGAGCACCGTCCCCAGCACAGACAAGGCATCGTCGTCCGGAGAGGTCGCCGGAGGAATCTTGTAGGCCATGTCGATCCGGTGCAGCCTGGCCAGACCATCATCCAGCGTCAGCCGCCGCTCCTCCGTGCGCTGAGGCTCCGTAATGTCAACCGGCGGGGGAGGGCTCTGGGAGGGGATGGATTCGAAGTATTTGCGCGTCCTGGCGAGGGCCTCGTCGGCTTTGACATCCCCCACGATCGAGAGGACGGCGTTGTTCGGGGCGTAGTAGGTCTTGAAGAAGGCGGCGACGTCCTCGACCGTTGCGGCGTTCAGATCCTCCATCGAGCCGATGACAGAGTGCTGGTAGGCCGGGTTGTCGAACGCGAGCTCGTCGAGCGCTTCGAAGGCCCGGCCATACGGCTGGTTGTCGAGGCCGGAGCGGCGCTCTTCCTGCACGGCATGCCGCTGGTTGTCGAGGTTGTCCTTCGTAATCTCCAGGGAGCGCATGCGGTCGGCTTCCAGGAACAACGCAAGGTCGAGCTGGTTCGAGGGGAGCGTCTGGTAGTAGTTCGTCCGCTCCTTGTTGGTGGTGCCGTTCATGCTGCCGCCGTTGTTGAAGATCAGCAGGAAATGCTCGCCCGGACCGACATTCGCGGATCCCTTGAACATCATGTGCTCGAACAGGTGGGCGAACCCCGTCCGCCCCTTGCGCTCGTCACGCGAGCCCACGTTGTAAGCAACCGCGAGAGAGAAGACAGGTGCGCTGTGGTCCTCGGAGATGATCACGCGCAGGCCATTCTTCAGCCGGCTGTCACTGAAGGAGACGCGGGGCGTCGTGGACGCCGCCGTGAGGGTTACGCCGACGCACATGGCGGCTGTCGAAGTCCACAGCCGGCATCGCAGGGTAGGCATAATCAGCTCCTTGCCAGTGGTATGTGACGGCCGTCCGGAAGCCGGAATTGTCTCCGGGCCGTTCACAGGGGTCATCCGGTCAGGCGTCAGACGCTCACCTTGATGGACCGTGCGCGAACCGGGCGCCGGACGGGCCTGTCCGTGGATCGTGAGTGCCGGCAGCCTACGCCCCACGCCTGGCGAAGTCAAGGACGTGGCCACGCTTCGGGGACCGGACAAATCTACACATCCGTGCGAGCGGCTGTCGGGGAACCGAACGCCCACCTCGCCGGTCGGCATGACCGAAAATGTGCGGCGGTGTCATCTCTGGCGCATTTCCGGCGCAGAACGATTGATCTATCCCCTGGCCTGCGGTTTGCTCAAAACCGGATACCGCCCCGGCACCGGAGACGGAACCAGGAAAGGGGAAGACGGGCATGCGACTCCTCCTCATGTACGGTCTACTAGGGTGGGTGGTGTCCTCGGTGCCGGTGGCATTGTTCGTCGGGCGCGTCTGCTCCCTCCGCGATCGCTGTCCCCACCCGTATAGCTCGCACGACGCTCTGATGCGCAGGCTTGGTGAGCTCCAGACGCGGTGACCTGCTACGTCGGTTTTCTGGTTGGACTCAGAGATCACGGATCGCGACAGGTGCGCGACTGTGGCAAGCACCAGCGCGAGCTCGCGGCCTGAAGCCCCCGGCCTGATTACGATTCCGTTTTCGGGTCGGGTGGTGATCCGCCATTCGTCTGCCGCCGGAACCGGCGACGTTCAGGAAGACGCCAGACCTCTTGGCAGTGGCGGCACTGCAGATAGACGAAATGTTCGGTGGCGATGGCCAGGGCCGTGTCGAGCGATTCACACCGTGGACAGGGTGTCCGCGATGATCCGCTCTCGGGAGTCCTGGCCATACGGCTAAGCTGGACTACACGAGGCATGCCGCCCATTCTGCGGGGGTTTCCGATCGAAACTGCTGAGTTATCCTCCGGCGCGGGGTTTTTTGTCGCCGGATGCTCCTGTCGCCACCCCTGAGCCCCATGGCCGCCGCATTGGCAACGCTGTTCCCGAAAGGTAGTGACTCCAGCGTCCTCCATGCCAGGCTCACTCTGCTGATTAACAGAAGATGCGATGATCAGCACATGGTGCTCGTGTCAGTCACCCGGCTGCATCTCCGCACGTTCCGGTATTTCCCGCTTTTCATGATCTACAACCTGGCGGCCGGGCGGCAGATCCGCCGGGCGGATGGGTTTCTGAGAGGGGCACTAGCCGGGGATTCAGGGAGGGGCTTCTGGACGGTGACTCTCTGGCGCGATGAAGGGGCGATGCGCGCCTATCGCAACTCGGGTGCGCACCTGAAGGCCATGCCGAAGCTGTTGCACTGGTGCGACGAAGCCTCCTTCGTCCATTGGACACAGGAGGAGGCGACGTTGCCTTCCGGCGAGGTGGCACTCGAACGGTTGCGGTCCTCCGGCCGGTTGTCGAAGGTGCGCCGTCCGTCCGCGCGTCAGGCGGCAGGGCGGACGGCAGGCGAACACGCGCCCGGACTTACGCGCGGGTGACCTTGCACCCGAAGGGAACGCGATAGCGGAGGGCACCAATGTCCCGGGCTGATGCGGTCCATCCGCCCGAAACATTGGTGCGCCGGGCGCCGCTATCTAAAGAGGCGCGGAACGTTGACGTTGTAGAACTCCGCCTCGAGGTACTCGAGCGCGAGCGCGAAGTTGAGAATCGCGATATCGTTCTCGGGGCTCGGCGTCATGGAGTACGTCAGTGGGGGCCCTCCATTGAGGCTGGCGACGAACGGACCCGCCAGCGTGACGACCTCCTCAGGCGAGAGCGGCCGTTCAAAGCTTTGCTCCTCGCCGTAGACGTTCTCGGTGAGCCGTGCGTTCACGAGTG
>Ga0183260_10001357_pt1 | contig 20543 bp, 2 predicted proteins | sample AntDrymUQ4972206_2_FD_129768 | JGI IMG/M metagenome (GOLD analysis project Ga0183260, IMG submission 129768) | Polar desert sand microbial communities from Dry Valleys, Antarctica - metaG UQ497 (22.06) (version 2) (version 2) | ecosystem: Environmental > Terrestrial > Soil > Desert | place...
CCAAGTCAACGCCAGCCAAAGATTTTCCATCGAGTTGTCATCGACAGTGAGACTGAATCTAGCGGTAAACCTGTTGGGCGGCTGTGGGAGAGCGATGTTCGTCAGATCTTCCGACGTTTCTGGCTCCTCGGTCGTCCCGTTGGGTTTGTGGGTGATTATTTCGACCTTCCCATTTGGTTCGCGGGTCTCGATTTGCCCTCCGTCTTCAGCTTTCTTGGAGAACAACTCCACCTGCTTGATGGCTTTTAGCCTGCCTGTACTCCAATAAGGAAAGTGCTCTTCCCGGAACTCGAGCGACAGTTCGGCGGTGCCCGGAGCGCCAGCTTCATCGAGATCGAGGTTCGTGAACTTCGCCCACTCGCTTGGAAATTCGTGCCTCACGGAGAATAGACGCACCGACCCGGCTGCCTGAGCTTTTTCTATGCTAGTTTCGAGATTGTCAACGGCGCCGTTTCGCAGCAAGCCACCACCCTCCCGAGCAGTGTAGCGAAGGTGGAGGATGACGTCTGAGATGGTGTCGTAATCGAACTGGCGCACGTCGGCGGGCAATTCCAGCTGCCACTCGCTGAGGACACCCGAGTTCTCGAATGGCAGGTAGCGCTCGTCGCGCAGGTTGGTCTCGAATAGCCCGCTTTCGTTTTGTCCGCTGCTGGTAACGATGGACTGCAGGCTGCCGAAGTAATCGTTGAAGCGGTCGTCTTCCGCGTCCTCTCGCGCGTAGGCGCCATCGCGCAAGATTTGCGTTTTGCGGATGCTGCTCTTGAGTAGCGTCAGGGTGCAGTTGACGCTCACGTAGGGGCCGGTCACGCAGGGGATGCTCACGGCTACCGTTTTGATGCGCCGGAAGTAGTGACCGGGGCCATCCATGTCGAATAGCGACTCCGGGAGAGTAACCGTGCAACGCCCCGTGCCGCGCAGTTGCAGTAGCGATAGGGGATCCACCTGCATCAGACTGACGTGCTTGGTTAGCTCGTACTCGCGCTGATTGAGCTCGTGGTAGGCCATCTCCATGCGCTTAATGTCAAGGTACAGCTTCTCGCCGGCCAGCAAGCCCTCCTTGCCGGCAAGATAACCGAACTGGAGATAGCTCAGTTCCGGGTTTCCCAGTTCGTGCTGCAAGGCGCGCTCAGCTTTTTTGGCGACGTCGAAGGCAAACTGGAAGCACTGCCCGTACAGCCCCTTCACTTCGCGCTTCATCCAGGCATACAGAGCTTTGTTGGTCTGCTTGCCATTCGTCTCGGCGCCTTCTTCGTTCAGGAAGCGCTCGATCTCCTCGGCGTGTTTCATCTGCTGCCGGTGGTTCTTCAGTTCCAGCTCGGCGATGGCTTCGCGGATCTGGGCCGCGCGCAGTTGTTTGAAGATTTGGGTGATCTCCCCTGCCGCTAAGCTACTCTGGAATGCCCACTCTTGCTCACGCCGGGCGTAGGAGCCGACTTTCGCCGCTCTGCCTGCCTCGTAATCAAAGCGATCAGCCTGAGCCAGGGCGACATCCGCTGCAAAACTAGTTACCTGGGAAAGCTTCGTACCGCCGGATATGTCGGTGGATCCTCCAAGTCCCCAATAATGAAGGTTGATTTTGAAGTCAGGTATGAGGGACAAGCCTTGAGCCGTAAGATTCAGGACTTTGATCACGTCCTGGATGTCACGCGCCAGCCCGGACTTCTCCATCTCCTCCGCCTCGTAACTGCTGACGATCTTGCCGCCCGAGTCGCCCAGGTCTTGCGCGATGTCCACTTCGATCTCACGCGGCACGACATCCGGCTCGTTCGCAGCGAACTTCATTATGTTCAGGCTGTCCTTGTCCAGCTCGTCCAGTTCGGGGATCGTAACTTCGTCTGGCTTCTTGCCTAGTTGCCGCTCGTAGTAGGTGTAACGCTGCACGGCCATTGCCAGCGACTTGAGCAAGCCTTCCTTTGACTTGATCGCCTCCTGCACCTGAGCGTAGCGCACATGCTCGACCATCTCCACGACGATGCGCTCGTGTTTGGCGCGCAGGATCACCAGTGCCTCGTTATCTTCTTTTTCCATCGCCGAGAGCAGGTTGTTTCCCAGCGATTTGACTTCCTGGCAGATCTCGGCGGCTCTTTGAACCAGGAGTTGGAAGCGCACCAGCGGCAGCGGCTGATTCAATCCGTTCACGATCGCGCTTACATCCAGTCCGGCCGCGGCCGCCCGCGCCAGCAGGGCCGGGTCTATCGGCGGCTCGAACAGAGCGAGCTGGCGGAAGGCGCCCTGGAAGTTCAGGCTGTTGCGGATCTTGAACAGGCGGTCGGCCACGGTGTCCCAGTAGCTCAAGAGCTTGTCATTGCGCGGCACGCAGAAGTAGAGCGCCTTACCCAGGCCACGCAACGTCGCCAGACGCTCGTTGTCGCCTCCATCCTCTGCGGGAAACGGCATCAGGTCGAAGGGGGCTGCCGCCTCCATCTCGCGCATGGCGTTCCCGAACTGGTCCAGGTCCGCTCGCAGGTTGGCGTAGGTCTGGGGACGCACAGAGCCTTTCTTCGGCACCGGCTGCGGGCGTGGGCCAAGGATGTTGGCGGCCAGAACATAGAGCATCATGGCCTCGTCAATCGCCTCGCCAGTGTCCTGACGGAACAGCGAATCGCCCCAGGAGATCAGGTTATCCAGGTAGGCCATCACCGTCTTGTACATGAAGGCTTGCTGACGGAGGCGGGCGATCACATGCGGGCGGAAGGGAGCAGCTTTCCAGGCCTCGATGCTTCGCACCGTCTCGTCCCGCAGCGTTGGGTCCGCGCCGGTGGAGAGGTTGACCAGGACTTCCTCGATCTTCCTGACATCGGTGCTCTGGAAGGGCCGCACCTTCCAGAACCGCTCCGGAGTGGGACCGTCACTATCATCCGTGGGATCGAAGAGGTAGTGGAACCAGCGCTGCGCCTCGGCAAAGCGCTGGTTCTTGCTGAGGTGCATCGCGATGGTCAGCGGCACATGGAAGAACAATTCCCAGTTGTAGACCGAGTAGGCGCCGCTGGGGGTGAAGTCCAGATCCTTGACCGGGTACGGACGCCGCACCAGGTCTGTCGGGTTGTAACGCGACTCGAAGAAGTCCGCATGCAATACCGGCAGAGGTTTGCTCTTGCGGAGAGTCGCCTGCGTTCCGTCAGGGAGGGTGAGTTGGGCCCCACCGAGAAGCAATACTTGTGTATCCGGGGCGACCGTCGCCCGCGTACCATCGTGCAGCGTGATCTGGGTGTCGGATGAGAGCGTGATCTTCGTGTCGTTCGGGACCGATGCTTCCATGTCTCGTGGCAAACCGAGCACGGAACCGGCGGGAGGCGTGCCCTCCATCCCTTCGAAAAGCACCGCCCTCATGCCGCCAGGCACGGTCACCTGGGCCGCGGTGGCGAGCCTCAATTGCATTTTGTCGGGCAGCGAGAGCGTTGCGCCATCGGGAAGCATGGCTTCAGAGGCACCAAGAAGCACAAACGGCGAACCACCGGGGACACTCAGCCCGGTGTTTTGTCCAACTGTTACCTCGACGCTGCCTGGAAGAGAAGCGTTCCTGGGTTTGTAGTCGGTATCTGCTGCTTGCAGACCAGCGGTGGATTCGCGGATTAGCCGCTGCGCCAACTGCCCCACATACGGATGAAAATGCGGGTAGAAACGATAGCTGACCTCACGCTCCTGAACGATGAAGTGCTTCTTCTCCTTCGTTTCGGAGACGCGGCCAGGCTCGTAGAGAAGTTCGGTATCCAGATAGCCATGAAAACGCTCGGCCATTGTAATGTTGTTGCTCATGGTAATTCCTCCCGTCCTCAGCGCCCGAACAATTCGCCCGCATTGCCCGCGCCGAAGCCGGAACGATTGAGAGCATCGAAGTTCTGCGCTAGCGCCGAATTGAAGCCGCTGCCACCGACTATGTTCAACGTGCCCGCTGTCCGCGCCAGGCCAGCCTGATCCAGCGCATCGCTTGCTAGCGCGACGATGGCGCTGCCAGAGGCAAGCTCACTACCCGCATGGACGTTCACCGGCACGCCACCCTCGGAGATTGGCCCGGACAGTTCAGCCGCTGTCAGCATCGCCATCTCCACTTTGCCGCCAGGGCCGATCACCTCCCCCTCGAACAACAGCCCCGTCGCCGGATTCACCAGCCAATCCCGTTCGAGCTTCATGTTGGCGAGCGAGTCGAAAGGTGTATCCAAGAGGGGATCTTCCAGGTCAATGCGGAAGGGCTTCTTATATTTGGGAACCACGGATATCGCATAATCGTTCCCATCCGCGAGGATACCTCCAGGCTCGGATTGCGGCGTGCGCGTCACCCACTCTTTCCAGTCCTCGACCGTGCGTTCTTCCACGTTGGGTTCGATGAACAAGGTGTGCGCGTTGTCCTGGTAGAACACCGGCTTCATCAGCGACGAGATCTCCGGCAAGCCCCGTTCGATGGCCCCGATAACCGCCTCGGGGTTATCCGTATCGAGCGATTCCCTGGTCGGCGGGCCGATCTCGATGTCGTTGTCGCAAGGCAGCAGAGTGTAGCTACCACCCCCACCGAGGATGCTTGGGGTATCGGATGTCCCCGCGGACGGCTTGCCGTCTTCGGTGATGATGCGCTGCCTGAAGGCGACCTTGAGTGCGCCGGTGCCCGAATAGCGGGTGGCCCGAACGGCATTCGGGCTGTACGGATTGGCAGGTCTAGCACTGTAACTATCCCGTTCTGGGATGCTATTTCGGCCAGCCACATAGAAAGCCTGATTGAAAGGCCAGCTTAGATGGATATACACCCCGCGCTCCTCGCCCGCTTCTTTGGAGACGTGGATGAATACGTCTCTCGGGTCGGCTGAAATAGCCTTGATCTTTTGAGAATCGAGCGTATTGAATCCGCCAGACCTGCGAGTACTCCACTCCCCTTGTAGATACTCGCTCCAGTGCAATTGAGCTTCTATCTCCTTTTGCACCGCAGGAATAACTTTGGCTTTGGTTGGGTCCAATGTTTGCGCGTTGTTGTTCTCTTTAGCCTTTTCGAGAAACGTGACCCAGAACAGATACAACCGGTCTCGCCACACAACCGGCGCCAGGTGGTCGCCTTCGATCTCCGCGCTCACCGGCTCCCAGGGCGTCCACATCTGGTGCGCGTAGCGACGGTAGAAGTATTCGCGCGGCTCGCTGTAGGTGCGTCCGATCACATGCAATGTCCTGAGGGCGGGATCCTCATGGTCCTCCAAATGCATTGCCGCGATGTCCAGCCGCGCCAACTCTTCCAGCTTCTTCAGGTAGTCGAGGAAGGCATCCTCGACGAGGTCGCTTGAAACGTCCCCTTGCAGCAGGTTGCCCTCCAGTTCCCTGAAAAGGTGCGTCTTGTCATCGCGGAACTCCGGCTCCAGCCAGTTCTCCGGGAAAAGGAAGATTTTGCGGTTCGCCTCCCAGACGCGGTAGCGTTTCATCCACTCCCACTGCTTGGCGCTGATAATCGCCGAAGGATGCACGTCTTTCTCCAGGTTGATCAGGCATCGCTGGACGAACAGTTGCAACGATGAGATCGCCAGGCGAATGCGCGAGGTCTGCACCACCGGCTCCATGCCAGGGTCGATCAGGAAATACTCGTAGAGTTGCTCCATGCGGGCGAAGCCGTGCTGGTGCATGACGTGGGCGACCAGCGCGTCGCGCTGGCGCTGACGCAACTTGTCGAAGATGGGCTGCGCCACGCGCTGCCAGGTCTCCGGCTCGAAGCGGGCCTTGATCGCCTCTTTGAGGTCACGGGCGATGGCGAAACGCTGGTCGGGCGTGGCGGTCGCGCTGACGATCCGGGTCCACCTGAACATGGACGCGACCGGCGCGCCAAAGCGCTCGACGACTTGCAGCGCCTCCCACAATCGCTGTAGGTTCAGCTCGTTCTTGAAGCTCGGATCCGTGAACAAGGCTTTGGCAGTCTCCTTGACTGTGATCTCCTCGCGGCGCGTTAGCTGGGCGATCAGCGGATATACCTGTTCTATGGCACTGGTTTCGAAAATGCCTATGAGATCGTCGGTTCCTCCGGCCAGATCCCGCTTGAGACGAGCATAACCGCCCAGGCGCAGGAATTGTCCAAACAGCGCCTTCGACCCATCGAGCGTATCGTCGGCTGCGTGCGTCGGCAGTTTGCTCAGGTCGAGGTCGCCGAAGTCGGCGGCGTGGGAAGGCGTGAGCAGGTAGCGCATCTCGCGCTCGGTGAGGTCGAGACTTTGGATGAGCTGCAACACCTTGCTCAGCAGAAGCAGGGCATGGTCGGCCCGCTCGATAGCGGTCTGGGGATACAGCGTGAGTTGCGCCAGGGAGTCCTTCGGCAACGTCTCCCCCTGAACCAACAGCCGTACATCGCCGCCGTTCAGGTTCGTCACGTTCAATGTGAAACGATACGGCACGCCGGGCTTCAGTTCCACGTATTCGTCGGTACCGTCGCCGATTTCGGCGCCATCATCGACGGCCACGCCCGTCAGGAAAGGCTGGGGCAGGTGAACCAGATGATCGAACCTCAGTTCGGCTTCCGCGCCCTTCTTGTCAAACGCCACGTAGAAGCGATAAGCACCCGGCGCCGACGTTTCCAGGTAGCCCTCCAAGCGCGCGCCGGTCGCCCCGGCGGGCTTGAGCGGGCTGCCAAGCTTGTCTTTCAACCCTGTATTGGCATCATCGAAACGCTTGGAGTCCCCAAGCTCTGCGCCCGCTCCATCGAAGAAGGTGGCGCTGACTCCCTGTTCACCGGTGGCGGTGAAGGCATCCAGCAGTGGTCGAGGATCGCCGAGCAAGCGAGCGTCGGAGAGCAAGGCTTCCACCAACGCGGGGTCCGCGCCCAGTTGCGCTGTCATCGTCTGGACGATGAACTGACGGATCCATCGCTGCTGCAAGTACGGCAGGAAAGCTTCTGCCAGCTTGGTTCGCTGCTCACGAACTCGCCCTTGCTGCTGTGTTGTGTCCAAGCCAGCGGGAGTCAGAGCGAACAAAAGGTCGAAATCCGGCCCATCGAGAAAACCCGCTATTGGCTGTGCATTGGCCGCTTGCTTCTGCAAATACTTCACGAAGAACGTCCGCGCCTGCGCCTGAACGTCATCCAGCAATTCACTCAAAATGGGCGAAGGCGCATGAGGGTTCGGTGAAACGGGTTTCGGAAGCCTGCCCTTCAAGTCGTCCTTCTCCGCGTCGAACAATACGCCACGCAACGTGAGTTTCTGTTCTTGGCGCGTGGCACTGTAACTGACCTCGCGGATGGACGGCTCTCCGTCAAAAGCTTCTGGCTTCAATTGGTTGGCGGACTCCACCCCGGTCCTGGTGGCGGTGAACTCTACCGTTCCGTTCATCATCGCCAGGAATCGCTCCACCACATCGGGCGGCAAAGCCAGGCCGAGCTTCTGCCGCTGCGCCTCTTCGCCCATCGTTCCCGGATCAGCGGGTATGGCGTGTTCGGCGCGGATCGCGCGGATGCCCTCTGCAAGCGTCTTCGTCAATGCCAGCGTCGCGTCGTTGTCAGGAGCGTACTTGCCGGTGTCGTCAAAGCGATGTCGCAGCAGATAGTCCAGGTCTTCGATGTTCAGCCCACTCTCTTGGACCTGCTCCGCCACCTCGATCAGGCGCAAGGTCTGGGTAAAGGGCTGGTCGGCCTCGATCGTTGTCAGCGGATCGGGACGCAGGGACTCGAAGGGATCCAGGCCAGAGAGTTGCTTGAGCGAGATCAACTCTCGGATAGACAGCTTCAGCACTCGGGCCAGCAGCCCATAACGATAGAGCAATGAAACAGTATCGAGCGATAACTCCGCGGTTGCGAGGTCGCTATCGGCGTCGGCGAGGATGCGGTAGATCTCGTCGGCAGTCAGACCAAGCGCGCCCTGCAACGCCAGCAGATGGCCCTTGATGAGCTTGAATTCCGCGTTGAATTCCTCTGCTTTTACCTGAACCGCATCCAGCAGGGGGGCTAGCGTCGGCGAGGAGGAGAGTGCGTTCAGCGCGGCTTTATCGTTCTCTTCGAGGACGCCTTCGTGGGAGAGATGCTGAACCTCCAAAAGTTCATCGTAAGAAACCGAGAGCTTCGGTTCCCCTGCAAGGGACGCGGGGTCGATCTTGTCGGCGGGCGCCACTTTCTCCAGGCTGACCTCGTGCTTGCGCGAGGCTGCCATCGCCGCAATCCCTGACGGCGAGAGGTATTGGCCCAGCGGATCGTCAAAGGCACCGTCGCTCGTCAACACGCCTCGGGTGAGGAACAACTGCGCGTAAAGTGGGTTCTCACCGGTAGTGGACAGGTTCGAGAACAGCGTGATGAGCTTCAGCCGACTTTGTTCGCCGACGCGCGCCCGCTCATCCAACCTCTTGAAATGCGCCAGATAAATCAGCGCGGTCTCAAGAGGCCGCTTCTCTAGGTTGGCTGCCTCGAACGGTGTGTTCTCCGGCACGAACGTCTGCAAAGCGCGGTCGGTCTCCTCGATAGTCCAGCCCAGCTTGCGCCACAGCCGCGCGAACAGGTTGATCTTCAGGAATGTGATGGCGTCTGCCGGAAGTCCACTGGCATAGCGAAGCGTCGTCAGGTCGAAGTTGCAACCAGCGTCCGGGTCCGCCAGCACTAGCACGCCGTCGAAGGCGTTGTCCAGCAGCCTATCGTTCAGCCATTCCTTCAGATCGAGGCCGGACGACAGATAGTTCGCGGTCAGATCATCCAGCCGCCTCTCGAACTCCGCGACCTCGTGGAGCCGTTTCTCGAAAGGCATCACCTCATCGGGCTGCTCCTCGTCCTCTTTCTTTAGAGCGTCAAACCGTAGCTGGTCGGCAGCGGACAACTTGTCTCGCCTCTTACCCAGGAGATCCTTGTTCTCTTCGTAGAAGGCTTTGTGCTCTCCATAGAACATTACATCCTGAATGGTCACGCCGAGTTTGTACAGGACCACCAGATTTGCGAGTTCCGGGTTGACGAATCCGGTCTGGACGATCTCCACTATCTCTTTGTAGGTGACCCTCAGTCGCCGTGAAAGGGACTTTGTCGAGTTCAGGTCGATGCGCTGTTTGGTATCGGAGTCCGTGGCTTCGGTCATTGCTTCAGCCTCTGTAGCGTAACCATACAACTCGTGCCATCTATCGAGCGGCCTGGGATCGGTGAGGATCGCGTATTCAGCTGGCGACAGTCCCAGGGACTCGATAAAGATAGCCGACCGGTCATAGGGTTGGGCAGGCTCGAACAACTCGTTGCCGGGGCGGAACGTCTCAAGCACCTGCCACAGCGGTGTCTCGAAATAGTCGCAGAAGCTGCGCACCGTCTGAAGCCAGAGATCGAAGGGCAGACCGAGCGGATAACGTGCCTGCCGAAGCTTGTCATAAGCCCCGGCGATCACGTTCTGAGGCTCCGCCAGGAGTTCCGCCGTAGTGGCCTCGCCCGTGTCGCGCACGGCATCCTTCGTTAGGCTCTCATTTGCGACGTAGTATTCCAATATCTCATTGACCACATCAATGTAAGGCAACGCCGTGTGGGTATTCTCGCAGGTGAGCGGGATGTGGGGGATGTCCGGTCGGCGCTCGATGAGCACGTCATAGGGCTTCATTGACTCCCCGTTCTCGTCTTTGTGCGGGTAGTCTTGAAGCTCGTGCGCCTCTTTCCATCGGGTCAGGAAGTTGGCCCAAACTGGTGGTTCGGTGTCAACAAATTGCAGCAGGTCCACCAGATAGGCGGCGGGACTCAGCACTGAACGGCAGTGTTCACACTCGCAGAAGTCCATCGAGCCGAACAGCGACTCCATGGTCGGGAACTGCTTGATCAGCTCATTCGTGACGCTCTCTCGCACCTCGTTGGTGGCGGACATGCCCTGCACCGCCGGTTCGCTGTGCAATTTCGTGGCGATGGTGAACAGGTTGTAGGTCACCGAACTGACCTGCTGCGCCTTGCGATAGATCAGTTTGGGTTGCTCGGGCTTCGGAGGCTGGTGGGGATAGAGATCCAGATACGCTCGGTCATAGCGTTCCAGAAACGCTTCCTCCGAGAGCCCTGCAATGTCGTAGGCTGAAGTAAGATCCAGCTTCGTCAGGACGGGCATCGCCTCGTCGCTGGGCGTGATCTGGTAGACCCGCTGCAAGGTCTTCACGTTCTCTTTCGCGGTCTCGATACCTTCGATGCCGTTCAGAACGTCGGAGTTCGCCTCGATGAAGGTATCAACTGGCGTCTGTCCCAGCCTGAAGCCTTCGGCGGCGGCGTTCTTCAGAAGCGTGGCCGTGGCGGATCGGGCCGAAGCCTCCCCGAGCTTGAACTTATCGTCGGCGTCTTGCTCGACCATGCGCCCGACGACCTGGGTGGGGTAGCTCAGGCGCACCTTGCGGGCCATGTCCTCGGCATAAGCGGTGAGACCGTCTCCAACCGTCTCACTCGCATAGGAAGGAGGGATCAAAGCCTTCAGCTTCGTTGCATCGTCCTCGGAGAGCTGTTCGGTCAGAATGTCGGGGCTGACGCCCGCCACCGTTTTGACTTCAGCCTCCCACTGCTCCGCCCGGTAGAAGTCCTGCTCGACCAGTTGCGCCGGATCTGCCATCCCTCTATCCATCAGCCGGGTGGTCATCGCCTCGCTATTGCCCGCCAAAAAAGCCAGCTTGCCTTGCATTTGCAGTGTCTGAATCTGTCCGTCATCGAGCCCGGCATCCCGCGCGTCGTTCCACAATTGATCGGCATCCCCTCGGTGGTTGAGATAGACCGAGGCAAACTTCCCCCGCGCATCTTCGTCCAATGGATGCTGGAGTTCGGTTGATCCAGAGTTCGCAAGCAAGTCGCCATAGGTCGAGCGCGACCCTGGCGCCGGCACGGTCAGGCGCGCCTGATCGGCGAAAGTCCCGAACTGCGTCTTGACCTCCGCCACCTGCTGATCGCTCAGGTTCACGATGCCTGCTCCGCGGACCTTCGTCAGCGCCTGCTCCACGACATCCGCTTTCACCTGCGCCAACTGAAGTTTGTCGCTCGGCAGCCCGGCGCGCAGCAGGCCATAGACGGCCTCTTGCGGGAGTTGGACATCAGGGTCCGCGCTCAGCTTCTCGGCATTCGCCGCAAGCGCGATCAGGCGCGCATCCCAGCCGGTGATCCGGTTCAACACGGTGAGGTCCTGCCGTTCAGCATTCTCGCGTACGTCCGCCAATGCCTGCATCTCGCCCACGTGCGGCGTCAAGTCGGTCGCCAGCCGCTGGTACTCCGCCGCCAGCGGTTGCAGCGCCGCCGACGCAACCAGGTTGACTATGATTCGCGCCTCATCCCCAAGATCATGCATCGGCCTGGAGAGCGCCGTCTCGGCGCCCGCGGCATCCACGGCGCGAATTTCCAGGCCGGCGGCCTTGCCCCCGAGGTCGAAGGGCAAGACATAAAGGCCCAGTTCGCGTGTAGGCGTGTCCTCGCCGAGTTGGGTCTCGATGCCGCCAAAATCGAGGCGATACAGGCGCAGGGCAAGCTGTTCGGCGGGCAGGCCGTTATCGAACACGACGCGGCCTTCCAGGCGGCGCTGCTCGGAAAGTCGGCTGGTGACGGGCACCACGAGATCTACGATCTCCAGCGGCCCCGCCTCGCGGATGACCTCCGATGACTGCAACCTGTCTTTGTCGTAGGCTTCGACGCGCAGGTCGACGCTGCTCGCTTCTGGGAGCCGCTCGTAGCGGATGGTGTAGCGGCCCTCGGCGTCGGTCGTGTCCTCGCCCAGGCGGATCCCACCCCGCTCGGACTCATGGAAGGCGCGCACCAGACTGCCCTCGACGGGCAGGTCATCGTCACGGCGCACATGCCCGCTGACCACCAACGACCGCTCTTGGGAACGCTCATCGAGCAGCCCCCATTGTTGCAAGAAGGCGTTGATCGCGTTCGCCGTCGGCTCATCCACATTACCGTTGGGCCGGAGGCGATTCTCTTCCTGAAAAATGCGTACTAGTTCAGGCGTGATCCCGTCGTAGGTTCGTTCGGCGCGTTCACTTTGCAGCATGGCGGATACCTCACGGCGAGCACCTTCGTCATCCGGCAGAATGACGCCTCTATCGAGGAGCAGTTGCAGCGCGGCTTGCAGATCCGCTACTTCGGGGCCTTGTCCTCCCGCTTCTAGGGGAAAGATGATTCTGTTCATGGTTACCCTCCTCGTCGGATGTGGTCGATCCCTGCGCTACTCATAGACTCAAGAGGATCAGCTTCGACGTAGGCCACCCGTAAATCGATGGTAGCCCGTTTCTCGGAGTTACGCTTGACCGGGCTTTCTCCCAGCAATTCATCGCCGTCGTACACCCGGATAAACACATCTGGTCCGCCGCTTTCCACGCCGCCGACCTCGAAGTCTTTTTCCGCGGAGTCGATCTTGTATTGTCCCTCAGCATCGGTGACGGCTTCCTTGCCCAGGAGGTATTCCGGGGTCTTGGGGCTTGGTCGTAGGCACGAACGATCAAGCCGTCCAGCAACTCGCCTTGCCCGTCGGTGATGCGGTCGGTAAGGGTGTAATCAGGGTTTGGTTGGGTAGCCATATCGATCTCCCTTCAGATTCGGGTTTTTCAGCCCGCGTCATTGCCATCGTGCCGTTTGTGTCGGGTTCGTTGCAGGCACCCCAACCTACGCGGTCTAATCCTCCTCACAATCCATCCACCCTACGCCGCGCGATGCGTACCGACATATCGGAGCCAAGGCCGGCATCATTCTCCTTTTCGGACCCGATACTTCCACTCCGGATGTTTAGCCTCATATTCAGCTATGCTTCGCACCTGAGCGTCTATCCTCTCCTGGGCGGCCTCCTTAAATATCTGGTTGACGGTGGGTATGAGAGCTCCTGCGAGCAACCACACATCATCAAGATTAGCGTGCGCTCTCTCATCCCTCACATACCCTTTGGCTGCGAGAGGATCTGTTAAGAGCGTAGTCCTTTGATCAGGAGAGAGCTTCTTACTATACTGGTATCCTCCAGCGAGAGCTTTATTGAAAGCTTTTTCCCGGATTCCCTGGACCATTAGCATGTGGTTCGGGGTAACTACATCTTGCCACAGGTTTTCACCAACCCATTCAGCCGACATTCCTAACAATCCAGCCGAAAGACCGGCCGCGAATCCCGATTCACCCGCGCGGCTTTCGATAATATCCTGTGCTTCCCCATAAGCCCCCCATACTGACACCATAAGCATGACAGCATCAGTTGGATCCGGCATTGCCAAAAGTAGGCGGGCTGCGCCTTTGGCAATGCCGGATCCAAGCTTGCTACCAAGATTGCGGTTTGCGTGTAAGTCCTTCGGGGTTACAAGCCGTTTGCCTGGTGGCGGAGGCTCTGATTTTATCGTTTGAACAGCCTGAGCATTGCCAAGATTGCGGTTTGCGTGTAAGTCCTTCGGGGTTACACGCCGTTTGCCTGGTGGTTCAGGGGACCGACCTCCTTGTGAAGTCGTTTTAGGCTTACTTGTTAATTCGGTTCCTGCCGCGTCTACAGCGTCTTTAATATCATCTGCTTCTCCTGTGACAAGTTGTCCTCCTAGTATTAGTTCCCTCCCTTTTCCTGAAGTCCAGGCCCTCGCCTTCCCGAACAAGCCTTTTGGTGGTTTCTCAGGAGACGTGCCATCCAAATCTCTTGCAACAACCGGGGAACTATTACAGTAAACATATAAGTTCGTCCCATCAATCAACCCAGCAGGATCACAACTCCCCCACCTCCCCAACCACAACGCATAGTATCTCGCCCCGTGATAAGCCAATCCGCTCTCCTCATCCCGTTCCATGCCGGTGTACCGATAGCGCTTCAGCCTCACCTCCGCCGTGCTTCGACCCGCCTGATATGACGTGCTGCCATAGGGGAAATACTCCTCGTAGGAAATGATCTTCGCCAGATGGTCTAACTCCAAACTCGCCGAGCCGAGGTGGTTGCCGAACTGGAAGCGGATGAGTTGTGCCGGCACACTCAGTTCGTCGCCCTGAGTACGTGTTTCCACCAACGCAATACGCTGCTGGTCGTCCATGATATGCAGCGTCTCACGAACGAGTGGAGTCGTTCCATACCTGCGGTAGATCTCGAAGCCGCCCAGATAGATGCGCTCGTCCTTCCGGGTCGGCTTCTTGCCCGGCGCGGCTTGTAGTTCGGTGACCTTGCGCACGCGCTGCCCGGCGGAGTCGTAGACGTAGTACGTGGTCTCGGGCGTGCCGCCGTTGCTGACCACCTGCTTGGATGTAGTTTGGAGTTGGTCCTCATGGTCCCACTCCATCAGGGGCAGATGGGGCATGCCGGTAATGTTGCCATGCGCGTCGTGCGCGTAGCTCGCCGTCTGGTTGCTGACGGTCGTGGCGCTCAGGCGATTGTTCGTCCTGGATTGCTGGATCCGACTGGGTTCATCGTAGGCGTAGCCGCGTGTCCAGCCGCCACTGCCCGCCGCGTGGACCACCCTGGCGATGTTGCCGACCTCATCGTACTGGTACGTCTCTGTGTAGCGGCCCATGGCCTTGCCGTCGCCGGGATGGGCCAGGCTCACGCGCGGCGCATCTGTCGGACCGGCGGGCGTGGGTGGCCGCGGCTGGCCGCCGACAGTCTGCCCCAGATGCTCTCGACCGGTCGCCCTGGTAAGCCGGTAGACCGCGTCGTAGACATAATCGGCGCTCGGCTCCACCCTCCGGTTCTTGAAGAAGACGACGTTCTGTATGTCCGCGTCGTCCTCGATGTGCGTAATATTGTCGGCGGGGTCATAGGTGTAGCGTAGATCCTGCACGACCTTCTTCGCTGCTGGGAGGGTCGGGCGCGTCGTCTTGAGACGAACGAGCCGGTGGGTATCCTTGTCATAGGAATATTCGGTAAAGACCGAGTTTCCGTACTCGATGCGCTTCCGCTGGCCCTTGGCGTCGTAATCGATGTTGGTGGCGAAGGGCGTGGTCGCCGCTTCACCGCGCAGGTTCACCTCCACCTTCTCGAGCAGGCTGGCTTCGTTGAAGGTGGGACGATAGACGCTTCCGTCCGGCGTGGTAACGGTGAGCGGACGTCCCAGCGCGTCGAAGGTGGCGCGGCTGGTAAAGACGCCGTCGCTGGTGGCGGGGTTCTGCCGCCAGTCCACCGCCTGCTTGTAGTTGGGCAGCAGGTCGCGTCGGCTCTCCCGCGGGTTGCCTTTGAAGTCGTAGGCGGTGCTGGTCACGATTCCCGCGCCGTCGAAGACCCGATGTACCCTGGTGCGGTGGTTGGCCGCGTCGCCCAGGCTTTCGCCGTAGACGGTGCGTTCGGCGAGGCGCTCCAGGCCGTTCTCGGTGACGTGCAGGCCGGTGGGGCGGCGCAGCTCGTCATAGGTCATGCGGCGCAGGAAGCGGCGGCTATCCCAGGCGCGGATGAGATTGCCCGCAACATCGGCGAGCATCCAGCGCTCGCCCGCCTCCATGCTGGCCTGGTGGATGACGTTGCCGAGCAGGTCGTAGTCGTAGCGCATGACGGTGCGATCCCTGGCGTCGCTGACCGCGCGCTGGTTGCCCTCGATGTCCAACTCGACGCGGGTGGAGAAAAGCAGATGCTGGCCAGGCTGGGCCGGATCCGGGCCGTTGTCGGCGAGGGTCAGGAAGGGGCGTCCCAGCGCGTCGAGGTGCGCGACCGCGGGCGTGTCGGCATGGGTGGCTGCTTTCTGGGCGGCGTCGCGCTCGGAGGCGCCCATCTGGTTGCCGATGCGCCGTGCGTGCCAGGTCTGCCAGGTGTCAGGCCGCGTCTCGAAGTACGCGCGCATGTAGCCCTCGATATCCTTGTCCGTGCGCGGGTCGCCGGTCTGCGTACCGCTGGCGGCTACGGTGTCGTTCACATCGTAGGTTACCTGCCGCCAGGGGTCGAAGACGACTTTTTCGTACGTGTGGTTGGGGTGCAGTGTGGCGACGACGCGCTCGACCGGATCGTAGAACAGCACAGGGCTGACACCGGTATCGGTCATCTCGCGCTCGGGTTCGTAGAGATGCGTGGCGCCAAAGAACGGCTCGTACTGCCTGACCGGCTTGCCTTTGTTATTGAACACCGTGCGGCCCGTGCCGACCCAGCGGCGTTCGGCATGGCCCTGAACCGGCTTCCCGTCGGCGTCGCGCGCCAGGTCGCCGGGGCGGATGTCGCCGGTGGGCAGGTGTACATGGGCCTGACGCTGGGGCGCATCGCCCGGTTCGGCTTGGATCTTGGTTTGGATCCCACGCCCGAAGCCATCCGAGTAGGAGAGGCCGATCTGGATCCTGGTCTGCGCCCCGCCGGGATCTTGCAAGTGCGTCTCGCGCGCTAGCGTGGCGGCGAAGGGCGGTTGGTCGGCGCGTTGGTAGCGCTCCAGATCGTAGACGATGCGCGTGGTCGCTTTGCCCAGCAGCGCGGCGGCCTGGGACTGCGGATCGTCGATGAACCCCTGCAAATCGGCGAGCGGCGGGTCGGCGTCGAAGTCTTGCAGCAGATCGCCGAGGTTTTCTTCTTCCTTGCCCATCACCGCCGTCGCCACCACCATGCCCAGCGCGTCGAAGGCGACGACCGCGCGGTTTCGGTTGGGGTCGGTGATGAGCTTTGGTTGCAGGACACGATAATCATTGGAGCTTGCGACCGTGTTGCCCAGCGCATCGCGGGTACGGGTGACGAGCAGATCATGCGCCTCGTAGTCCACTACCGCGCCGTGATCGAAGGGATCGGCGAATTTACGCGGCACGAAGAAGTGCTGGCGAGCCTCGGTTAGTTCCTGTGGGGCGGTGGATACGGGATTTGTGGCATCGGCTCCGGGAGCGAAGAAGGTCCGTCCTGATGGGAGCCACCATCCGCCATCCCAGGCCACGTAGCCGCCCTGATCCATCCCCCCGCCTTCGAGCAGCGGGGCTGGATCCGGCAGCAGATCTTCGTCGGGCTGTCCGGTCTGCTTGCGCTCGAAGACGTGTGCCAGAAGTCCGGGAGTGAGGGCGAGCCGAAAGCTCTCCCCCGGCAGCGCGAGCGGCTCGACATCGTTGAGCGGCAGGAACGCGGTCAGGTCGTCCTTGCGGTAGAGCGTGCGAACGTGTTCGATCAGCCGCTTCCGTTCCGTGGCGTGGTCCGCCGTCTGCTCGTAGGGAATTTCCGCCGCCGAGGTCAGCAAGGCGAAACCGTCGCGTGTCCATTCGTCGAAGCCGAAGCGCGCCGCGTTGTTCTCTGGTTTGAAGCCGATCAGCTCATACGTGCGTGTTTCGGCGGAGAGCGGCGCACGGTAATCGTCTGGATGTTGGAGCACATCGTCGATGGCGTTCGTAAAGTTGTCCTCCGTGTAAGTGACGAGCGGAGTCGTTTGTTTGTCACGGTCGCGCTGTTCGCCAAGCGGAGATTCCTTCAGTCCATATCCGATGGCGACCGTCTTCAGAACGTTGCCGTAGTCGTCCGCCTCCAGCGTCAGCGCGTGGGCAATACGAGGATCGGCCGGGTTGCGCTCGTAGTGGTGGTTGATAGCTTCGCGAGCATGGGTGAAGAACACTGCGTGGCGGTTTCCTGCCCGCGGCTGCAGGCACCGGATGGTGAAGTTCTGCTCGGTGACGGTATAGGGATGCTGTTCTTTGTCCGTGCCGTCCAGGGCGTAGACCTCCTGGCGCAGCATCGAGCCCTTCAGGGCGCGGCAGGCTTCGCGCTCTTCCTCGGTCGCCAACCCGGCTGGTAGCACGGTGTCATCGAGAAGACGCTCTCTTGCTTGCGCGTCGGTCAAGCCCGGCTCGCGATAATACTCGCCGATGTCCGTCTCGTCCAAAAGCCCGGCGAAGAAGTCCGAGACGTGATCTCGACCGAGATACATGCCGGTGTGGAACCAGGTGCGCGTCAGCACGGGCGGAACGTGGGAATACTCCTCGACGTTCGTCCCGACCGGGAACTGCTGGCTCGCGTCGAGCGCGGCGAATTCTTCCGTGTCGAACTGCTCGATCATGCCGAAGCCTCGGAACTCGCGCTCGATGCCGTCGAAGTAGCCGTGATGATAAGCGTAGCGACTGACGAAGCGGTTGCCGCCGATGCGGTCGTGGGTTTCGACGCGCTCGACCACATGGACGGGGAAGGGGAGACGGGTGATCCAGGGTTTCCCATCAACTTTGTCCCGCAGATAGAACTTTGTCGAAGGCGCGTAATGGACGTGGGTCTCTGCGCCGAGGTTGTTGACCGATTTGATCAGGAGGTGCGGCTTCTGGCCGCCCATGAGATCGATGTACCGTATCGGGCGACGCGCATCACCGGGCAAGGGCGATGACCAGACCAGACAGGCGGTGCCGTTGCCGAGCAGGTCGGCCGTCATTATTGAGGAGAGATTATCCACGGGCGGGAACTGATCCAGGTGGCGCGGCTCGCTCCAGCGGTTGCCGCACTGGTTGAAATACAGCCGCACGCTATCGTGGCCGAGATAGATGATGTCGTTGGCGCCGGAGCCGTCAATGTCGGCCAGACGAACGCGCCGGTGGTCGAACCGGTCGGGATTATCGAACCAGGGAGCGTCGTCCATGGTGACTTTCGCCCCGAAGCGACCGTAACCCAGGTTGGGCCAGTAGCACGCTTCGCCGTTGCGTAGGCGCACCAGGGCGGTCAGGCCATCGCCGCACATGTCGGCCAGATAGACCGACTCCGTGCCGTCGGCGAAGATCAGGCGCGGACCTTGCTCCTCGTCCAGCGGCTGGCGGACATGCTCAGCCGGGGCGAATCCCTCTTCCGCAAGCGACGGGTGCCAGGTGAAGACATCGTGCTCGGTGATCAAAACGTCGGCGTGACCGTCGCCGTTCAAATCCACGAAACGCAGGTTCGGCTCATCCCAAGAAATGTTGGGTAGGTGGGCGAACACCCTGAATGGTTCCCATTCCCCCTCGTGCGTGCGCTGGAAGAAGCCTGGGGTCGGTTCGGCAAAGCCCGCCAGGTCCAGTTGGCCGTCACCGGCGAGGTCGAGAAGTTGTTGGCGTCCGCTACCCAGGCCAGCCAGCGAGGGTTTGACGGCGACCGTCTCCTGCGAGCCAAAGCGACCATCGCCCAGGTTAGGCTTGTAGAACCAGGCGTCGGCTTGCTCCGTCAGGATGCCGGAGACGCCTTCGCCGTCCAGGTCCACCCACTGGTACGTCGCGCCGTCCAGACCAACGGGCAGGTTTTCGAGGCTGCCGATATCCAACTCGCGTACGTCGTCCCGAATGCTTGCCTTGCTGTACTCGAATTCGAGCGGCGGCAGTGATTTCTTCAGATAGATAGCGTACTTGACGCCATTGCTCTCAAGCACCGCCTGGGCGTCATCGCGGACGAACCCAGACTGGGTTGCGGTGCGAACGAACGAGGCGAAGCGGGTGCTGCCCTGATGGGCGAGTTCGGCCTCGATCGTGGCGGGTTGCGAGTAGTCGAGGTCAGCGTACTCGAACTCGGTGGAGCGCACCAGGCAGGGCTCGTCGCCAAGCTCGTCGAAGCGGTGGAACATCAACACGCGGCGGCAACGGCGATACGTGCGCACCTCGAACCCGGCGCGGTGGGAGGAGAACGGGTCGGGGCGAACGGACCAGGGCTGCCCCGTCGACGCCGAGGCGCGGACGAACCGGTGCTGTTCCGCTTCAGGCGTGGCTGGATCGGGGTCGAGTTCCTCGTAGTGGCCCTCGTCGTAGTCGAGGACCGCCTCGAACATCCACTCCGTTTGTGTCAGGTCTGGCTGGATCAGGCGCGAGACCCGGTTGCCGTACCTGATTCGCTTCAGATAGCGGTTGGCCTTGCGCGCGCGGTTGCGCTCGTTGGCCCGCGCGAGATCGACGTTCTCGCCGTTCTCGGCCGCGTATTCGTAGACGATGGCGTTGCCCTTGTCGTCGTAACTTTCGCAGATCAGCCAGGTGAAAACACGGCCGGGATCGCCGGGGTCGCTGATGCGACTGTTCGCCGTTTTGCCGTAAAGCGTGGTGACGTTGTCGCGAGAGATGGAGTGCCAGTGGGTCTCCCCGGTGGCCTGGTCAGTCCAACGTTCGATGCGGGCGAACAGCCCCTCTATGCGGGGGCGGTAGCGCCGGACGCGGTAGTCCACGCCGCCGACCGAGCGCATCCCATTCTCTGAGCCTTCGTCCGGAACCAGATCCTCCGCCCCGGAGAGGATGAAGACGTCCGACTCGTCGGCATCCCCGTAGCGGGGCAAACCTTTGTCCGTCTTGCGTCCTATGGAGGGCACAGAAAGGCTCCACCCCCAACCGAAAGGTCCGTTCCCGGCGCCGGAGTCGTAGGAGAGCGAGAGCTGGGGACCGAAGCCCGATCGTCCCGGGCTGGTAAAGATGGGTACGCTCAAAGATCCTGTGCCGGTTACGGGGTTGGCCGCGAACTTCTCTCCCATCCCTCGGATGGCGCCCCCGCCCTTGGGCAGCGATACGGCGGGCGGAGAAGAGTGCATCCCGGTCTCGCCTCCCCGAACCCCGTCTCCTCCCGAACCCTCGGATCGCGGCATCCCAGAACGATGGTCTCCTGAAACGGCCTCTGGCCCACTGGCACCGTTCACGTGAACTCGTGCTTCGGTCTCTCCGCCATTTTCTCGGCCCCACCCATCCCTAGCAACACAAATCCCTTTTCATGATAGGGTCCGACGAATTCCAGAAGCAACCCTCAAACGGGTGATTTCTCAGCCATCCCGGAAGAAGCCGATTCGTCGCCACGCCGACGTCCCGTAACCTCTACTCA
>Ga0183260_10001358_pt1 | contig 20528 bp, 21 predicted proteins | sample AntDrymUQ4972206_2_FD_129768 | JGI IMG/M metagenome (GOLD analysis project Ga0183260, IMG submission 129768) | Polar desert sand microbial communities from Dry Valleys, Antarctica - metaG UQ497 (22.06) (version 2) (version 2) | ecosystem: Environmental > Terrestrial > Soil > Desert | place...
GCATCATGATCAGCCCGCCGTTCTTCCCGGTCTGCTGGAGCGCCCGGAAGATCGCCCCGTCGTCGCTGTAGAAGACGCCCGGGTAGGCGGTGAACAGCTTGAAGTCCGGGACACCCTCGGCGACGAGCTGGTCCATCTCGCGCAGCGTGTCGTCGTTGACGTCCGACATGATCATGTGGAAGCCGTAGTCGGCGACCGCATTGCCCTCGGCCTTGGCATGCCAGGCGTCGAGCCCCTCGCGGAGCGACTTGCCGCGGCTCTGGACCGCGAAGTCCACGATCGTCGTGGTCCCGCCGAAGGCCGCCGCGCGGGTCCCGCTCTCGAAGGTGTCCTTGGCGAATGTGCCCCCGAACGGCAGCTCCATGTGCGTGTGGACGTCGATCGCGCCGGGGATCACGTAGCGGCCGCGCGCGTCGATCGTCTCGTCCGCGCTCAGGCCCATCTCGGCCAGCGCGCGTCCGAGCTGGACGATCGTCTCGCCGTCGACCAGGAGGTCCGCCTCGTAGGAGCCGTCGGCGGTGACGATCGTGCCGTTCGTGATCAGGGTGCGCATCGAAGACTGGCCTCCTGCGACGGGGGAGCGCGGTCGGGGCGACGAGGGTCATCGTAGCGAAGTCGTGCAGCTGGACGGCCGCCTACGTCAGTCCGTGCTCATCGGCCGGCCGATCGTCGCCTTCCAGCTTCCGTTCCGGACGAAGGCGAGGAACGCCTCGTCCAAGGGTCCCAGCTGCTTGTCCCGGGCACGCACGAGATGCCACTGGCGGCGCAACGGAAACCCGGTCACCGGCAGCTCCACCAGTCGCCCGATTTCCAGCTCGAGGCTCGCGGCATAGTGCGACAGGACCGTGACTCCGAGGTTCCTGGCCACCGCGCGCTTGATGGCTCCGTTGCCGGCCAGCTCCATGATCGGCCGCACGGCCAGCCCGGCGGCCGCGAAGGTCTCCTCCGCGGTCTCCCGTGTCCCGGACCCTGGCTCCCGGACGATGAACGGTTCGCGCGCGAACGTGGCCAGCGGGATGCGCCTGCGGGCCACGAGATGGTTGACCGGTGAGCCAAGAGCGATGAGGTCGTTGGCCAGGAAGGGCTCGACGGTGAGGGGGAAGGGAGGGTGGCTCCATGGCCGCCCGCTCACGGCAAAGTCCAGCGAGCCGGAGACGAGAAGCTCGAGGACCCGTTGACGGTTGCCGACGTCCAGGCGGACCTGTGTGTCGGGGTGCTCGTCGCGGAAGGCCCCCAGGACGTCCGGCAGCACGTAGGCGCCGACCGTCGTGTCCCCGGCCACGCGGAGGAATCCGCGGCGCAACCCGCGCAGCTCGTCGAGCGCCGAGCCGGCGGCGTCGAACTCGCCCAGGATCCGCCGCGCGTGCTCGAGGAGCAGCTCGCCGGCCTGCGTGCGCTGAACGCGCCGACCGATCACCTCGATCAGGGGGACCCCGATGGTCGTCGCGAGCTCCTTGAGCTGGTGGGAGATCGCGGGCTGGCTGAGACCCAGGGCGTCGGCCGCCCGTGAGAAGCCGCCATGCTCCGCGACGGCCTGGAAGAGGCGGAGCTGGTGAACGGTGACCAGCTGGTCGAACGCCGGCGACAGGCGCTGACCGTCAACCACGGAGGGTTTGTGCATCAACATATTCTATCGACAGCATCCACAACATGCATTGGACAGCATTATCATGCTGCCATATGGTTGCCGTTCGAACGACGAGGAGCACATCGACGTGGAATCCGGCAACCACCCCGAAGCCCCGCTCGAAGCGGCGGAACGCTACAGGGCCGGCGTCCTCAAGTACGCCCAGATGGGCTACTGGGACCCGCAGTACGAGCCGAAGGACACGGACGTGCTCGCGCTCTTCCGGATCACCCCGCAAGACGGCGTGGATCCGGTCGAGGCGGCGGCCGCGGTGGCGGGCGAGTCCTCGACGGCGACGTGGACCGTCGTCTGGACGGACCGCCTGACCGCCGCGGACAGCTATCGAGCCAAGGCCTACAAGGTCGAGCCGGTGCCGGGCTCGCCGGACCAACACTTTGCGTACATCGCGTACGACCTCGCGCTGTTCGAGCCCTGCTCCATTGCGAATTTGTCGGCATCGATCATCGGCAACGTGTTCGGCTTCAAGCCGCTCAGAGCCCTCCGCCTGGAGGACATGCGCTTTCCCGCCGCTTACGTCACGACCTTCGACGGGCCGCCCACCGGCATCGTGGTCGAGCGCGAGCGCCTCGACAAGTTCGGCCGGCCGCTGCTGGGGGCGACCACGAAGCCCAAGCTCGGCCTGTCAGGACGCAATTACGGACGCGTCGTCTACGAGGCGCTCAAGGGCGGGCTGGACTTCACGAAGGACGACGAGAACATCAACTCGCAGCCGTTCATGCACTGGCGCGATCGGTTCCTGTTCTGCATGGAGGCCGTCAACCGGGCCGCCGCCGCGACCGGCGAGGTCAAGGGCCACTACCTCAACGTGACCGCGGGAACGATGGAGGACATGTACGAGCGCGCCGAGCTCGCCAGGGACCTCGGCAGCGTCGTCGTGATGATCGACCTCGTGATCGGCTACACGGCGATCCAGTCGATGTCGAAGTGGGCCCGGCGGAACGACATGATCCTGCACCTGCATCGGGCCGGGCATGGCACCTACACACGCCAGAAGGCGCACGGCATCTCGTTCCGCGTGATCTCCAAGTGGATGCGCCTGGCGGGGGTGGATCACATCCACGCGGGGACCGTGGTGGGCAAGCTCGAAGGCGACCCGAACATGGTCCAGGGCTTCTACAACGTCCTGCGCGAGCCGCACAATCCGATCGACCTCCAGCGCGGCCTCCACTTCGAGCAGGACTGGGTCGGACTCCGCAAGGTCATGCCGGTCGCGTCCGGCGGCATCCACGCCGGCCAGATGCACCAGCTGCTGCACTACCTCGGCGACGACGTCGTGCTCCAGTTCGGCGGCGGGACGATCGGGCACCCGATGGGCATCCAGGCCGGCGCGACCGCAAATCGGGTCGCCCTGGAGGCGATGGTCCTGGCCCGAAACGAGGGCCGCGACATCTGGAACGAGGGCCCGGACATCCTGGCCGCCGCCGCACGTGGCTGCCGCCCGCTCGAGGCCGCCCTCGACACGTGGGGTGAGATCACCTTCGACTACACGAGCACGGACACGCCGGACTACGTGCCGACGGCCACGCCGGCCTGAGGAGACCTCTCATGCGGATCACCCAGGGAACGTTCTCGTTCCTGCCCGACCTCACCGACGACCAGATCCGGAGCCAGATCGAGCACTGCCTCGAGAACGGCTGGGCGGTGTCGATCGAGCACACGGACGACCCCCACCCGCGCAACACCTACTGGGAGATGTTCGGCAACCCGATGTTCGACCTGCGCGACGCGGCGGGCGTGATGGTCGAGGTCGACGCTGCGCGCACGACCTTCCCGAGCCACTACATCAAGGTCAACGCGTTCGACGCGACCCGCGGGGTCGAGTCGCTCCGGCTGTCCTTCATCGTCAACCGGCCGGATCCGGAGCCCGGCTTCGGGCTGGTCCGACAGGAGGCCGAGGGCCGGTCGATCCGGTACACCGTCCATGCCTACGCCGCCGACCGCCCGGAGGGGGAGCGCTACCCGTGACCAGCCCGGCACCGGCCACGGCCCCGCCGCTCGGCGCGGTCCCGCCGCTCGACCTTGCCGGCGCGCTCGGCGAATCGGGCGTCGACGAGCTGCTGGCCACCCTCGACGCGGAGCTGGTCGGCCTGGTCCCGGTCAAGACCCGGATCCGCGAGATCGCGGCACTCCTGCTGGTCGAGAAGCTGCGGACGCAGGTCGGCCTGTCCGCCGGCCCGCCGTCGCTCCACATGAGCTTCACCGGCAATCCCGGCACCGGCAAGACGACCGTCGCCCTGCGGATGGCAGCGATCCTGCATCGGCTGGGCTACGTGCGAAAGGGCCACCTCGTGGCCGTCACGCGCGATGACCTGGTGGGCCAGTTCATTGGCCACACGGCGCCCAGGACGAAGGAGGTCATCAAGCGCGCAATGGGCGGCGTCCTGTTCATCGACGAGGCGTACTTCCTGTACCGGCCGGAGAACGAGCGCGACTATGGTCAGGAGGCGATCGAGATCCTCCTGCAGGTGATGGAGAACCAGCGCGACGACCTGGTCGTGATCCTGGCCGGCTACAGGGACCGGATGGAGCGATTCTTTCAGAGCAACCCGGGCATGAGCTCGCGGGTCGCGCACCACGTCGACTTCCCGGACTACGACCCCGCTGAGCTGTCCGCGATCGCCGACCTGATGCTCGACGGAATGCAGTACCGGCTGTCCGACCAAGCTCGCGTGGCGCTCGTCGAGTACATCGAGCGGCGGCGGCAGCGCCCGAGCTTCGCCAACGCGCGGTCGATCCGCAACGCCCTCGATCGGGCCCGGCTGCGCCACGCCAACCGGCTCTTCGCGACGCCGGGCGAGGTTCTCAGCCGGGACGACCTGATGACCATCGAGGCCGCCGACATTCGGGCCAGCCGCGTGTTCGACGATCCAGATCCCGAGCCGGACGCATGACTCCCACCGCCGGCAAGCCGGGTCCGCAGCCGGCCGACTTCGCTGCTCGACCCGCGAGGACCGCCCGGGCGGCCACCTCGCAACGGGCGGCCACCTCGCAACGGCTCCCACTCGTGCGCGATGCGGCCGAGCCCGACCAGACGCTGACCGAGTTCCTCATCGCCGAGCAGCGCAAGGTGCCCGGGGCGACCGGGGAGTTCACCGCGCTGGTCAACGAGATTCGGCTCGCCTGCAAGCGGATCGCCAACGTCGTCGGCAAGGGCGCGCTGACGGGTGACGTGGGCAAGGCCGGCACGGTCAATGTCCAGGGCGAGGACCAGGCCAGGCTGGACGTCATCGCGAACGAGATCTTCCTCCGCACCCACGAGCGCGGCGGCTCGCTGGCGGCCATGGTGTCCGAGGAGATGGAGGCGGTCTGGCAGGTCCCGGCCGGGCAGCAACGCGGCCGCTACCTGCTGGCCTTCGATCCGCTCGACGGATCCTCGAACATCGACGTCAACGTGTCCGTCGGTTCCATCTTCTCCGTGCTGCCGGCACCGAACGGCACGGCTCCCGTGGGACCGGAGGCATTCCTCCAGCCGGGCGACCGGCAGGTCTGCGCCGGCTACGCGATCTACGGGCCGACGACGATGCTGGTCCTGACGTTCGGGCACGGTGTGCACGGGTTCACGCTGGACCGCGAGATCGGCGAGTTCATCCTGACTCACCGCGACATGCGCGTGCCGGATCACGCCGCCGAGTTCGCGATCAATGCCTCGAACTCGCGGTTCTGGGAGCCTGCCGTCACCCGCTACGTGGACGAGTGCCTGGCCGGTGCGACCGGCCCGCGCGGCCGTGACTTCAACATGCGCTGGGTGGCCTCGCTCGTCGCCGAGGCCCACCGGATCCTGATGCGCGGGGGCGTGTTCCTCTACCCGCGAGACGATCGCGCCACCGGCCGCAGCGGCAAGCTGCGGCTGCTGTACGAGGCGAACCCCATCAGCTTCCTCATCGAGCACGCGGGCGGCCGCGCGAGCAACGGCGACCTGCCGATGCTCCAGGTCCAGCCGACGGGCATCCACCAGCGGACGGCCCTCATCTTCGGCTCGCGGCCGGAGGTCGAGCGGATCGAGGGCTATCACCGGGACCACAACGTCCGGCCGTACCCGGCAGCCCTGTTCGGCTCGCGCGGGCTGTTCCGGGCCGCCGACTGACAGGAGCGCCATGTCGACGCTGCACCCGATCATTGCGGTCACGGGATCCTCCGGCGCGGGCACGACGTCGGTCTCGAGGACGTTCCAGCAGATCTTCCGCCGTGAGCGCGTGAACGCCGCGTTCGTGGAGGGCGACGCCTTTCATCGCTTCGACCGGGTCGAGATGGCCGAGCGGATGGCCGCCGAGGCGGCGGAGGGCAACCACCGCTTCAGCCACTTCGGACCGAGCGCCAACCTGTTCGAGGAGCTCGAGCAGCTCTTCCGCGACTACGGCGCGACCGGCGGGGGCCGATCGCGGACGTATCTTCACGACGAGGCGGAGGCGGCGCCGCACGCCCTGGAACCGGGGACCTTCACGCCGTGGGCGGATCTGCCGCCGGACACGGACCTCCTGTTCTACGAGGGGCTCCACGGCGCAGTGACGACCGAGGCGGTCGATGTCGCCCGGCACCCGGACCTGCTGATCGGTGTGACACCGGTCATCAACCTGGAGTGGATCCAGAAGCTCCAGCGCGACAAGTCGACGCGGGGCTACTCGACCGAGGCGGTGACCGACACGATCCTTCGCCGGATGCCGGACTACGTCCACTACATCTGCCCGCAGTTCACGCGGACCCACATCAACTTCCAGCGCGTGCCGGTGGTCGACACGTCCAACCCGTTCATCGCCCGCTACATCCCGTCGCTCGACGAGAGCTTCCTCGTCATTCGTTTCCGGGACCCGCGCGGGATCGACTTTCCCTATCTGCTGTCGATGCTCCACGACTCGTTCATGACCCGGGCCAACACGCTCGTCTGCCCGGGCGGCAAGATGGATTTGGCGCTCCAGCTCATCTTCACGCCGATGATCTGGCGGCTGATCGAGCAGCGCCGGCAGGCGCTCGGCCGGGCCTGAAGGCTCGAGCCAGGCTCGACCATCCTGCCCGCTAGATGGTCGACGCACTTAGCCCCGCCAGTTCCGGTCGGTACGGTGGGCCCGAAGTCACACCGACGATCCGGGAGGGTCCATGTCGCCGTTGTCCCGCCGCGAGCTGATCAAGCGCGCCTCCTGGCTGTCTGCCGGGCTGCTGGCGTCGCCGGCGGTGCTGGCTGCGTGCGGCCGCGCGGGGCCCTCCGCCAGCACCGGGCCCGCAGCGCCGCCGGCAAGCGCTTCAGGATCGTCGGGCGTCGTCACCGGCACGACACAGGTGCTCGTTGGCTTCGGGACCGGCAACGCGCCCGACCAGATCCCCGTGCAGGAAGAGCTCGCGACGGCGTACGCGGCGGCCCGGCCCGGTGCCTCGATCGACTATCTGCGGATTCCGGACACGGACGAGGCCCAGCGGAAGCTTGGCCTGCTGATCGCGGCCGACGATGCGCCTGACCTGGTCCTGCCGACCGGCCTGTACGGGATCGCCCTGTACCTCGACCAGAACGTCTGGCAGGACCTGTCCGGGCTGATGGCGGCCTACGGCATCGGGCTGGAGCTGTTCCACGAGGCAACGCATCGCGCCGCCCGTGCCGTCAACTACTACGGAGCGGACTCGAAGGCTGTGGTCGGCCTGCCGGCCGGCATCTTCACCCACGCGATGGCCTACAACAAGGAGCTGTTCGCCCAGGCCGGCATCCCCGAGCCGCCGCACAAGGACGATCAGGCCGACTGGACGTACGAGCGCCAGCTGGAGATTGCTCGGGCCCTCACGGTCGACACTGCGGGCAAGAGCGCGGACATGGCCGGCTTCGATCCCTCCAAGGTTGCGCAATACGGTCTCGGCCACTGGGACACCGGGATGATGATTCGAGGCTTCGGGGGCTCCGTCTACGACGCAGCGAGCCGGCGGATGACCATCGCGGACGATCGCTATGCCCAGGGTCTGCAGTTCGGCGCGGACCTGATCAACGTTCACCATGTCCTGGCCAATGACGAGCTCGCAGCCGGTGTCGCCGCCGGGGCCGACGACCCGCAGCTCGCGGCCTGGCGGTCCGGCAAGATCGCAATGATCGACATGTGCGCCTGCGACCTGCTGTCGTTCGGCGTCGACACCCAGTTCGCGTGGGATGTCGCGCAGTGGCCCCGTGGCCCCGAGCGCCTGGTATCGCATCTCAACCTGGATGTGGGAGCCATCGTCCAGCAGAGCGACGGGTACGATGCGGCGTGGCAGGTGCTCCAGTTCCTGCTCGTGGACCCGGCGAACGGCGCACGGCTGTCGACCGAGTCGTACGGCGCGATGTCGCCGCTCAAGGCCGAGACGGGGACGTTCGTCGAGGAGCTCAAGCCGCGCTTCCCGGACGTCGATCTGCAGGTCTTCGTGGACGCACTCGACCACTCCACGCCGGAGCAGGAGGAGTGGTTCCCGGCATTCACCAAGGTCAACGACATGTTCGGGCAGTACCTGGATGCCGTCTACCAGGGCGAGGCACCCGCCGCCGACCAGCTGCCCGCCTACCAGGAGGCGGCACAGCAGGCAGTCGACGACTGGTTCGAGACGCACACCGTTCCGCCCGCCTGATGACCGCCGCTTGTGCCGGACATCCGCCTGTCGCCTGATCGGCGGGAAGCCCTCGCGGCGTATGTCTTCCTGAGCCCCTGGGCGATCGGCTTCGTGCTGCTCACCGCAGGCCCAATGCTCGCCTCCCTGGTGCTGTCCCTGACCGACTACCGGCTCCTGGAGCCAAATCGGATGGCGTGGGTCGGCGTCGGCAACTACGAGCGCGCTCTCGCTGGCGATCCGCTCGTCTGGCAGGCCCTCAAGGTCACGGCCTACTACGTCGGCCTGTCCGTCGTCCTCGAGCTCGTCGTCGGCTTCGGGCTGGCGCTCGTGCTGAACATCGGCTTTCGCGGGATCGGCATCGTCCGGACCATCTACTACCTGCCGGCGGTGATCTCCGGGGTGGCGGTCTCCCTGCTGTGGCTGCTGATCTTCCAGCCGAGCAGTGGCCTGGCCAACGCGGGCCTGGGCCTCTTCGGGGTCGCCGGGATCGGCTGGGTGTACTCGACGACGTGGGTCATCCCCGCCTTCGTGCTGATGAGCCTGTGGGGCGTGGGGCGAGCGGCCTTCATCTATCTGGCCATCCTGCAGCGGATCCCGACCAACCTGTACGAGGCCGCCAAAGTCGACGGAGCCGGCCGGTTCCGGCGGCTGGTCCGGATCACCCTGCCGCTCGTGACGCCGGCGATCTTCATCAACCTGGTCCTGGCCGTGATCGGCAAGTTCCAGATCTTCACCGAGGGCTTCGTCATCAGCGAGGGCGGGCCGGGGACCTCCAGCCTGTTCTACGTCCTGTACGTCTACCGCAACGCCTTCCGATACTTCGAGATCGGCTACGCCTCGGCCCTGGCCTGGATCCTCTTCGCGATCCTGATGGCGCTGACGGCGATGGTCTTCTGGACGGGCCGCCGATGGGTCTACTACGAGGGCGAGCGGAGCGCGACCCAGTGACCCAGGCAAAATCCGAGGCCGACCAGGGCTGGCTTCGTCGGGCGGGGCTCGTCATCGCGCTGCTCGGCGCAGCGACGGTCATGGTGCCGATCGCCTGGATGATCTCGACCTCCCTGAAGCCGGAGACGGAGGTGTTCCGTCAGCCGATCGAGTGGCTGCCCGTGCACGTCCGGCCGGCGAACTACGCGGAAGCCACGACCCTCATCCCGTTCTGGCTGTACTTTGCGAACTCCCTGGTGATCGTCGTGCCGGTCGTGATCGGCACGGTGATCTCGTCCGCCGCGGTGGCCTATGCGTTCGCTCGCATGCGGGCTCCGGGCACGGGTGCGATGTTCGGCCTCGTGCTCGCCGGCATCATGCTGCCCGGCGAGGTGACCCTGGTGCCTTCGTACCTCCTCTTCAAGGAGCTGGACTGGATCGGGACCTATCTCCCCCTCACCGTGCCTGCCTGGCTGGGTGGCGGTGCGTTCAACATTTTCCTGCTCCGCCAGGCGTTCCTGACGATCCCGCCTGAGCACGACGACGTCGCGCGCGTCGACGGTCACGGCTTCCTCAAGATCCTGTGGCGCGTCGTCATCCCGCAATCGTGGCCGGCCATCTCGCTGGTCGCCGTCTTCGCCTTCGTCGACACATGGAACGACTTCCTGGGGCCGCTGCTCTACGTGAACGACCAGGACCGCTACACCTTGCCGCTGGGGCTGAACTTCTTCAAGGACGTCTACAACACCCAATGGGCCCACCTGATGGCGGCCTCGGTGCTGGCTCTCGTTCCCTGTGTCGTCGTGTTCTTCCTGGCCCAGCGCGTTTTCACGCAGGGGATCGTGCTCACCGGACGACGCTGAGCGCGCGGCCGTCCGAGCCGTCGAAGAACAGGAGGCGCGAGACCTCCAGTCGCAGATCGAGGACATCGCCAGGACGGACACGCACCCGGCCGTCGACCTGCCCGATCAATCGAACGGGCGGGGGATCGGCCCAAAGCGGTGTCCCGCCGTCCTCCCCAGGCCGGTTCTGCAGGCGCACGGGCTGAGCGTCGATATCGAACGACACGCTTGTGACGGCCCCCAACAGCTCGGTATCGACGACCCGGACCGGCGCTGATGGCCAGGCCGCCACCGCCGGCCCGGCAGGCTTGCCCGGTGTCAGCGCCTCGGGCCGGATGCCGACCACGACCCGGCCGTCCCGCACCGGCAGGTCTGCGGGCAAGGGTGCGTGCCACGGTCCGATGCGTGCGCTGGCCGTTCCGTCGGCTGACTTGACCGGCGCCGCCACGAGGACCGCCGGTGGGCTGCCGATGAACCCGGCCACGAAGGCATTGGCCGGAGCCTCGTAGAGTGTCGGGCCGGAGGCGACCTGCTGGAGCTGACCGCCCCGCAGCACGGCGATCCGGTCGCCCATGGTCATCGCCTCGACCTGGTCGTGGGTCACGTACAGGAACGTGGCGCGAAGCTCCCGGTGGAGGCGCCGGATCTCCCCGCGCACCTGGGCGCGGAGCTGGACGTCGAGATTGGACAGCGGTTCGTCCATGAGAAAGGCCGCCGGATGGCGGACGATCGCTCGGCCCATGGCAACCCGCTGCCGTTCGCCGCCGGACAGCGCTGCAGGCCGCCGGGCGAGCAGAGGTCCGATGCCCAGGAGGGTCGCCGTTTCGCGGACCCGCCGATCGATCTCGGACCGTGCCAGCCGTCTCGCCTCGAGCGCGAACGCGAGGTTGCCCGCCACGGTCATGTGGGGGTACAGCGCGTAATCCTGGAAGACCATGGCGACGTCACGCTCCCCCGGTGAGAGCTCGTTTGCCTGACGGGTCCCGAGGCGGAGCGAGCCGGACGTCGGCCGCTCCAGGCCGGCCACCATCCGGAGGATCGTGGACTTGCCGGATCCCGAGGGGCCGACGAGGACCATCAGCTCGCCGTCCCTGACGTCGAGGCTGAACTCGCGGACGGCCTCCGTTCCATCCCGGAACCGTTTGGAGACGCGGTCGAAGCCAATGGCCACCACGGGATCCGAGTGTACGCGGCCGAGGCGTTCGCCCGGCGGCGGAAGCTGTCGCCCTGCCGTAGATGGAGTCTGCACTTAGTCAGCCGCCTCTACCGGCGGTACCTTGCCGGCCTCTTCCAGCCGCCCTGCAGGAGGTCCGAAGGTGCTTCGCCGCTTGTCCGTCCTTGTCTGGCTCGTGACGCTCGCGTCCGCCTGCGCCCCCGCGGCATCGCCGCTGCCCAGCTCAGCCTCGCCTGCCGCGTCGCCCGCTGCCAGCCCATCGGCAGCAAGCTCCGCCGCCGCCGCCGGCGGCGGTGGCACCCTGGTGGTCGCGATCGGAGCGGATCCGGGGCACCTCAACCCGGCCATCACCACCAGCGGCGGCACCCACACGGCCTCGGAGCTGCTCTACAACGGGCTCGTGGGCCTCGACGGCGACCTCCAGCCGGTGCCCGAGCTCGCCGAGAGCTGGAAGGTCGAGGACGACGGTGCGACGTACCGGTTCAAGCTGCGCGAGGGCGTGACCTGGCACGACGGCACGCCGTTCACGGCCGATGACGTCAAGTTCACCTTCGAGGAGGTGTTGCTGAAGCTCCACTCACGGACGCGCGCGTCCGTGGCGCCGGCCCTCGAAACGATCGAGGTCGTGGATCCCCTGACCGTGGTGTTCCACTTCAAGCAGCCGTACGCCCCGTTCCTCCAGCAGCTCGACGTGACCGAGGCGCCGATCGTGGCCAGGCACGTCTACGAGGGTTCGGACCCGGTGGAGAACCCCGCCAATCTCGAGCCGGTCGGCACGGGCCCGTTCACGTTCGTGTCGTACAGCCCGGACGAGGAGATCAAGCTCGCACGCAACGAGAGCTACTGGGCCCCGGGCCTGCCCAAGCTGGACGAGGTGATCATGCGGGTGATGCCCGAGACCGGCAGCCAGGTGATCGCCCTCGAGGCGGGCGAGGTGGACTGGATCTGGGGGGTGCCCGGCCCGGACGAGGAGCGGCTCGACGCCGATCCGGAGATCGAGCTGCTGCGCACGGATCGCAACCCGGGCGGTTCGAACTGCGTGATGACGATCTCCTTCAATCTCGACCGCCCGGTGCTCCAGGACTTGCGCGTCAGGCAGGCGATCGCCCACGCGGTGGACCGCCAGCAGTTCGTCGACCGCGTCCTCTTCGGCCAGGGACGCGTCGCCGAGGCGCCGATCTCGAGCGGGATCCCGTGGGCCCACGGCACGAGTGTGCCGCTGCCTGCGTTCGACGTGGCGGCGGCGGCGGCCCTGCTCGAGGACGCCGGCTGGAAGGCGGCCGCGTCCGGCCCGCGCACCGCATCAGCCGTGGCGGGCGTCGAGGACGGCACCCCGCTCAAGCTCGACTTCCTCCACTTCCCGGCGTTCGGCCGCTACGCGGAGCTGCTCCGAACGCAGCTTGCCGAGATCGGGGTGGACCTGCAGCTCGAGCCGCTCGAGCCGCCGGTGTTCGCGGACACGGTGTTCAAGGCCCGTGACTTCGACACGAACATCATCTCGTACTGCAATGGCCTCGATCCCGAGGTGGGCGTCCGGCGCATGTTCGACTCGGCGCAGATCGGCCCGGTCCCGTTCTCGAACGCTGCCGCCTACCGAAACGAGGAGGTCGACGCGCTGTTCACCGAGGCCCTGGGAGTCGTGGACCGTGACGCGCGGGGTGAGATCTACCGGCGGCTGCAGGACCTCGTGGTGGCCGATCAGCCCTACGTCTGGGTGGTCGAGACGACAGCCGTGCGCGCGTACCGCCTGCCGTGCCAAAGCTTCGTTCCATACGCGCAGTTCGCCGAGGCGGCAACCTGTGCGCCATGAGCGCACGCTACCTGGTCCGGCGCCTCATCCAGGTTCCACCCGCCGTCGGCGCGATCCTGGCCGTCGCGTTCCTGCTGATCCACGCCGCCCCGGGTGATCCCGTCCTGGCGCTGGCCGGGGAGCACGGCGACGCCGCCTACTACAGCGAGATGCGGGCCAGGTTCGGCCTCGATCGCTCGGTTCCGGAACAGTTCGCGGTGTTCGCCGCCAACCTGGTCCGGTTCGACCTCGGCACGTCCTACGTGCACGGACGGCCGGCAATCGACGTGATCTCCGAGCGCATTCCCTCGACGCTGCTGCTGACCGGATCGGCGTTTGCCCTGTCGACCGGCATCGGGATCGCGCTGGGGCTGTTCGCGGCGTCGCGGGTGCGGCGGGCCGGGGACCTGGCCGTGAGCCTCGCCTCGCTCAGCCTCCAGGCGACGCCCTCGTTCTGGCTGGCCCAGCTGGCGATCCTGGCTCTGGGCCTCGCGGCCGGCTGGTTTCCGATCGGCGGGATGACCAGCGCCCGCTCCTCGGCGACCGGCCTGGCGGCCGCGCTCGATGTCGTTCATCACCTGGTCCTGCCGGCCGCCGTCCTGGCTGCGACGGAGCTGGCCGTCGTGGCCCGGCTGATGAGGACCGGGTTGCTCGACGAGCTGGCGCAGGACTACATCCGGACGGCCCGGGCCAAGGGATTGTCCGAGCTCCAGGTCCTGACCCGGCACGCTCTCCGCCGAGCCCTCATCCCGGTGGTCACGGTCGTGGGCAGTCGGGTCGGCCACCTGCTGGCCGGTGCCGTGATCGTCGAGGCGGTCTTCGGCTGGCCAGGCGTCGGCCGGCTGCTCCTCTCGTCCGTTCAAACGCGGGACACTCCGATCGTGCTCGGAATCTTCCTCCTGATCGCGACGACGGTGATCCTTGCCAACCTGGCCACCGATCTCGTGTACGCCCGGCTCGACCCGCGCATCCGTCACGGCTGATCGGGCGCGAGACGATCCGCGGCGTGCGGGACGGCGACCAGGCGCGGCGCGGGGCCTGGCTTTGGACGCCCTCCGGCGTCATGGGGGCGGGGATCGCCGTCCTTGTCGTGGCACTGGCCGCACTGGCGGATGTCCTCGCCCCGGGCAGCCCCTTCGCGCCGGTCGGTCCTCCGCTCAGCCCACCCACCACGACCCATCTGCTCGGGACGGATGACCTCGGGCGCGACCTGCTGGCGGGCATCGTGCACGGGATCCGGACCTCGGCGATCGTGGCGGCTGGTGTGGCGGTCATCGCGCTTCCGCTGGGACTGGCCGTCGGGGCCGCGGCCGGCGCCCGGCCGAGCCGCCTCGACGACGTGCTCATGCGGTTCACGGAGATCTGGCAGGTCCTGCCGCGGTTCTTCCTGGCCGTGATGGTCATCGCGCTGTTCGGGCCGGGGCTCGACCGCATCGTCATCGTCCTCGGCCTCACGTCGTGGCCGGTCCTGGCCCGGATCGTCCGGGCGGAGCTCCTCTCGGTTCGCGAGCGCGAGTTCGTCGAGGCGGCTCGAGCGACGGGATCGAGCGAGCTTCGGATCGTGTGGCGCCAGATGGTCCCGCATGCGCTGCCGGCTGCCGTCGCCTACGTGGCGATCCTGCTTGCCCAGGTCATCCTGGTCGAGTCCAGCTTGAGCTTCCTCGGCTTGGGTGACTCGAACCAGATGAGCCTCGGCTACCTGGCCGGACAGGCCCAGCGCTTCCTCCGCGTTGCGTGGTGGCTGTGGCTCTTTCCGGGTGCAGCCCTCATCGCCATGGTCCTGGCGCTCAACCTTCTCGCCGACGCCGTCAACGACCGGATCCGGCGGGCGCAATGACCGGTGGGCCGGTGCACCTTCGGCCGTGCCTATACTGCGCTTGGGTACCGGGCGATTGCGCTAAATGTTCGGCGCAGATACCATCGCCGGACCGAGCACGAAATCGCCGGACGCCGTGGGCGATTTCCATCAAGGAGGCACGATCGTGCGGATTGGTGTAGCTGGCAAGGGCGGCGTTGGCAAGACGACCATCGCCGCCACGATGGCACGGCTGTTCGCCCGGCGCGGATACCGGGTCAACGCCCTCGACGGCGATCCGAACCCGAACTTCGCAGCCGCGCTGGGGCTCTCGCAGGAGCAGATCGACGGTCTGATGCGCGTCCCCCGCGAGGGCGTGATGGAGGAGCGGATCGGGCCCGGCGACGAAACGTCGCTCCACCTGATGCGACCCTTCGACGAGGTGGTCGAGACCTTTGGCGCGGTCGGCCCGGACGGCGTCCGTACGCTGACGATGACCGGCCTGCTCGGCGCCGGCCAGGGCTGCATCTGCGGCCAGCACGGGATGGTCCGCAACTTCGTGGACGAGCTGGGCGCCCTGCGCCCCGAAGACGTCACGATCCTCGACACGGAGGCGTCGATCGAGCATCTGAGCCGCGGGACGGTCAGGAGCGTCGAGACGCTGCTCGTCGTCGTCGAGCCATACTTCCGAGCCCTGCAGACGCTCGGCCGGACCGTGCCCCTGGCGCGGGAGCTGGGAATTCCGAACACCTATGTCGTCGCCAACAAGGTTCGATCGGCCTGGGACGAGGCGACGATCCGGGACTACAGCAGCCGCCTCGGCGCTGAGGTGATCGCGAACATCCCGTACGACGAGGCGGCGGCAGACGCGGACCGCCAGAACCAATCGCTGGTCGACGCCGTGCCTGGTTCGCCTGCCGTGGCGGCGATCGACGGGCTGGTCAGCTCGCTCATCGGCTCGGCCGACCGCCGAGCGCCGGACCCCGCCGGCATCCAGGCCGCTCCGACGATCTAGCCGAGAGGAGCCGTCACGTGGCGATCTCAGAGCCGCCCGCCGACACCCGCTCGAAGGACCGGTCATCCGAGATGCCGGGCGACGTCGAGCGGCCGCCGGACCCGTCCCCAGCGGAGGAGGCGCAGTCCCCGCGGGCTCCCCGCGGCCCGATCAAGGTCGTCCATGCCTTCTGGCTGGCCGGGATGAGCTGCGACGGATGCAGCATCGCGGTGACGGGCGCCACGAACCCGAGCGTGGAGCAGCTGCTCACGGGCTCCATCTCCGGCCTGCCGACGATCGCCCTGCACCACCCCGTCCTGTCCGTCGAGAACGGCGAGGAGTTCATCGAGCCGTTCGAGCGGGCTGCTGAAGGCAAGCTGGACGCCCCGTATGTCGTGATCTACGAGGGCTCGATCGCGGACGAGCGCATCGCGGGGGCCACAGGCGGGTACTTCTCGGCCATGGGCGACAAGGTCATGGAAGGCGAGGATGCGACGCCGTTTCCGACCGCCGCCCGCCTCGCCGCGATGGCCCCGAATGCCGCCGCGGTCATCGCGATCGGCACCTGCGCGACGTGGGGCGGGATCCCCTCGGCGGCCGGGAACCCGACTGGCGCGATGGGCCTGATGGACTTCCTGGGTTCGGACTACCGCAGCGCCCTGGGGCTGCCGGTCATCAACATCCCGGGCTGCGCGCCGATCGGCGACAACTTCACGGAGACGGTGGCCGCCGTCCTGCTCTTCCTCCAGGGCATGGGACCGCTCCCCGAGTTCGATGAGCTGGGCCGGCCGGCGTGGCTGTTCACCGAGACGGTGCACCAAGGCTGCACGCGGGCCGGCTACTACGAGGAGGGCAGCTTCGCCGAGAGCTACGGCGACAAGGAGTGCCTGGTCGAGATCGGGTGCTGGGGGCCGGTCGTCAACTGCAACATCGTGTCCCGGGGCGCCCAGAACCACATGGGCGGCTGCATGGCCGCCGGCGGACCGTGCATCGGCTGCACGATGCCGGGCTTCCCGGACAAGTTCGCCCCGTTCTACAAGGCGCCGCCCGGCTCCCTCGTCTCGAGCGGGGCGTCGAAGACGGTCGGCTTCGGGATCCGCCGCCTTCGTGCGCTGAGCCACGACAACGTCAACCGCGAGGTCCGCTGGGACGCGATCGACGGCGGCCGCGTGCCGAGCGGATGGGCCGAGGTGGCCAGACCAGGCGTGATCGACAAGACCGTGCACTTCTTCTACGAGAAGCTCCAGTTCCGCGGCTCGAAGAAGCCGGGCCGGAACGATGGCCGGACCTACGCCGGCGACCTGCCACCGCGCGCCGAGGGGATGGACGTCGTGCAGGACCGGAGCCGATCGGGGCCCGAGTCGTGACCGACGCGCAGCTCCTCGCGGCCTGGCTCATCGGCCTGGGGGTGGCGGCGGTCGTCGTGCTCCTTGCGGCGGCCCTGCTGCTGATGATCCTGTTCACGGCCCGGAGCATCCTCGGCCATGGCGCGGAGGCCCTCGCCGCGGCCGAGGACATCGCGCGGGACACCCAGGTCATCTGGGCACTCGCGGACACCAACGAGGTCGCCGCCGCCATTCTCGCGACGGCCGAGGAGATCGAGCAGAACGGCGGCGCCATCGCCGCTGCGCTCCGCGAGACCGAGGCGCAGCCCGTCTCGGTCATCGGCTGAGGAGGCGACGGACGTGCCGAGCGAAGGCCTGACCTACAGCCTCTGGCTTGCGTCCCTGCTGATCGGGGCGGTCGTGATCGTCGTCGTCGGCATGCTCCTCGGCGCGATCCTGCGGACCGCGCGCCAGATCGACGCGGCCGTGGCCCAGGTCTGGGTCGTTGGCCAGCGGATCGCCAACAACACCGTGCACATCCCGCTGCTCCACGAGACCAATCGAGTGGCCGGGGAGATCCTGCAGCGCGCCGGCGGGATCGATGGCGCGGCCGCCCAGATCGAGGCCCACTCGGGCGGCTGCCCGAGCTGCCCAGCCTGCGTGCTCGTGCCGGGGAGCCGGGCCCGATGAGCGAGTTGCTGACGGTCGTGACCGCAGCCGTGGTGCTCATCCTGGTCGCCGTCCTGGTCGTGCTCCTGACCAGGATCGTGGCCACCCTGAACAGCATCTCCGGCGAGCCGACCGGGTACAGCAGCCGGCAGAGCTACGTCGGGAAGATCGCGTTCGGCGTCCGGGCCATCGAGATGCAGACGAGCCACCTGGGACCGGAGGTCACCCAGCTCAACGCCGGGCTGTCCGCGGCGGCGGACGGGCTGCGCAGCATCGACGGGCACCTCGTCCGGACGATCGACAACGTCGTCGCGCAGGAGGCCCGCTAGATGGACGTCCCCCTGCTCGTCGCGATCGTCTGGTGGGCGCTGCTCATCGTGACCGTCGTGGTGGTCGTGCCCATCCTCGTGCGGCTGCTCCACCGGACGTACCTCGCCGCGCGGACGCTCGAGCACAACACCGCGCGGGCCCTGGCCGGCGGGGTCGGGATCGCCGGCAACACCGCGAACATCGCCGCCCTGACCGCCACGATCGAGGTGGCGACGGACATCCTCGGCAGCTCGCGCGCGATCGAGGAGCACGCCGGCACGATCGAGTCGGCCCTCGGCTCGCGGGCCGGAGGCTGATCGCATGCTGCTGCTCCTGACCGTCCTGACGCTGGCAGTGACCGCGAGCGTCGTTCTCGTGCTCGTGGTCTACCTCGTCGCCACGATCGTCCACCTCCGGCGAGCGGACCGGAACCTCGAGCAGCTCGCCGGCGGGCTCCGGGCCGTCCAGGGCCACGTCAAGCCGCTGCCCCAGCACCTGACCACGATCAACGGCGCGCTGGGCACGCTCCGGGACGACCTCGTCGCCACGAACCGCCACCTGGCGGTCGTGCGCGGCGTCCTGCGCCGATAGAGAGGGCGACCGCATGTGCTTCAAGAACCTGCCGGTCGCCTTCGACGACCAGGGGAAGGCGTACCTGAAGGACATCCCCGACCCGTACGGGGTGGCCACGAAGCCTGAGACGACGAACGGCGTCGCGACGCTGAGCCGCGACCAGATCGAGGACCTCCTGGCTCGCAACGGGCACATCAAGGAGAAGAACTACGACCCCGTGACCCGGGTCGCCGGCGCCCTTGCCTTCCACACGGTGGTTGACCTGCAGAAGAAGCAGGTGATCGAGGGTCGCTCCGTGGCGACGCTGTTCCGCGGCTACGAGATCATCATGATGGGACGCGACCCGCGCGATGCCATCTACATCACGAGCCGTGCCCGCGGGGTGTGCGGCGGCGTCCATGCGACCTGCTCCGCGCTGGCCACGGAGATGGCGATCGGGGTACGCCCGCCGCCCATGGGAATCGTGCTGCGCAACATGCTGCTTGCGCTCGAGTACCTGTACGACAACCCGCTCCACTTGTTCCTGCTCGCCGGCCCGGACTATTCCGAGCAGATCGTCGCCCAGACAAACCCGGAGCTGCTCGCCCGGGCGGAGACGACGCTCGCTCCACATGCCGACACGCATGGCTACCGGACGATCGCCGACATCATGCGGGACATGAACCCCTTGACCGGCGCCCTCTACCTCGAGGCGCTCCACATGACCCGCGTGGCGCGCGAGGCGTTCGTGCTGATTGGCGGCAAATACCCCCATCCGCAGACGGTCGTGCCCGGCGGGATCAGCGCCACGGTGAACCAGTCCACCCTCAACGAGATCTACCTGCGCCTCCAGCAGTTCTTCGACTACTCGAAGAAGGTGGTGGGGATCTATGACGACATCGTCGACTTCTTCTACGACGCCGACCCGCGCTACCGCGACGTCGGACGGACCAGCGCCAACCTGATCGACTGCGGCATGTGGGACGACCCGGACGCCTACGACGCGACATACGCGAACTCGCCGGAGTGGGGCGACCGTCGCTGGGCGACCCCCGGGGTGATCATCGACGGCAAGCTCGTGACGACCAACCTCCAGCTCCTGAACGTGGGCCTCGAGGAGTTCGTCGATCACTCGTTCTACGAGGGCTGGGACGGCCAGCGCCTCGCGACGGACCCGGCGGGCAACCCGCTCAGCCCGCACCACCCCTGGAACAAGGAGACGAAGCCGCGACCGCAGGCGCCCAACTGGCGGGAGAAGTACACCTGGGCGACCTCGCCCCGCTGGGACCGCCAGGCGATGGACGCCGAGGTCACCGGCCGGATCTGGAACACCGCGGTTGCCCAGAAGCTGCCCAACAACCCGTACATCTTTCCGACCGGCCACAGCCTGAAGCTGCTGGTGCCGGCCGGCAAGCTGCCCGAGATGGAGCTCGAGTGGCACGTGCCGGACGTCTGGAACGCGCTCGAGCGCAACCGCGGCCGAGCGTACTCCGTGGCCTACACCGCCCTCGTCGGCATGAACCTGTTCCGGCAGGCCGTCGACCTGATGAAGTCCGGCCAGACCGCCACCAGCACGAAGTTCGAGGTGCCGAAGAAGGGCACCCGGCTCGGCGTCGGGTTCTGGGGGGCTGGGCGTGGCTACCTCTCGCACCACCTCGTCCTCGACGACGGGGTCGTCACGAACTACCAGATCGTTACGTCATCCACGATCAATGCCTCGCCCCGCGACCCGTGGGGGACCCCCGGCAAGTACGAGGAGGCGGTGATGAACACGCCGATCCTCGAGACAACCGGGGATGGGAAGTTCGTGGGCATCGACGTGCTGCGGGCGATCCGATCGTTCGATCCGTGCATGCCCTGCACGACGCACATCCACAGCGACCAGGGCGTCATCACCCGCGAGGTGAACACCTGCGCCTGCGGCGTCTGAGCTGGTGATCCTCGTCGGC
>Ga0183260_10001359_pt1 | contig 20508 bp, 19 predicted proteins | sample AntDrymUQ4972206_2_FD_129768 | JGI IMG/M metagenome (GOLD analysis project Ga0183260, IMG submission 129768) | Polar desert sand microbial communities from Dry Valleys, Antarctica - metaG UQ497 (22.06) (version 2) (version 2) | ecosystem: Environmental > Terrestrial > Soil > Desert | place...
ACCAGCCTGCCCGCCCGAGGGACGGCTCCGCCGGCCCGACAACTACACGACCACCACGGCCGCGAAGGAGGGGGCCGGGGGGAGGGCCTGCCCTCCCCCCGCTAAAGGAGCATGCTGAAGAAGTCGGCTCGGCTGCCTTCTGCCAGGGGGTTGTCTGAGGTCAGGCTCTCGTGGGAGCGTCCGCCTCGCTGTCCTTCAGCACGCTCCTAGCACGCCTGCCTCCGGCCGGACGCGGTGCCCGGCCGGGCGGCGACGCCCGGCCGGGCTGGCGGCGTCACCGTAGGGGCCAACGGCAAACTCCGCTTCGCCGGAAAGTAGCCGAACCAGCCGCTTCGCGCACCTGCTCGCCCGCGGCGGCACGGCGTCCCCGCGGGAACCGCCTGGACGATGGCAGGATCCGGCCATGGCCGCGCAAGTTCGTGAGCGAACGCGTCCTCGGCCTGGCGCGGGAGCCTCGTCCCTTCCGCGGCGAACAACCTGAGAGGGCTTGACGGATCGCCGAAAGAGGCAGAACATTGGCGGAGACAAGGACGAGTGCGTTGACCGACGAAAGGGGGAAAGCCCATGGTTCGGGAAGACCACGGTGAGGAGCGCGGGCCGCCCGGTTTCTGAGGCTCGGCGGGGCAGATCGCCCCGGCCGGGCCGAAAGAGAACGGCCACCGAGAAGCCACCGCAAACCGAGCAACGATGAGGCCCGCATGGCCGCTCGTTTCACCGGACATCTGTCCGCGAAACAGCTCGCCCAGGAGGACGGTCTCTCACCCACAAAGCCGGACGGTGCCCAACGGCGTGCCGCTTGAATGATGGGAAGAGGGTCGGCGAAAGCCGGCCCTCTTTTCATGTTCGTCGCCGAGTCTCCAGGTCGGCGGGGGGAGGGCCCCACCGGCCGAGGAGGTGGTCGCGGACGGCTAGCCGGCTCGGGCGGTCCCGTGCGGCCGCGGGCAGCTCGAGGCCGAGGCGGACAGCCGCCCGGTAGCGGCCGAACCAGCGCCGCACCAGGTGCAGGGTGTTGCGGGACCGCAGGTACTGGCTGACCTCGGCCGACCCGAGGCCGGTGTTGCGGGCCGTCGCCCCCCACACCTGGCCGCTGAGCCAGCCGCTGGCGCGAGCCCGAAGGGCGAGGTCAGCTTCCTCGCAGTAGGCGAAGAAGGCCTCGTCGAACAGGCCGACCTGCTCGAGGCACGCCAGGCGGGCCACCAGCAGCGTGCCGTGCGGGTAGCCCGCCGGGCACCAGTCACCCGACCGCACGGCCGGCACGCTGATGCCGCCGAAGTAGGGGTCGACGACCGGCACCTCGTCCAGGCCCAGATCGGCGCATGCGAGGCCGGCGCGCGGGCGAGCGGCGGCCACCTCGACGATCCGGTCGAGGGCGCCCGCTCCCACCTCGACGTCGTGGGGGCAGACCGCCACCCACGGTGTTGCGGCCCGCCGCAGGCCGGCGTTCGCCCCGCCCCCGAAGCCGAGGTTGCCCCCTGTGGCCACCACCTCCACCCCGTCCAGGTCCGGCAGCTGGGACGACGCGTTGTCGGCCACCACGACCCGCAGCCGGCCTGACCACCCAGCCCGCAGCGTCGACACCGTGGCGGCCAGGGCGGCTGGCTGGTCGCGGTGGACCACGACCACGGTGAGCTCGCCGGCCACCGGCCGTTCCGGCGCGCGCCCGCTCAGGCGGCGTGGTCGGAGATCGCCGCCTGGAGCGTGGGGCCGATGGCGCAGGCGCGGGTCGTCCCGACGCCCGGGACGGCGGCCAGCTCGGCCAGGGTGGTGGGACGCAGCTCGGCCACCCGCTCGAGCACGGCGTCGGCGAGGACGGCGGCCGGCGGGACCCGGAAGGCCAGGGCACGGTGGTCCCGCCAGCGCCGGAGGGCGCCGAGGAGGGGGTCGGCGCGAGCGGCGGTGGCCTGACGGGCGGTCAGGAGGTCGGCCGGCGGCGGGACGGGCCGGGCGGCGACGCTGACCGCTGCGGCCAGGGCCGGCTCCAGCCACGGCGACGGTGCGCCGACCCAGCTGCAGCGGACGGCGACCCGGGCCCGGGTGAAGGCGACGTAGGCGAGCCGGCGCTCCTCGGCCAGCGCCGGCCCCTCGGTTGAGGCGTGGCTGAAGCCGGCGAAGGCGAGGCGGCGCTGGGCGGGCGGGGTGCCCTCGGCCGACCGCACCGGCACCGTGCCCCGCTCGAACCCGACGATGTGGACGACGTCCCACTCGAGGCCCTTGGCCCGGTGGAACGTGAGCAGGTCGACGGCGTCACCGGCTTCGACGGCGTCACCACCCGGTGCCCGAACGGTGGCGTCGAGCCAGACCAGGAAGCCGGCGAGGGTGCCGCCGATCACGGTGGCGTACTCGTCGGCCAGGGCCGTGAGCGACTGCAGCGCCCGCCGGGCGGGCACGGCGAGGTCGGGGCTGTCGAACGCCTCGGCCGCCACCTGGCGCAGCAGGGACCGGCACGTCACCGCCGGCAGGGACGGGGGGCGCGCCAGCAGCGAGTCGAGGGCTGCCTTCACCTCGGGGCGATCGAGCAGGCAGCGGCGGCTGCGGGTGGGGACGCCCGCATCCTCGCAGGCGGCGGCCACCGTGTCGAGCCGGACGTTGGTGCGGGCCAGCACGGCGAGCTCCGACCACCGCCGTCCCGAACCGTGGGCGCAGCGGAGCGCCCAAGCGACCGCGGCAGCCTCCTCGTCCTGTGAGCCGTGGCCAACGGCGTCGACGACGACCCGGTCGGTCGGTGGTGTGGCGGCGTCGGCCAGCGTGGCGGCGGGGTCGGTGGGACCGCCGGCGAGGATGGCGCGGGCGGCGGCCAGGGCGGCCGGCGGGCTGCGGTGGGCCTGGGCCAGGCGGACGGTGGCGGTGCCTGGGAGCGCCTCGGCCAGGCGGAGCAGGAGGCGAGGGTCGCTCCCGGCGAAGCCGTAGACGGCCTGGTCGGCGTCACCCACGACCGTGAGATCGGGGGGTTGGCCACCGGGTCCGGGCCCGGCCAGGGCCTGCACCAGGCGGAAGGCCGCACGCCCGAGGTCCTGGAACTCGTCGACGTACACGTGGCGGTGGTGCCACTGCAGCCGCCCCGCGAGCCGGTGGTTGATCGCCAGGCGGGCGGTGAGAGCCGGGATCAGGTCGTCGACGTCGAGGATCCGCCGTCGTGCCTTCTCGGCCTCGTAGGCGGCGTAGACGGCGGCCACCGAGGTCAGGGCCTCCTGGCTGAAGCCGGCGAGGCGGCCGGCCCGGAAGGCGGCGGTCGGGTAGACCTCGGGCGCCACCGCCCGGGCCTTGGCCCACGCCACCTCGGCGGCGATGACCCGGGGCGACGGGAGGGGCCCGCGGTGGTCCTCGGCCAAGGGCACGAGCAGGCGCAGGGGAAAGGCGGCAATCGCCCGAGAAGGCTCGCCCGCCTCCCGCCACGCCCGCTGGAGGCTTGACGCGGCCAGGGCGTGCAGCGTGGCGACGGTGGGCGAGCCCGGCCCACCGAGGCCGACGCTCCCGAGGCGGGAGCGGAGCTCGCTGGCGGCCCGTCGGGTGAAGGTCAGGACGAGGGTGCGGCCCGGATCGGCGTCGCCGGTGGCGATCCGCCAGGCCACACGGGCGGTGAGCACGCGCGTCTTCCCCGAGCCCGGACCGGCGACGATGGCCAGCGGGCGCCGCGGGTCGGTGGCAGCGGCCCGTTGCGACGGGTCGAGCCCGTCGAGCAGCGCGTCACCCGGCCGCATGGCGTGACGGTAGGGGTCCGCGTCGCCGCAGCGGTGGATGGTCCGCTCCGTTCGGGGCTCTGGATCCCCACGCACGGCGGTCGCCGGGTGTCGCAGCCACCTGGTGCCGCCCGAGTTCCACGGCCAGCCGGCGGACGGTGGACGATTCAGCCTCGGCCGGCGTCAAGCGTTGATCATGTCCGCGGTGACGGTTGCCTCGTCAACGGGGGCCGTCGACGTTCGCCTGAGGCGTCGGACGAGCACCAGGGCCAGGCAGGTGAGCGCGGTGTAGACGGGAACGCCGACCTGGAGGAGCCCCTCGATCACCGGGGACTTCTGCATGGACGCCCCGACCGTTGTGACAGCACCCACAACGCCGACGGCAGGATCACGGCGAGCACCGGTGTGAGCGCGAGGAAGCCCAGCGTCGAGTCGAGCGCCCAGTGCGTCCAGTTGCTGATCGCCGGACCCTTCTCGCGCCGGTAGAGGGCGTGGAAGGAGAACATCACCGCGCCGCCGCCGTAGATCAGCAGCACTGACGTGAGGAGCAGCGCGACCCAGCCCAGCCATTGCGAGTAGAAGGTGCGCAGCCGAGCCAGCCCGGTCCGCAGCAGGCCCGAGGCGCGGCGGGGGGGCTCGGGTGGCTCGACCGTACTTGCGCCGTCGGCGTAGGTCGCGGGTCATCATCGTTCGTCGGCCTCGGAGCCGTCGGTGGAGAGCCCGGCTCGGATGCGGCCGAGACCGACGCGAATGCGGCTCTTGACCGTCCCCTCCGGCAGCCCGAGCAGCTGGGCGACCTCCCGGTAGGTGTGGCCGCCGAAGTAGGCGAGGATGATGGCGTGCCGCTCGGCGTCGTCCAGGCGACTGAGCAAGCACATGGCGTCGTTGCCGGCGAGCAAGGCCAGCGCCTGGTCGTCGACCGGCGGGGCGAGCTTGGTGTCCCGATCGAGGCATGCCGCCTCTCGGGCCCGGCGGGCGGTGTCGCTGCGAAGCACGTCGACGGCGCGACCGTGCGCCTGCACCAGCAGGAACGCCCGAAGCGAGCCCCGGTCCCCGTCGAAGCGTCCCGGCGTGCGCCAGAGGCCGAGGAACACTTCCTGGGCCACGTCGGCGGCTCGGTCCCCGCCGCACAACCGCCTGGCCGCGTCGCGCACGCCGGCTCCGTGTCGGCTGTAGGCCTCGGCCAGGGCCTCATGGGAGCCCGCTGCGATGCTGCTCACCAGGCCGCTGTCGGTGAGCTGGGCGAGGTCGTCCCGCTTGTCGGCCCGAGGCGTTCGCTCCTCGGGACCCGGCCGAGGGTCGCGTTCGATGACGGCCGACTCGTCCACCTGGGTCACCCGCCGTCGGAGTAGGGGATCGGGTGGTCTCCACCGAGCTCGGAGGAGCGTTCGTTCAGTGCCGTGGCGATCAGGTCCCCGTCGTGGGTGGTGGGGATGAGCGCCCCGTAGAGGTAGGCCTCGACCTCGAGCGCGGTGCTCATGCCGCCGAGCTCGAAGTAGCGGAACCACAGCTCGCCATGGGACAACCCGAGATCGCGTCGACCCTGTTCGAGGACGTGCGTCGGCTGGTTCACGGCGTGCTCCCGGTCGAAGGGGCCGGAAGCTGGGTGGAAGCCACGGTCGCGGTCGCTTGGTCCCGGAGCGGGATGTCGGCCCGTGTCGATGAGCGGCGGAGGCTGGCGTAGGCCGCCTCGGCCGAGACGTTGTGGCGGGCCATCAAGACGCCTTGGGCTTGGGCGATGACCTCCCGCCTGCGGAGGGCGTCCTGGAGTCTGTTGGCGGCCGCTTCGGAGGTGCCGTCGACCCCTGCACCGGCGACGATGCGTGACGCTTGGGTGGCGAACAGGGCGGCCAGCGACATCTCGGGCGGCCCGAACGCCCGCGCTGTCCTCGAGTAGATGTTGAGCGCTCCGACGGGTCCGGCGGCGGCCAGGAGAGGGGTTGACAGGATGCTGCCGATCCCCCCGTCGAGGGCTCGGGGCACGAAGTCGGGCCAGCGCACCTCTTCGGCCAGCGAGTCGATGTGGAACCGATGTCCCTCGTCGGCGGCGGCCAGACACGGCCCCTGCCCGGTGGCGTACTGGTCGCGGTCCATCTGGGCGATGGTCTCGTCGGTGGCCGCGACCGTCGTCAGCCGGCCGTGACGAGGCACCGACACGCTGACGCCGTCGGCTCCGGCGACCGTGGCGTGCACGAGCGCGGTGACCAGCTCGAGGGCGGCATCGATGGCGTCGCCCTCGGCGGGCAGAGCCGTGACCCGGGCCAGCCAGACGGCGCGGTCAGCGGGCGCCGCGTCGGCCGTGGTCGGGTCGCTGCTGGTCGGTTGCTCGGATCTCGGCGGGAGGGCGGCGGGGTCCGGCGGCTCGACCTCGACGAGTCCGCCCATGGCGCTGAGGGTGAGGATCCGGCGGGTGCGCTCCGACAGGCCGCGAGCTTTCAGGACAGCCCCTCGGCGCCGGAGGCGTGCGGAGAGGTGGGCCACCACCTCGAGTCCGGAGCTGTCCAGGAAGCCGAGGTCGGCCAGGTCGAGCACGACCTCGGTGTGGCCTCGCTCGATGAGGGCGCCCACCAGGCGCTCGAGATCCGGTGCGGTGGCCACGTCGAGCTCGCCGCTCACCCCGACCACGACCTGGTTCGCCGAAACGCCGACCCAAAGGGCGAAGCCGGAGGCTGCATCGGGGCTCTCGCTCATCGGGACACCCACCGGGGGACCGGGGTGCCCGGCGCCCGACGCAGCCGCTGCGGGCCTCCGGCGGCGACGTGGCCAACTGACCCGACGCGGGGGAACGTCGGATCTGCGGGCTCGTCGACCTGCCGGTGCTGGACAGCGATGGGATTCGGCACAGGGCCGCCTTCCCCGATACGTCGGACGCCAGGCGCCCGAAGTGAACCCTCGCTGTCGAAGGTGACCCCCACTCTAGCGGGCGCGCCAAGGAACGTGCTGAGATGACCAGGGTGACCAGGCCAACCCCGGCGGCACAGCTCGAGAGCGACCTCTCGGAGGTGGCGCTCGCTCTCTTCGCGCCGGGGACGCTGGAAGGGACCCTGCAGCGGGTCGTGACCCTGGCCGTCGCCACGATCGACGGGTGCGACGCCGCGGGGATCTTCCTCGTCGAGGACGAGAAGATCAAGACCGTCGCCGCCAGCGACCCGGTCGTCCTGGTGCTCGACCGGCTCCAGCTCGAGACGGACGAGGGCCCGTGCCTCGACGCGGTGACGGACGAGGGGACGGTCTACGCCGAAGACCTCTCCACCGCTGACCGGTGGCCTCAGTTCGCGCCGGAGGCCGTCGGGGCCGGGATCCGCAGCACCCTCGCCTTCCGCCTGTCAACCCGAAGGGCGAGTGCGCTCAACCTCTACGCGAGGCTGCCGGCGGCCTTCGGGGCCACCGACCGAGCCAAAGGCCTGATCTTCGCGACGCTGGCAGGGATCGCGCTCGACGCCGCAGAGAAGCGGGCCGACGAGGAGAAGCGGTCCGACAACCTCCACCGGGCGCTGCAGACCCGAGAGCTGATCGGGCAGGCCCAGGGCATCCTCATGGAACGCGAGCGCATCACCGGCGACCAGGCTTTCGACGTGCTCCGCCGAGCCTCGCAGCACCTCAACATCAAGGTTCGAGAGGTGGCTCGCACCCTGGTCGAGACCGGAGAGACACCACCAGTCGGAACCGGGCCTGCTTCCTAGCCTTCGCGCCCTAGGCGCGTCGGCGCCAGGCGGCGCGCGCTTCGGGCCAGGTCTGGGGGACGGTGGCCAGGTTGGCGACGGCGGCGATGAGGCACCAGGAGCAGAACTTGCGGTGCTTGGTGGCCTGCTCGGCGGTGAGGAAGAGGCCGAAGGCGGCGTCGACGAGGGCTTTGGCGGCGAGGGCGAGGGGGATCCAACGGCGGCGTTGGCTGCGGTCGGCGTCGCCCATGCCGGCGAGGATGAGGGTGACGGCGGTGCTGGCGATCCCGAGGGCGGCGTCGGGGGTCTTGAGGTACTGGTACGCCTCACCGGAGGCGTCGACCCGGTCGGCGTCGAGTCCCGGGAGGGGGGGCTCCGGAAGGTGGCGGAGGAGGCCGTTCTGGTAGGCGGCGACGACCCCGAGGCTCGCGATGGAGGCGAGTGAGAGGGCGGCGGTGCGGCGTCGCCGGGTGAGGAATTGGTCGGCGCCCCGGCGTAGGGCGTCGCTCACCGCTTCGGCTTCGGGCGAGCCGGAGCGGCCGATGCCCGTCGAGGCTGGTCGGATGGTCCGGGCCGCCGCCCCGGAGGGACGGGCTCGCAGGCGACGTCCGAGGCGTGGTTCCTGGCTGTCCATGTCGGTCTCCTCTTGGTCGGTGGCGCGGTCGGCGGCGTGGTCGGCGGCGTGGTCGGCGGCGGGGCGCCGCCTCGTGCTGGTGGTGCTGCTCTCGTGCTTCCGCCATCGCAACGAGGCGTAGCGGCCCAGCCGCCAGGCGGAGAGGACGACCGGTCCGTAGCGGTGCCGCAGGCGGGCGGCGTCGAGCAGGTAGAGGGCCCGGGCCATCTCCATGTGCGACCACACCAGGGGCAGGTTGCCCAGCGCCGTGCCGTCCACCGGATCGACCTCTTCGCTGACCAGAGGCGGGAGCGCCGCGCAAAGCTCATCGGCCCGTGCCTCTGCCTCTCGGACCCGGCCGGTCACGGCGAGGGCGCCGACCGCCCACCACGCCATCGGGACGAAGGTCCCTTCGGTGCCGGAGAACCCGTCGGCGCCTCCGGGCGGGTAGCGGTAGACGTACGGCCCGGCGCCGAGCTCGTCCAGGATGGCGGTCGTCAGGCGGGCGGCGCGGGGATCGCCACGTCGCAGCAGGCCGAAGAGGGGCACCATCAGCGCCGAGGCGTCGGGTCGGTGCTCCTCGCCGTAGGCCTGGGGGAGCCGACCGTGCTGGTCGATGGCCGACAGGACCCGGGCGCGGGTCGTGGCCCGGGCCCGCTTCCAGTGCCGTCGCCGGGTCCGGGGCCGCCAGCCGCGAGCGATCCACACGGCGCGGTCCAGGACGAGCCACCGGCCGATGTCACCGCTGACGAGCAGCCGCGGCTCGCGCAGCTCCCAGATCCCGGCGGACGCTTCGGGTTCGTCTGCGGCGATGCGGTCGGCCAGGGTGCGCACCAGCGACCAGGTGGCGTCATCGAGCGAGCCGCCGGTCTGGAGGTGGACCGAGATCGCTTCGACGACCAGGCCCCAGGCGTCGTACTGCAGCTGCCCGCTGGCGCCGTTGCCGACCCGGATCGGAAGGCTCCCGCCCCACCCCTCGACCCCGTCGACGGTCTCCTCGTCGGGAACGGTCCCGCCGCGCACGTCGAAGACCGGCGTCCGCAGCTGTGGGTCCGAGCCGACGACCCGGCCCAGGAACTCGAGGTAGCGGCGGGCGATGTCGCGCTGGCCGAGCAGGGACGCCACCGACGTGGCCAGGGCGGCGTCGCGCAGCCAGCAGTACCGGTAGTCGAACTGGCGGTCGGCCCCCGGAGCCTCGGGCAGCGACGTCGTCGCCGCCGCCACCACCGCCCCGGTGGGCTGATAGGTGCAGGCATCGAGGACGGCCAGGGCGTCAGCCGCCCGACCGGGGTGGTGGCGGGGCAAGCGGGCCCGACGCAGGCGTCGGGCCACGACCTGCTCGGCGTCGTCCAGCCGGGCCATGGCCTGCCCGACGTCGATGGCGGCCGGGCCGGCTGTCACCACGAGGCCGGCCCACCTGTCCGGGCCGGCCCCGACGGTCGTCACGAGCCACCCCGCGTCCGCGGTCGACGTCCCGCCGGTGACGCCCACGGTGGAGCCGTCGAGCTGGAACCCGGCGTTGTCGGCGACGCCCCAGCCTCGAGCGAACCCGCCGACGGCGAGGCGGTGGCGCAGGCGAACCTCGCCGCCGTCGCTGCGGACGAGGCGGACGAGGCAGGCCGTCCCGTCGACGTCGAGCAGACCGTCCCGGCAGGCGACCCTGCACCCGTCCACCATGATCACCCCGCGGGCGACCGGGCCGGCCGGAGGACCCGTGGTCGAGGCGTAGCGAGCGCCGAGCCAGCGGGCGGCGGCGCCGCCACGGTCGAGGAGTGACCACAGCAGCGGGGGCGAGTCGGGCTCCGGGGCGCACCACCAGTCGATCTCCGCCGACGGCGTGACCAAAGCCAGCGACCGGCCGTTGCTCAAGAGCCGGTGCCCACCGATGGGAGCGCCCCGGCGGTCGCCGCCGCCGGCGCCGGTCACCGTCGGCGGCACCGGCGGAGCACGACGGCGCAGGCGCCCGCCACGGCGAGGCCGAGGGCGGCCATCGACGAGGCGCGGCGGTGGGTGGCCAGCTCGTACTGGATGCTGCGCGTGTGGGCGATGTCGTCGAAGACGCCGTGGGCCCCGCGGTCGCCGGGCAGCGGCTCCCACAGGTACGACGGTCGATCGGGCGGGATCGGCTCCTGGGTCTGCTGGGCCTCGTAGTTCGTGCGGGCCAGGTAGCGGTCGACCAGTCCGGGGGCCAGCCGGCCGGCCCAGATGAGCAGCGGCGTCGGCTCGCCGACGTAGACCTCGCGGCGGGGGTGCTCGGCCGCCCACAGCACGGCTCGCGCCGCCAGCTCGGGCTGGTAGATGGGTGGGACGGGTTGCGGGTGGCGGTCCAGGGTCGTCTCGACCTGGTCGAACTGCGGCGTGTTCAGCCCCGGGAGCTGGACCATGGTGACGCGGACGCCGCTCCGGTCGTGGAGGAGCTCGCAGCGGAGGGCGTCGGTGAACCCCTTGATGGCGTGCTTGGCTCCGCAGTAGGTGGCCTGCAGCGGGATCGCCCGGTGGGCCAGCCCCGAGCCGACCTGGACGATCACCCCTCGGTCGCGGGGCCCCATCCGCGCCAGCGCCGCCAGCGTGCCGTGCACGTAGCCCAGGTAGGCGACCTCGGTGACCCGCCGGAACTGCGCGGCTGTCGTGTCCTTCACCGGCGCCAGCACCGCGGTCATGGCGCAGTTGACCCACACGTCGATCGGACCGAGCTCGGCCTCGACCCGGGCCGCCGCCGCGTCCACCGCGTGCGCATCGGCCACGTCCAAGGGCAGGACCAGCGGGCGCCCGCCGGCCTGCTCGACCTCCCTGGCCGCCGCGGCCAGCCCGTCCCGGCCCCGGGCGATCAGGCCGACGCTCGCGCCCCGGGCGGCAAAGGCCCGGGCCGTCGCCCGCCCTACCCCGGAGCTGGCCCCGGTCACCACCACCGTCATCGAGGATGCCGTCACGTCGTCAGCTGCCCATGCCCTTGCGTCACCTCTCGTCGGCCGACAGCCGGTGCTACCCATCCCGGGGTCGAGCCCAACCGGGTGCATGGTGACGGCTGCAGTTTGGAAGGGTGCGACGCCGGTGGGACACTGCAGCTCACCAGTACCGTTCGGGAGGTCGGGATGTTCGAGAGCGTCGCCAGGGATCGCGTTCGTCAGCTGATCGACGAGGGGGCGCAGGTGGTCGAGGTCCTCGAGCGGTCCCAGTACCGCCTCGCTCACCTCCCCGGCGCCGCCCACATCCCGGCCTGGGAGCTGACCAGGGAGCGGGCCGACGAGCTCGACCGGGAACGGCCCGTCGTCGTCTACTGCTTCGACACCCTCTGAGACCTCAGTCCCCGAGCAGCGTGCCTGCTCTCGCTCTACGGCTTCCCCGAGGTGTACGACTACGTCGACGGCAAGGTCGACTGGATGGCCTACGGCCTCCCCGTCGAAGGCGACGACGGCCCCTTCCTCGGCGATCAGCTGGACGAGGTCCCCACCTGCGACGTCGCGCTCGACGTGGCCGCCGCCCGGCGAGCCCTCGACGGCTCCGGTGGCGACGAGGTGGTGCTCGTCGACGCCACCGGGCTGGCGGTCGGGGCGGTCGACCGTGAGGCCCTGGAGGGCCGCGACGACGACGTCGCCCTCCTGGAGGTGCTGCAGCCCGTCCCCAGCTCTGTTCGCCCCAGCGTGACGGTGGCCTCGGTGGCCGAAGCCGGCGGTGGTGAGCGGTTGGTGACCACCTCCGACGGGCGCCTGCTGGGCCGGGCGACGGTCGAGCCGGCCGACCAGGACCACGAGGGCCACGACCACGAGGGCCACGACCACGGTGCTCCGCCGATCGACGTGGAGCGCTACGAGGCGGAGCTGACCGAGATCATGAAGGAGGTCGAGGACCGGTTCGGCGACCGGGAGCCGTCGGCCGAGGAGCTGCGCGCCTTCCTGCACGAGCGCCTGGTGGCGGAGGGAAAGACCGCCGAGGAGGCCGACAAACTCCTCGAGGGGTTGGAGGCGGGCGAAGCGGGCTGACGTGATCGTCGGCGAGCCGGAGCGGCCTGAGCCACCGTCAGCCAGTATGTCGGGTATGTCGGGTGTGGCAGAGACAGGTGCGGGTCCCGCCGACGACGTGCCGCCGTGTCCCCCCCGGCCGTCCTCCTCGGACCCGTCCGACCTCGGGTTCGTGCGCAGGCCCATGGTGCGCTGGCTCGATCCCCACCAGCTCGCCGACACCGCCGTCCGGGTCCTGCTCTCTGGGATCTTCAGCTCGTTCGCCGACGGCCGTGAGCTCCAGGCGCTGGTGAAGGCCGGGGCCTTCGACCGCTCCGGGGAGGGCGAACTGTGGCTCGACTACGTGGCCGACCTCGGCGACGGGTGGAACCCCACCTACACCGTGGCCAGGCTCCTGGCCGCCGAGGCGCTCGACGTCGAGGTGGACGGCGAGAGCCACACCACCGAGCGGGGGCGGATCCTGGTCATGGGCGGCGACCAGGTGTACCCGGTGCCCACGGCCGAGGAGTACGAGAACCGCATGATCGGCCCCTACCGGGCGGCACTCCCGTGCGCCACCGGTGAGGCCCCGGAGCTCTTCGCCATCCCCGGAAGCCACGACTGGTACGACGGGCTGGTCAACTTCACCAGCATCTTCTGTCGCGACCGTTGGATCGGCGGGTGGAGGACGCGCCAGCACCGGAGCTACTTCGCGCTGAAGCTCCCGAACGGCTGGTGGCTCTGGGGCGTCGACATCCAGTTCGGCGACTACATCGACGAGACCCAGCTGAAGTACTTCACCGACGTCACCGACGACGAGGTGCAGGAGGGCGACCGCATCATCGTCTGCATGGCCAAGGAGGTGGAGAGCGGGAGGAAGCAGATCGAGATTCACTCCGACCGCGACGTGGAGTACCTCGAGCGGGAGATCATCCAGCCGGCCGGCGCCCAGGTGGTGCTCTACCTCAAGAGCGGGAAGCACCACTACGCCCGCTACGAGGAGGAGGAGACGGCACGCCAGCACATCACCTCGGGCGGTGGCGGCGCCTTCTTGCACCCCACCCACGACCTCCCCGAGCGGATGGAGCTGCCCGGAGTCGAGGGCACCGTCACCTGCCGCCGGGCCGCCACCTATCCGTCCAAGGCGGTGTCGAAGGGGCTCAGGAAGCGGATCTGGCTGCTCGCCCCGTTCAACCTCCCGCTGGCCGGGGTGCTCGGCACCGTCCAGGTGCTCCTGGCGTTCATGATGGGGCTCCACCTGAGAGACCGGCACGTGTCGCTCGGCCTGGGCGCCCTGCGTCGGGCTCTGTGGGAGAGCCCCACCGCCTTCCTGCTCATCCTGCTGATGGTCGCCTCCCTGGCGTTGATGGTGCGCTTCGCCCACGACGCCGGCGGTGTCGTCCGCTTCCTGCTGGGGTTGGTCCACTCGACGCTGCAGCTGGCGAGCGTGGCCGCCGTCATGATCGCCGCCTCATGGCTGTCCTCGGTGCACGGGCTTCGGGGCAACTGGTCGCTGGTCGTGTTCCTCGGCTTGGTCGGCCTGGTGGGCGGGATCGGGGGGACGGTGGGGATGTCGGGCTACCTCTGGGCCACCAACTGCCTCGGCTTCCACGGGAACGAGGGCTTCGCGCCCCTGCACCACCAGGACCTCAAGCACTTCCTCCGCCTGCACATCGACAGCGACGGTGCGCTGACCGTCTACCCGATGGCCGTCGACCGAGTCGGTCGGAAGTGGCGGCCGTGCCCGGACGGGCCGGCGCACGCCCCGTGGTTCGAGCCATCCGGCCCTGAGCCCGAGGTTCACCTCATCGAGGACCCGATCAGGATCCCGTCCCGAGGGGGATCGTCGGGTCGCACGCCCCGAGGCCTCGAAGCTCGTGACGTCCCTGACAGCCAGCCGGGTCGTCAGAAGTAGTCGGCCATCCGGGGGACGCCGCGGGCGGCGGTGAGCGCGTCGAGCAGGGAGGCGTCGCCGCCGTCGAGGAGGCCGGCCCGGCGCAGGGCCGAGGTGGGGGTGCCGCCGGCAAACCAGGGGCCGAGGGCCCGAGGCTGGACGCGCACGGTGCCGGTGCCGCCCGGTTCGCAGCGCACGGCGCCGCCCTCGACCGCCAGGCGCCAGGGGCCGGCGTGCCACGGCGCCCATGGGTCGACGACCTCGAGGTCAATCACGGCGTCGGCCAGGTGGGCGGCAGCCGGCCACCCACGGGCCGCCACCGCCGCCGGCAGGTCGACGACGCGAAGCATCCAGGGGGTGACATGCACCTCGCCGGCCAGGGCGCCGGCGGCGAGGATGGCCAGCACGGCCGGGTCGATGGGCCGGATGTCGATGCGGGTGAGGTAGCCGCCCCACGAGGAGAGGAGGCGGAGTAGGGCCCGCCCCACCTCGTCGTCGAGGGCGACCAGGTCGTGGGCCTGGAGGTGGTCGGGCCTGCGGGTGGCGGTGAGGTACCCCCGACCGGGGCAGATGGTGACGAGGTCGAGGCCGAGGACGTCGGGCAGTGAGAACTGCGGGCCGTCGCGGTCGAGCATCCCGTCCTGGGCGGCGGCCGCGGCCTGGTAGCAGCGGTGCAGGTCGTCGAGGTCGGCGGGGCCGGCCGGCCGCAGCACGACGTCGCCCGGGGGCGGCAGCGAGCCCAGGGCGGCCGGCACCAGCGACAGGTCCTCCAGGATCCCGGCCCGCTCCCAGCCCCGGGCCCGGTAGAGGGGCGGCGCGGTCGGGTAGAGCGCCGAGATCACCTGGCCGGCCTGATGGGCGGCCTGCAGGGCGGCGTCGAGCAGGGCGAGGGCGACGCCCCGGCCCCGGGCCCAGGGTTCGACCCCCACCGAGGCGATCCCGGCCATCGGCACCGCCCGGCCTCCGAACAGCTGGCCGAAGGGGCAGATCCGCAGCTGGGCGGCCACCCGCCCGTCGACCTCGGCCAGCAACCCGAGAACCGAGCGGGCGCGGGCTCGCCAGCGGTCGTCGAAGGGCGGCTGGGACCCGAAGGAGAGCCGGGCCAGCCGGTGGGACGCCTCGAGATCGGCATCCTCCATCGTGCGCACCGTTATCGCCACGTCCCCATGTCAGCATGGGTCTCTTGTGCGCAGCGGCTTCGCCACCCTCCTCGGCCGGCCCAACGTGGGCAAGTCCACCCTCCTCAACCGGATCCTCGGCCAGAAGGTGAGCATCGTCTCCGACAAGGCCCAGACGACCCGGACCCAGGTGCGGGGGGTGCTGACCCGACCGCAGGTGCAGGTGGTCTTCGTCGACACGCCCGGCATCCACAAGCCCCGGACGCTCCTCGGCGAGCGCCTGAACGACACCGCGGCCCAGGCGGTCAGCGGCGTCGACGTCGTCCTGTTCACCATCGACGCCACCGGCCCCCTCGGCAAGGGGGACCGCTTCGTGGCCGGGCTGGTGCCCCGGGACTCGATGTGCATCGTCAACAAGATCGACCTGGCGTCTCCCGAGCAGGTGCTCCACCAGCTGCGGCGGGCTGGCGAGCTCGGCTTCGCCGCCTACCACCCGGTGTCGGCCGCGACCGGCGAGGGCGTCGACGAGCTGGTGGCCGCCATCGTCGAGCGCATGCCGGCCGGGCCCCAGCTGTACCCGGACGACATGGTCACCGACGTGCCGGAGGCGTTCTGGGTGTCCGAGCTGGTGCGCGAGCAGCTGCTCCACGTCACCAAGGAGGAGGTGCCGCACTCGGTGGCCTGCCGGGTGACCGAGTGGGAGTGGCGGGATGGCGCAGGAGGGCCGGGGCCCCGCATCCGCTGCGAGATCCTGGTCGAGCGCGACAGCCAGAAGGGCATCGTGATCGGCAAGGGGGGCCAGGTCCTCAAGGCCGTGGGCATCGCGGTGCGCGAGCAGCTGCCGCCGGGGGCCTACCTCGAGCTGTTCGTCAAGGTGGACAAGGACTGGCAGCGCCGGCCGAGGGCGTTGGAGCGCCTCGGCTACTGAGCGGCGCCGAGGCGGTCCAGCGACACGGACTCGAGCAGCAGCCCCGCCTGCCCGGGGGCGTTCTCGGAGCGGAAGACGATGGTGCTCATCTTCGCCGTCTCCTGGCGGGGCACGGCGAGTTCGAACTCGAGGAAGCCGTCGCCCGGGCGGCGGGTGACCTGTGAGCTGATCCCGAGGCCCGGGAGGCTGGCCGTGACGGTGGAGGCGGGCAGGCGGTCGGCCCGCTGGTGGGAGCCGGCCACGCGGAAGCGCAGGGCGTGGGCGACGTCCGGCTCGAAGACAAAGGCCTCGGTCGTCTCCATCAGGCCGGGGACCGAGCTGCCGGCCAGCGGGCCGTCGAGGCCGATGACCGTGCCCCGCCCGGCCAGGACATCGGTCCGGTCCAGGGTGGTGCTCATCGGGTGGGTGAAGCCGAAGGCCGTGGCGCCGAGGATGGCCACCGGCCGGCGCACGTCCCACCCCGGGAGGGCGGGGTTGGCGAAGTCGTCGGCGAACGGCAGCGCCCGCAGGCCAGGGGCCAGGCCGGCCGCCGCCTCGGGGGGAGCGCCGGCGAGGGGCCCGGGGCGCCCCGCCAGCAGCGCGCCGCGGGCGGCGTAGAGCAGGGCGGCGCCGCCCCCGCCGGCGATCAGCAGCTGCCGCCTGGATATGCTCGAGCCCTGGGGCGTCATGACGCTCACGGTAACGCCTTTGGCCCACATTGCAAGGGCAAATCATGAGGCCCTTCGGGCAAATCGCCGGTCATCGGTGGCGCCGGCGCCCGACGATCTGTACCCTGCGCTGTGAGGGGTTCGGGAACGACGATTTGCGACGGAGGCCGGCGTGGCACAGGTTGACTTCTTCTTGAAGATCGACAGCATCGACGGCGAGAGCGTGGTCAAGGGCCTCGAGAAGTGGATCGAGGTCCAGAGCTTCTCGTGGGGCATGAGCCAGTCCGGCGGCGCAGGCGGCGGCGGCGCCGGCAAGGTGGTGGTGCAGGACTTCCACTTCGTGGCCCGCACCGGCCTCCAGTCGCCCCTCCTGCTGACGGCCACCGGGACGGGCCAGCACTTCAAGAAGGCCACGCTGTCGGTGCGCGAGGCCGGCGGCGACCGGCAGCTCGAGTACATCAAGGTCAACCTCACCGACGTGCTGGTCAGCAGCTACCAGGTGGGGGGTACCGACGCCGGCGAGGACAACCGCCCCAGCGACCAGATCTCCCTCACCTTCCAGAGGGTCGAGATGGACGTCAGCGCCCAGGGGGCTGACGGCACGTTGAAGACGACCCACGGCAGCTGGGACCTCAAGACCAACAGCAAGGCCTGACCGGCTCGGTCAGCACCCTCAGGCGTCGGCCGGTGGCACCAGGAAGCCCTGGTCGACCAGGCGCCGCACGATCCCCAGGATCTGAGGCGTGATCTCGGCGGGGTCGGCGCCGATGGCGTCGCTCAGCCGGTGCACGAGGTCGCCCAGCCGGGCCGTGCCGTCGCACCCCGCCACCAGGCCGGCACCGTGCGGGTCGGTGGCGCCGACGTAGCGCAGGCCGTGGGCCAGCTGCAGTCGCGCCTCCTCGATGACCCAGCGACCGCCTGCCGCCTGCCGCCGCTCGTCGAGGCGCACGTCCGAGCTGATCGTCAACCTGGCGTCGAGCAGCCGCCGGTCGTCGTCACCCACCCGCCGGCCCCAGTCGATGCGGGCGAAGGTGGCGGCGATGGCGTCACCGCACGGCAGGGTGAAGTCCTGGGGCAGCTCCTCGATGCGCAGCCACGGGGTCGGCGACCCGGACCGGCGGAGGGTGATGAGCCCGATGCCGACCGCCTCGGTGCCGGTGCGCTCGTAGTGGTCCATCCAGGTGTCGAAGGCGTCAGGGGCGTGGCTCGGGCTGGTCTCGTCGTGGCCGATCCAGGTCGAGGCATAGCTCTCCACGTCCTGCACGTCCCGTTGGATGACCCAGGCATCGCAGCCCGTGCCCTCGAACCAGGTGGCCAGGCGCTCACGCCAGTCGACCCCCTTCAGGTGCGCCCAGTTAGCCAGCAGCTGGCACCAGCCGCCCTCCTCGAGGTGGGCGGGCGCGCCCGCCACGATGCGCCGGCAGATCTCGTCACCGGGTAGGCCGCTGTCCCGATAGGCGAAGCGGTCGTCCGGCGAGATCACGAACGGCGGGTTCGAGACGATCAGCCCGAACCGCTCGCCGTCCACCGGCTCGAACAGGTCGCCGTGGCGGGCTTCGACGTTGTCGACGGCGTTGAGCGCCATGGTGAACCTGGCAAAGGCGACGGCCCGCGGGTTGCGGTCCGTGGCCACCACCTCGGCGGCGTGGGCGCTGGCGAGCAAGGACTGGATGCCCGAGCCCGAGCCGAGGTCGAGGCACCGGGCGACCGGTGCCCGGATGGTCATGCCCGCCAGCGTGAGAGACGCCGCCCCGACCCCGATGACGTGATCGGCCACGTGCTCGGTGCGTCGGCTCGAGTCGTTGGGCATCAGCCACTCGCCGTCGCTGCTGGCCAGGGGGCGCAGCCGAACCCGCCCAGTGACGCCGTCACCCTCGACCGCCACCAGCCCGGCGCCCGTCCAGTCGGCGACGGTCAGGGGCGCCAGCGCCCTCTCGGCCGCGCCCGGCTCGACGGGCACGCCGCACAGGAACAGGCGGATGAGGGTCTCGAGCGGCGACCCGCCCTGGGTGCGGCGCAGGACGGGGGCCAGCTCGTGGCGCGACAGGAAGCTGAAGCCGTGCTGGCCCATCACCTCGAGCACCCTCGCCGCCGTGAACCCCGCGTCCACGAGCGCCTTCCGCACCCGCGTGATGTCGTCGGGGCGGTCGGCGAACAGCAGCGACGTCGGCATCGTCCCATCGTGGCAGCCGCCGTGCACGGGCGCGGGAGGGGGCTGAGCCGAGCCCCTAGGGTCTGGCGCCGTGGGCACCACCGCGTGGAAGTACGAGAAGGGCAGCTGGAGCGACATCACCAGCGAGTGGAAGTCGAGCGACGAGTGGGGCTGGCGCGAGGAGCTGCGCAGCAACGGCTATGAGCCCGAGCCCGCCGTGCGGCTCGGCGACCTCGACAGCGACAGCTTCGCCGCCGAGGCCTACCCCAAAGCCGGCGAGGCGCCCGGCTACGCCGTGATCGTCACCGTCGGCGAGGGCGGCGATGCGGTGGTGGTCAGCGGCCTGCCCGACCTGATCGGCCTCCTGGCCGAGCTGGGCCCGGCCGTGAAGCACGTCAGCGACCTGAGCGGTGGCGCCACCAGCGCCCTCGAGCGCGAGTACGCCCGGCTCCGCCGCCTCGGCTACCCCCACGAGGTGGCCGACGCCGCCTCGCGCTCCTACGCCGAGGAGATCGAGGACGAGGACGAGGACGACGACGAGACCTGAGCCGGCCCGGAGCCGCCTTGCACCGTGGGCAGCACCGGCGCCACGGCGGCGGCCAGGAAGGCTTCGACCTCGTCTCGTGAGATCGAGCGCTTGAGCGGCGGCATCGGCAGCAGCAGGTCGCGCCGGTAGCCGGCCGTGGCCAGGCGGGGGTCGAGGACGGCGACCACCCCCCGGTCGTCGGCCGTGCGCAGGAGGCGGCCGGCCCCCTGGGCCAGGAGCGTCGCCGCTCGGGGGATGTCGACCAGGGAGAAGGCCCGCGGACCGGCCCGCTCGCGCCGCGCCTTCCACAGCGGCTCGTCGGGGCGGGGGAACGGCAGCCGGTCGATGGCCACCACCGTGAGGGTGCGGCCGGGCACGTCGATGCCCTGCCAGAAGCCCATCGTGGCGAAGAGGCTGGCCGACTCGTCCGCCGTGAAGGCGGCCACCAGCGCCGGCTTCGGCAGGTCGCCCTGGCGCAGCAGCGGACCGGGGAGCGTGCCGTCGAGGGCGGCGACGGCCAGCTCCATGCGCCGGAACGACGTGAACAGGGCCAGCGTGCGCCCGCCGGCGACGCGGATGAGCCAGCCCAGCTCGTCGACCATGGCCTCGTCGGCGCCCGGCCGGCGGGGGTCGGGAAGGTGCCGGGGGACGTAGAGCACCCCCTGGGCCCGGTGCTCGAACGGGCTGCCGACGTCGAGCTGGTCGGTCCGCAGGGGTGGCAGGCCCAGCCGGGTGACGATGCCGGGCGGGATGGTGGCGCTGGTCAGCACCGCCGAGACCTCGCCCCACAGCCGCTCGGCCAGGATGGCGCCGACGTCGACCGCAGCCACCTTCAGCATCGCCTGGCGGCCGGTGCCCTGCTCGACCCAGGCGACGTGGCTCTCGGGCAGGGCGGCCACCATGGCCAGGTCGCCCCGGAGGTGGCCGGCCGCCTGCTGGGCCCGGGACTTGCGGGCGGCCCCCTCGGTGCCCTCGCCGGCCTCGGCCCGCTTGAACGCCGAGGTCAGCGCCTGCATCCGGGCATCGGCCAGCGCCAGGACCGCCGCCAGGGACCCGTCGGCCAAGCCAGCCGGTCCGCCCACCACGGCCTGGCCCACCATCCGCCCCAGCACGTCGCTCAACGTCTCACCGACCTCGGCCACCGCCGTGGTGGCCGCCTGGTCGGCCTTGGCCACCACGCCGGCCGCCACCCGGGCCAGCGCCTCGAAGCGGCCGGCCGTCAGCTCGAGCCCGAGGGAGGTGGCGGCCACGTCCTCGAGCTCGTGGGCCTCGTCGAACACCACGACGTCGTGCTCGGGCAGGAGGTGGCCGCCCGAGGCCAGGTGCATGCCGTACAGGGCGGTGTTCACCACG
>Ga0183260_10001360_pt1 | contig 20477 bp, 22 predicted proteins | sample AntDrymUQ4972206_2_FD_129768 | JGI IMG/M metagenome (GOLD analysis project Ga0183260, IMG submission 129768) | Polar desert sand microbial communities from Dry Valleys, Antarctica - metaG UQ497 (22.06) (version 2) (version 2) | ecosystem: Environmental > Terrestrial > Soil > Desert | place...
GCGTCGACGATCTCGACGGCACGCTCGCGACGTTGAAAGACGAGCATGCGATCGAGCCCGAGCGCCCGCCGTACCAGGTCTCAGCGGGAGGCTCCCGCATCTGTTTTGTCAAAGACCCGGACGACTACCGTGTCGAGCTCATCGAGCGCTCCCGCTAGGAATCAGAGCCGGTCTTGCGCTCTCGTGCGCTCGCGCTGAGCGTCGCCCGTCTCGGTTTCGCCGCGACCGCGACCGTCGCGATGACGTACCAGTTCGCCGCGACCGCAAATAGCGGGTTCCAGAAGGCGAACTTCTTCAGCTTCTTCACGATCCAGTCCAACCTGCTGGCGGTCGCGACGCTCTGCCTGCTCGTCGTGGTGCGTCGCGCCGAGCGAACAGCGCTCTTCGAGGGGGTGCGGAGCGCGGTAGCCCTGTACATGGCCATCACCGGGATCGTCTTTGCGCTCCTCCTCTCGGGCTTGCAGGAGGAGCTCCAGACGACGATCCCGTGGGTCGACTTCGTCGTCCACAAGCTGATGCCCGTCGTCCTCGTCGTGGACTGGCTGATCGATCGTCCGCGGCACCGGCTCCCGCTCTGGACAGCGGCCGCCTGGCTTGTGTATCCGTTCTCCTGGTTTCTATACACGCTCGCGCGGGGCGCGTCGGTCGACTGGTACCCGTACCCGTTCGTGGACGTCGCCGAGCTGGGCTACGGCGGCGTCCTCGGGCGCGCGTCGGTGCTCCTGGTCGGGTTCGCGCTCGCTGCCCTCGCCCTGCTCGCAATCGGCAACCGTCTGAGCGTACGCCGAGTGTCCGGCTGGTTGACTCCCGCCTAGCTCCTAGGCGGCGGCGATGAGCTCGGCCGCGCGCTCGGCGATCATCACCGTCGGCCAGTTCGTATGGCCGCTCGGCAGGTGCGGCATCACCGAGGCGTCGACGATGCGGAGGCCCTCGATGCCTCGAACGCGAAGCCGAGGATCCACGACGGTTCTCGGATCCGTTCCCATCCGACAGGTCGCCACCGGGTGGTAGAGCGTCTGTGAGGTCGCGCGCAAGTGGGCGACGAGCGCCTCGTCCGTCCGGGCCTCCGCGCCCGGAAGGAGCTCCGAGGCGACGTACCCCGCGAGCGGTTCCTGCGCCAGCACCCGGCGGGCCAGGCGAAGCCCCTGGAGTAGCGTCCGCAGATCGTCCCCCCCGGGGTCCGTGAGGTAGCGAGGGTCGATCGCGGGGAGATCGAGCGGGTCCGCAGAGCGCAGCGTGACGGTGCCCGAGCTCTTCGGCTGCAGAAGCACGACGCCGAGGGTGAGGCCGTCCTCCGTCGGCTCCTTGAGCCCTTCTTCCTCGAACAGAACTGGGGCGAACAGGAGCTCGAGATCGGGAGCCGCGAGGTGCGGGCGCGTGCGCACGAAGGCTGCCGCTTCACCGACGTTCGACGTGAGCGGGCCGCGCCCGAAGAGCGCCCACATGAGGAGATTTCGGAGCGACTCCGCCGATGCGAGCGTGTCCGCGCCTTGGGTGAGGGCGAAGACGCCTCCCGCGAGGTGGTCGAGCAGGTTCGCCCCGACTCCGCTCAGCTCGCGCACGACCTCGACTCCCGCGCGTTCGAGGGGCTCACGGGGGCCGATGCCCGAGAGCTGGAGCAGGTGCGGCGTCCCGATCGCTCCGCACGACAGCACGACCTCACGCTCGGCCAGCGCCTCCTCGTCCTGGCTCGCGTCCGAGGGCAGGCGATAGGCGACTCCTCGGGCGCGCCCGCGCTCGACCAGGACGCGCGTGACGAGCGCCCCGGTGACCACGGTCAGATTGGGGCGTCGTCTCGCCGGCCGCAGGTAACCGTCCAGGACACTGAAGCGCCGTCCTCTCCGCTGCGAGACGGGCACGAATCCGACGCCGGCGTTGTCGGCGCCGTTCAAGTCGTTGTTCAGCGGTAGTCCGGCGGCATGTGCCGCGTGGACGAAGGCCTCGGTGAGCACGTGCCGGTCGCGCAGGTCCGTGCGGGGGAAGGTGGCCTGGTCGCTCCGCCGGAAGGCGCGCTCGGCTTCGGCCCACGACCACCCTGGACACCCGTCCGCCGCCCACGCGTCGTAGTCGGCGGGATGCCCGCGCAGCACCATCATCGCGTTGATCACTGCCGAGCCGCCGAGAGCACGGCCGCGCGGGAAGACGATCTCCCTGTCGTCGAGCTCGCGCTGCGGGACCGTCGAGTCCCCCCAGTCGACACCGCTGCGATAGAGCTTCGAGAAGGCTGCCGGAATACGGGTCTCGAGCTTCCTCGAGCGCGGGCCCGCCTCGATCAAGAGCACGGAGAGATCGGGGTTCTCGGTGAGCCGCGAGGCGAGGACGCAGCCGGCCGTTCCGGCCCCCGCGATCACGATGTCGTGCACGAGCCGAGAATACGGCTCCGCTCTTCGTGACCGTTTTTTCACGGAGGCGTTCCCCCTCCGTGACCGCTGTCGCCGTACGCTCGCTGCACATGTCGACTGCGCGGACAAAGGCTCGGAAAAAGGCGCCCAGCGCGGCGACGCCATGGGGAGCGGCGGAGGTCGTCGAGGAGGTGACGGTGCCCCAGCGCGCGGGCGAGAAGCGGTTCTCCGTCATCGTCCAGCTGCTGGAGACGAAGGGCGGAGAGCGCCTCATCCGCTTCGCTTACACGACCGAGGGATCGGCGAGACGCGGTCCCGTCACGATGCGGGCGCGCGACCTCGAGCGATTGCGGGCGGCGCTCGAACGTGCGCCCGTGCTCGAGGAGGCGCTCCGCTTCTAGGCGCAAGAATCCGCTCGCGGGATTCCGATACTGCGCACGAAGATCCCCGAAACCGTCCGCTTCGCGGCCGCGAATCATTCGCGGCGAGTCGCGCGCTCTCTGGCTGTCTGCTACGCCACCGCGAGGAAGTGCTCGGCGGCGGCGTCGACGAATGCCGCGAGCAGAAGCGCTCCGTCGGCGGATCCGAGGAGGGGGTCCACCGCATGCTCGGGATGAGGCATGAGCCCGAGTACGTTGCCGGCCTCGTTGACGACCCCGGCGACCCGGTCGAGGGAGCCGTTCACGTCGTCCGCGTAGCGGAGCACGATCTGTCCCCGCGCTGCGAGCTGCACCAGTTGACCCTCGTCCGCGTGCCAAGCGCCCTCACCGTGCTTCACCGGAAGGACGAGCTCCTGGCCGGTCTCGCAACGGCGGGTGAAGATCGTGTCGGCACTCTCGACGCGGACCGTCGTATCGCGGCAGACGAACTCGAGCTGTCGATTCGGACGCAGGACTCCAGGCAGGAGCCTGGCTTCGCAGAGGATCTGGAAGCCGTTGCAGATACCGAGCACCGGGCCTCCCGACGCGGCGAAGCGGCGCACGGCGTCCATCGCCGGGGCGACGCTCGCGATCGCCCCGCAGCGGAGATAGTCACCGTAGGAGAACCCTCCGGGAAGGACGACGGCCCCCGTCGCTTCCGGAAGCTCCTCGTCCTCGTGCCAGACGTACTCGGTGTGCGCACCCAGGGCTCCGAGTGCCCAGGCGGCATCTCGATCGTCGTTCGAGCCGGGGAAGACGACGACGGCGACGACCGGGCGTTCCATCACTCGCCTTCCAGGCGGATCTCGACGCTCTCGATCAAGGGGTTGGCAAGAAGCTCGGAGCACATGCGCTCGACCTGCTCTCGAGCGAGGGCCGGGTCGAGCGCAGCGAGCTCGATGTCGACGACGCGCCCGACCCGAATGCCACTCACGTCGAAACCGAGCTTCTGGAGCGAGCCTCGCACCGCCTCGCCCTGTGGATCGAGGATCCCGTCCTTCGGCCGCACCAGGACCGTGGCTCTCACGCGAGCACGATCTTCGGGTCGGCGAGATACGCGTCGAACGAGGTTCCGGTGAGCCGCTCGAAGGCCTCGATGTAGCGCGCACGGGTCCCGGCGACGACGTTCTCGGGAAGCTCGGGCCCAGGGTCGGTCTTGTCCCAGCCCGTCTCGGCGCACCAGTCCCGCGCGAACTGCTTGTCGAACGAGGGCTGCGGCTTGCCGGGCTCGTACCCGGCCAGAGGCCAGAAGCGCGACGAGTCGGGAGTCAGCGCTTCGTCGCCGAGGGTGAGGGTCCCGTCCGCTGCCACTCCGAGCTCGAACTTCGTGTCGGCCAGGATGATCCCGCGCTCCTCGGCGTGCTCGGAGGCGAATCGGTACAGGGCGAGCGAGGCGTCCTTGGCGGCGCGATAGAGATCGGCGCCGCAGAGGTCGGCCGCCCGCTCGTCGTCGATGTTCTCGTCGTGGCCTTCGCTCGCTTTCGTGGCCGGTGTGAAGATCGGAGCCGGCAATCGCTCGGAGTCGCGCAAACCTTCGGGCAGAACGTGCCCGCAGACGGCTCCCGTCTCGGTGTAGTCGCGCCAGCCCGAGCCGGTGAGGTACCCACGGACGACACATTCGATCGGCAGCATCTGGAGCTTCTTACAGACCATCGTCCGTCCGTCCTCCCTGAGCTCGAGCAGGTGATTGGGGACGATGTGCGTCGTACGCGAGAACCAGAAGGCCGAGAGACCGGTCAGGACGCGACCCTTGTCCGGGATCGGCGTCGGCAGGATGACGTCGAAGGTCGAGATCCGGTCGCTTGCGACGAGCAGCAACCGATCGTCGTCCAGCGCGAAGATCTCGCGCACCTTGCCGCTTGCAACGTGAACTGCCTCAGGCATGTACCTTCTCCTCTCGCCTCGTAGCCTGCAGCCGCTGGAAGACGACATCCGCGTGCCGGGTGAACGCTCCGAGGTCGAAGACCTCGTCGAGGCGCACGCGCGCAGCGATGTCGGCGTCGGCACGGACGAGCGTGCGAAAGTCGAGGCCCTCATCCCACGCGCGCATCGCATGCAGCTGGACGGCGCGATAGGCGGTGTCGCGGTCGAGGCCCGACTCGACGAGGGCCAGCAGGAGCCGCTGGCTGAAGTACAGCCCTCCGGTGGCTTCGAGATTCGCGCGCATCCGCTCCGGACGGACGACGAGCCCCTCGATGAGCCAGGCGAAGCGGTCGAGCATGTAGTCGACGGCGAGAAACGCATCAGGAAGGACGACGCGCTCGGCCGACGAGTGGGAGATGTCCCGCTCGTGCCAGAGGGCGACGTTCTCCAACCCCACTACGGCATAGCCTCGTACGAGCCGGGCGAGCCCGCAGATCCGCTCCGCCACGATCGGATTCCGCTTGTGCGGCATGGCGGAAGAGCCCTTCTGGCCACGGACGAACGGCTCCTCCACCTCACGCACCTCGGTACGCGCAAGGTGCCGGATCTCGAGCGCGAAGCGGTCGAGGGACGAGGCGAGGAGCGCGAGCGCCGAGAGGAGCTCCGCGTGGCGGTCGCGCTGCAGAATCTGCGTCGAGCTCGGCGCCGGCTCTAGCCCCAGGCTCTCGCACGCAAGTCGCTCCACCTCTGGCGACGTCGCCGAGTACGTGCCGACCGCGCCGCTCAACTTCCCGACGCGCATGCCCTCGAGAGCGCTGTCCACGCGCCGCCGGTCGCGAGCGAGTTGAAACGCCCACCCGGCAAGCTTCAGGCCGAAGGTCATCGGCTCGGCATGCACACCGTGCGTTCGCCCGATCGTCAACGTGTCGCGATGCTCCTCTGCCCGTTGGACGACCGCCGATCGGGCGCGGTCGATCCCCGCGAGAACGAGCGCGCCGGCGTCCCGGATGGTGAGCGCCAGCGCAGTGTCGAGGACGTCCGACGAGGTGAGCCCGTAGTGGAACCAGCGTCCGGCCGGCCCGAGGTCTGCGGCGACCGCATCCACGAATGCGGCGACGTCGTGGTTCGTGGTCCGTTCGATCTCGGCGACTCGCTCCGGGGTCGGAGCCGTCGCGCGAGCGCGGATCTCCCTGGCGGTGTCCCGCGGAAGCGTGCCCACCTGCTCCCAGGCGTCGAGTGCAGCGAGCTCGACCGCGAGCCATCCCTCGAGCTTCGCCTCCTCCGACCAGATGCGCGTCATCGCGGGTCGGGAGTAGCGGCGGATCACCGAGGCGATTGTAGTGGTCTCTCGGGGAGACACGGCCGTGCCCCGAACGATTCCGGAGAGACGGCCAGACGCGCGAAATGTTCCCCTCTTGGCACGGAGCGGGGCGCTACGCCGGGTGCAGCGAGACCGTTTTTCCCTCGGCCGCGGCGAGCGCGATGTCTTCTCGCCGGCGTGCTCCGTCGAACGCGATCAGATCGGCTGCGCCGTACGCAGCAGCACGCGCTCCGGCCACCGTCTCGCCGATCCCCGTCACGTTCAGGATGCGACCTCCGTTCGTCACCAGCCGGTCACCGTGCAGGGCGGTCCCAGCGTGGAAGACGAGTGCACCGGCGGCTTCCGCCTTCTCCACCCCGGTGATCGCCGAGCCGCGATCCGACCCGGCCGGGTATGTCGTCGCCGCCAGCACCACCGTCACGGCAGCGCCTGGCGACGTCTCGAGCACGACACCGGCGAGCTCACCGGCGGCCGCCGCTGCGAGCGCCTCGAGAAGATCTCCTTGGAGAAGCGGGACGACCGACTGCGTTTCGGGATCGCCGAACCGGCAGTTGAACTCGAGCACTCGCGGGCCCTCCGGCGTGAGCATCAGCCCGGCGAAGAGCAGCCCCACGAACGGCGTACCCCGACGCTGGAGCTCAGTCAGCACCGGCCGGTGAACGAGCTCGAGCAGCTCCGTCGCCGCCTCGATCTCGAGCCCCGGGACCGGGGCGAACGAGCCCATCCCACCCGTGTTCGGCCCCTCGTCGGCCTCGTAGGCCCGCTTGAAATCCTGCGCCGGAACGAGCGGGATCGCCGCGGACCCGTCGCAGATCGCAAACAGCGAGACCTCCGGGCCTTCGAGCAACTCCTCGACGATGAAACTGCCACCGAGCGCCGTCACCGCCTTCAACGCGTCGTCGAGCTCGGCGTCGGACCTGCACACGTGGACACCCTTGCCCGCGGCAAGACCATCGGCCTTCACGACGCAAGGCGGCCTGGCAACCGCGAGCTGCGCCGCCGTAGGAACACCGGCGGCTGCCAGCACATCCTTGGCGAAGGCCTTCGACCCCTCGATCGCCGCTGCGGCCGCACTCGGCCCGAAGACCGCGATACCCGCGGGACGAAGGACGTCGGCGACCCCGGCGACGAGCGGCGCCTCCGGCCCGATCACCACCAGATCGATGTCGAAAGCATGGGCAAGTGCGAGAAGGCCCTCAGAGTCCTCGGCGCGAATCGGATGGCATTCGGCGAGACGCGCGATGCCCGGGCTCCCCGGGGCCGCATGGAGATCGGTCAGGGACGGAGCCTGCGCGAGCTTCCAGGCGAGCGCGTGCTCACGCCCGCCCGAACCGACCAGGAGAGCCCGCATCGGACGAGTCTAGATGCGTGATCGGGAATTGACGCGCAGCCGGGCGGTCACGACGAAGTTGGGCGACGCACTCGCTCGTCGTGCAGGCTGGTAAGCCTGGACGGCGAGGGAGGGTGGCGATCCGGCGCAGTGTCGTGGCCGTCATCCGGCCCGCCGTGACCCCCGATCACGCATCTAAACGTAGGCTTCACAGGCATGGATCACAACGCCTTTCAGCAGTGGCTCGACGCGTACGTCGAAGCGTGGAAAACGTACGACGAAGCAGCGATCGGCGAGCTTTTCAGCGAAGTCGCCCGCTACCGGTATCACCCGTGGGACGCGGGCGAAGACGAGGTCAAAGGCCGTGCCGCGATCGTCGCCAACTGGCTCGAAGAGCGCGACGATCCCGGCACGTGGACGGCCGAGTACCGCCCATGGGCGATCGACGGAGATCGGGCCGTGGCAGCAGGCATCTCGCGCTACCTCGCTGCGGACGGCGAGACGGTCGAGCGCGAGTATCACAACGTCTTCCTCTGCCGCTTCGACGACGACGGCCGCTGCTCAGAGTTCACCGAGCTCTTCATGCGGCGGGACGCGTAGAACGAGTTCTCAGTCAGGGAAGCGCCAGCACGCGTTCCCGGGCGGCGCCGGTCCCGACCAGCCTGACCGGAACGTCGAGCGCCTCCTCGACGAACGACACGTAGCCCTGGGCGGCGCGAGGCAGGGTCTCGTCGATCTCCTCCCGCCAGCCGGAGAGCGTCTCGAAGACCGGCCGGCAGTGGTGGAAGTCGCTTTGATGCGAGGGAAACTCGTCGGTCTCGGTGCCGTCGGGTAACGCGTAGCGAACACAGACCGGAAGCTCGGGAAACTCCGAGAGCACGTCGAGCTTCGTCAGCGCCAGTGACGTGATGCCGTTCACGCGGACCGCGAAGCGGAGCGCAACGAGATCCAGCCATCCGCAGCGCCGGTCCCGCCCGGTCACGGTGCCGAACTCCTGGCCGATCTCGCGCACCCGGTCGTTCGCCGGCCCCTCGATCTCGCTCGGAAACGGTCCTTCGCCGACCCGCGTCACGTATGCCTTCGCGACGCCGAGAACCTCGTCGATGCGGTTGGGGCCGATGCCGAAGCTCACTGCTGCGCCCGCTGCGATCGGGCTCGAGGAGGTCACGAACGGGTACGTGCCGTGATCGAGGTCGAGCAGCGTTCCCTGAGCTCCCTCGAAGAGGACGCGCTGGCCGCCCTTGAGCGCTCGGTGGACGAGCAGCGACGTGTCCGCGACGTACGGTGCCAGCCTTTCGGCGAAGCAGAGCTGCGTCGCCACCACTTCCTCGACGTCGTGGGGCTCGAGGTCGTACACCCGCTCGAGCCATACGTTCTTCTCCTCCACGGCGAGCTCGAGCTTCTGGCGCAGGATCTTCGGGTCGAGGAGATCCTGGACGCGAATCCCGATGCGCGTGGCCTTGTCCGCATAAGCGGGGCCGATCCCGCGGCGGGTGGTTCCGATCTGAAGGCGGCCGAGCCGGCGCTCGCGAGCGCCGTCCAGCGCGACGTGCCAGGGCATCACGAGATGCGCGTTCCCCGAGACGAAAAGCACGCCCTCGGTTCGGTGGCCGCGTGCTTCGAGGTCGTCGAGCTCGGAGACGAGGACCGCAGGATCGACGACACAGCCGGCGCCGATCGCACTCGGCTTCCCGGCAATGATCCCGGACGGGATCTGGCGGATCTTGTACGTCTCGCCCGAGACGACGATCGTGTGCCCGGCGTTGGGACCGCCTTGATAGCGGCAGACGAGGTCGGACTCCTGGGCCAGCAGGTCGACGATCTTCCCCTTCCCCTCGTCGCCCCACTGCGCGCCGACGATGACCGTGGCGGGCACGTGCGGCAGTGTCGCACGCGACGCGGGCAGCTACGGGCGCGCGGCGATCGCCGGCTCCAGCTCGTCGACGGCTATCGCGTCGACCGTGGCTACCGCCGGGAGTCCGGGACTCCACACCGCCACGCGACCCCGCGATGTCGTCCGCCCGCCCGCCGATCCTGCGTACTGCCGCAAAAAGCGGGATCGCTCCGGCCGTCGCGAGCCCGCCGACGACGAACGCCGAGCCGACAGAGCGCGCCTCGCCGAGCGCGCCCAGTCCGACCTGCGCGCCGGCACCGCCGACGCCCGAGACCATCGAGTCGAAGGAGACGACGGTCGCGCGCTGCTCCGACGGAACGAGCTGGTGGAGGTACGCCTGGCGAACGGGACTCGTCACGCCGAGCCTCGCCGTGACGAGGAGCAGGGCGGGAAGCGCAACCCAGAACGACCCGGCGATGCCGAGAACGATCGCCGCCGCTGTCTGCACGACTGCGGCGATGAGCAGCAGTGTCGTCCGCCGCCCGCACCGCCGCGCTGCGATGCTCACAACTTCGTTCCCGGCCATCGTCGACAGGGCTATGGCGGCCGCGACCATGCCGACGACCCACACCGCATCGCTCTCGAGCAAGTCGAGCAGATAGGGCTGCGACGCGTAGAACGCCCAGCTGAGGAAGCCGAGCTGGAGAGCCGAGGCGAGCATGAGCAAACGGAGCGGCCGCTGCCCCCAGCCGAAAGCGACTCCTGCGCGCGCATTCTTCGCGATCTCCGCAGACAGCCGGCCCGCCGGCACGGGCCGGGGCGTGAAGCCGACATCGTGCATCACGAAGAACGCAACGACGAACACCGCAGCGAGCAGAATCGACCGAAGGACGTACGGGATGCTGAGGTCGATCTGCCCCAGGAATCCACCCCCGATCGTGCCCACGAGCATCGCCGCGCTCGTCACCTGTGAGCCTCGCGCGAATACCCGGTCGAGGATGCCGCGGTAGCCGGTCGCGGCGAGGGCGTCGACGAGCCAGGCCTCCATCGCGCCCGAGTAGAACGTGAACCCGAGCGCCATGACCATCGACGCGAGAGCGAACGCGATCACTCCCGCGTCGATCTCCGCGAGCCCGACGTAGGCAAGCGTGGACACGCCGAGCACGGACACGCTGAGCAGGAACGACATCCGCCGTCCAAGCGTGTCTGCGACGACCCCCGTCGGGATCTCGAACAGCACTGTCCCCAGCGAGAACGCGGCGTTCGCGACGAACACCTCGAAGAAGCTCAAGCCGGCGTCGAGCAGGAACAGCGTGTTGACGCCCCAGATGGCGGCCGCGGAGAGCGTGTACAGGCCGGCGAGCGCGTAGTAGCCGGCAATCGTCCTCGAGCTCGACGGAATCGGCGCTTCGGCGGCGATGCTCAAACCGTCACACTAGAGACGGCCTGATTCCTGGCGTCACGCGATACCGGACGGGTTACCCGCCCGGCCACGCACAAGGTCTACCCTTCGAGCGCGATGGCGAGCGTGAGCCCGCGTACGCGATCATGGGGCTAGTTCTCCTTCTCGGCGTCATCGCGCTCGGGATTCGGGCGACCCGGCAACAGGACCGGATGTTCCCAACGACTTTCGACTGCACGGGCTGAAACCCCGAGCGCCGACGGCCGGTCGGTTCCTCACGAGGTTCAGCCGGCTCTCCGGCGGGCCGCGGCTAGGCAGCCGCAAGGTCAGCGAACTTCGCGTACCGGCGCAGGAAGGAGAGCTTGACCGTGCCGGTCGGGCCGTTTCGGTGCTTGGCGCAGATCACCTCCGCGATGCCCTGCTGGTCTGACTCCTCGCCGTTGTAGTACTCGTCGCGGTACAGGAAAAAGACGAGATCGCTGTCCTGCTCCAGCGACCCGCTCTCCCTCAGGTCGGAGAGCAGCGGACGCTTGTCCTGGCGCTGCTCGACGGCGCGTGAGAGCTGCGACAACGCGAGGATCGGGACGTCGAGGTCGCGTGCGAGCACCTTGAGCGCGCGGGAGATCTGCGACACCTCCTGCACGCGGTTCTCCGCGCTCGCCCCCGAGGTCATCAGCTGGAGGTAGTCGACGACGATGAGGCCGAGGTTCGGCTCACGTGACTTCAGCCGGCGCGCCTTCGAGCGCAGCTCCATCATCGTGGTCGAGCCGGTGTCGTCGACCCAGATCGGCGCCTTCATGAGCCGGTCGCAGGCGGTCGTCAGCCGCGGCCAGTCCTCTGGAGCCAGCCGACCCGTGCGCAGGCGCTGGGACTCGACCTTCCCCTCGCTGCACATCATCCGCTGCGTGACCTCGGCCTTCGACATCTCGAGGGTGAAGAGCGCGACGGGAATACCGTGCCGCACGCCCAGGTTCGCCGCGATGCACATGCCGAGGGCAGACTTCCCGACCGAAGGCCGCGCGGCGAGGATCACGAGATTGCCGGGCTGGAAGCCCGAGGTGATCGAGTCGAGCTCGCGAAAGCCGGTGGGTGTGCCGGTGACCTCGACTCCCATCTCGACGAGCTGGGAGATCCGCTCGAAGCTCTCCTTGAGGAGTGTCTCGATGTGGGTGAAGTCGCTCGTGACGCGCTGCTGGCCGAGCTCGAACACCATCTGCTCCGCGCGGTCGACGAGATCCGTGACCTCGCCGGGGCGCTCCTGGCCCAAGCGGGTGATCTCCTGGCCGGTGCGGACGAGCCCACGGAGGGTCGCCATCTCCTTGACGATCCGCGCGTAGTGCTCCACGTTCGAGGTCGACGGGACGAGCGCGGCGAGCTCGGCCACCTTCGCCTGGCCGCCGATGGCCTCCAACTCGCCGCGCTCGTCGAGCTCGTTCGAGAGCGTGATGGCGTCGACCGGCTCGCCCTTGGCCCAGAGCGCGAGCGAGGCCCGGAAGAGCTTCCCGTGGCTCTCGCGGTAGAAGTCCGAGGCGTCGAGGATCTCGCTGACCGTGCCGACAGCCGTGGGCGAGAGCAGCATCGCGCCCAGCACGGACTCCTCGGCCTCGAGGTTCTGAGGCGGGACGAGCGCGCTGAGGCGCTCCGGAGTGATCGGTTGGACTCTGGCCATGGGTGCGGCAGTCAATCCGTCAGCGACACGTCCGTCCAGTCCACCCCTGTGAGCCGCAGAAGCGCGGCACAGCAGGAAGAAGAGAACAGACGTTCCCATCTTATCCCCGGTTTCGGACAGCCTTTCGACAGGTCCGGCCGAGTTGTCCAGCCGGAAACAGCCGCTGAGAGCGGGAAGTTCCGGTAACGCTCAACAGGCCTGTGGAGAGACCTGGGGAGCGGGCGAGTGGCTCGGAGCTGGTGACTGTCACCTGCGGTGACAGTCACCGTGCCTACGCTTCGCGAGCCTCGGTGACCTCGTCGCCGGCGGCTTCAGCGAACTCGTCGTCCGACGCGTCCCCCGGCTCCTCTTCGTGGGGCTCCTCTTCGTGGGGCTCGTCTTCGTCGGGCTCGTCTTCGTCGAACGCGTCCTCGGCGAGCTCTTCCTCGGCGATGACCTCCGCGACCACCGACTCGGCCTCCGAGTGCTCGGCCTCCGCGGCCGCGGCCGCCTCGGCCGCGGCTGCCTCGAGCGCCGCGAGCTCCTCCTCGGGCGGAAGCTCCCCGCCCTCCGGGACGACCAGCGTCTTCACCTCGACCTGCACGTCCTCGAAGAGGACGATCGGGATCTCGTAGCGGCCGATCCGCTTGATCGGGTCGATCCCGATCTTGCGCCGGTCGACCCGCAACTTGTGCTCGGCCCAGATCCTGTCGGCGATGTCCGTGGGCGTGACCGACCCGAACAGCGAGCCGGTGGGGCCGGACTTGACGTCGAAGCGGAGGACGGTCTTCGCGAGCAGCTCGGCGATCTCCTGGGCCTGCTCGGTGCTACGGGCCTCGCTTCTGGAGCGCTGCGCCTCGACCCGCTCGAGCTCGGTCACTCGCGCCGGCGTCGCCATCTCGGCGAGCTTCCGCGGAAGCAGGTAGTTCCGTGCGTAGCCCCGTGCGACGTCGACGACGTCCCCGCGCAGCCCGAGCTTGTCGACGTCCTGAAGCAGGATGATCTGCATGGTTAGAAGAACACGGCTATTGGGACACGTAGGGCAAAAGGGCCATCTCCCGCGCGCGCTTCACTGCGCCGGCGACCTGCAGCTGATGACGCCGGCAGGCGCCGGTGATGCGCCGAGAGCGGATCTTGCCCTTCTCCGAGATGTAGCGCCGGAGCTGGGCGAGGTTCTTGTAGTCGACCTCCGCGACCTTGTCGCGGCAGAGGTGGCAGCTCTTCCTTCGTCCTGGCGCGGTGGTCGGCCCGGTACGTTTTCGCTGTTGGGGTTTCTTCCCGGCCATGTCGCTCCTAGAAGGGAATGTCGTCGTCGGCGGGCGAGGGCGGGAAGTCGTCCCCGCCGGCGCTCGCGGTTGCTCCCGCAGGCACGTACGCCTGGGTTCCCTGCTCCTGGTCTGAACGGCTGTCGAGGAACTGCACGCTCTGCGCGACGACATCCACCTTCGACCGCTTGCTGCCGTCCTGGGCCTCCCAGGAGCGCCAGTCGAGGCGACCGTCGATGCCGATGCGGCGGCCCTTCGTCAGATGCTGCGAGAGCATCTCCGCCTGGTTGCCGTACACCTTGACGTCGAAGAAGTTCGGCTTGTCCACCCAGCTGCCGGCGTCGTCCTGCTGACGGCCGTTCACGGCAACACCCATCTCGAGCACGGGCGTGCCGGACGGGAGGTGACGAAGCTCCGGGTCGCGCGTCAGGCGCCCGACGAGAATCACGCGGTTCAGGTCTCCGGCCATGGTGCTACTCCTCCTCTTCCTCGATCGGCGCCTCGGCTGGTTCGTCGACTGGCCCGTCGACTGGCCCGGCGTCCGGGGATGCGTTCTCTGCATCCTCGCGCGTGGGAGCGCCCACCGCTACCGGCCGTCCGGGACTCCCCTCGATCCGACGTGTCGCCATGTGGCGAAGGACGCCGTCGTCGATTCGGAGCACACGCGAGATCTCGTCCAGCGTCCCCGCCTCGCAGGTGAACTGCAGCAGGTGGTAGACGCCCTCGCCCTTGTGCCCTATCTCGTACGCGAGCTTGCGCCGGCCCCACACGTCATGTACATCCCACGACCCTCCGGCCTTCTCGACCAGCTCTCGGGCACGCGTCACGACCTCGCCCTGGCGGTCTTCCTCCAGGTCCGGGTCGAGCAGCAGCAGAATCTCGTACTCGGTCACAGGTTCCCGTGTCTCCTTCCTTCGGTCTGGTCGGCCTCGCCGCTTCCGACACCGCCGGGAACGGGCGGGCAGATGCGAGGCAGGAAGCCGCAGGATGGTAGCAAGAGGCTCTCTAATCGGCGCGAGGACGCTTCCGCGCCCGCGGCGTGCCTTCTGCCGAGCGCGGTACCATCGGCGCGATGCGCAGGCGCCTGACCTGGTTCTTCGTCTCCCTCGGCATCGCCGCGCTCGTACGAAGACTTCGCCGCCGCGGGGAGGCCGAGCGCGAGGCGCCGACTCCTGCCGCTGGGGCGGGCGACGACCCCGCGGCCGAGCTTCGCCGCAAGCTCGTCGAGTCGCGAGCGGAAGAGGCTCCCGAGGAGCCGGAGCCTCCGGAGGAGACCGTCGAGGATCGGCGGTCCGACGTGCACGAGCAGGGCCGCGCCGCGCTCGACGACATGCGCGACGCCGAGAAGGAGTAGCCCGACGTGGCCGACCCGTCCGAGTCGACGCAGGTTTCCGTCGATCCCGAGAGCTCGGAGACGAGTGAGCTTCTCGGGGCGGTGCAGACGCTCTCGGCGCAGGTCGGTGGGCTCCAGGCCGAGCTCCATGCACTTCGTTCGCACGTGCGCCCACTGCCCGAGCCGGTCGACGCCCCCGGCTGGGGTGACAGTCCCTCCGCGCGCCGCGAGAGCTCCCCCTGGGTGCGAACGCTCGAACGACCGGGACCGCGAGGCCCTGCTGTTCCCCGGCTTCTGATCGAGATCGTCTTTCTCGCCGGGGTCGCGCTCGCCGCAGCGATCGCGGAGCTCGACCCGGTGGTCATCGCGCTCGTCATGGCGGGTGCGTGGGCCCTCGTCGCGCTCGCCGAGTGGGTCGCGGCGCGGGACGCGAGGCGCCATGCGTTCGTGCAGGCAGCGCCTCTGTCCGGCGCAGGCGCCTTCTTCGGTGAAGACCCATCCTGGTTCGGGTCGCCCGTCGAGCCCACCGCGATCGAGGCCTCCGACGAGGATGAGGACACGAAGACGCGCTTGCCCGCACCCGCTGCCGACTGAGGACGGCGCGCCGGCCGGCGTAAATCACTAGAACGGGAAGTCGTGCTCTTCCCGACCGCCACCTTCGCGATCTTCTTCATGGTGGTGCTACCGCTCTCGTGGCTCTTGATGCCGCGCGGGGAGCGCTGGCGCGCGTTCATCATCGCCGCGAGCTTCGTCTTCTACGCCGGCTGGGACTGGCGCTTCTCGATCCTGCTCGCGTTCTCGATCCTGTGGAACCAGGTGTTCGCGCTCGCGATCCACGCCCGGCGAGACGCACGCGCTCGGAAGTTGCTCCTCACAGCGGCGCTCACGGGAAACCTCGCGCTCCTCGGGTACTTCAAGTACTACGACTTCTTCATCACGTCGACGAACAACCTGTTCGCGTCCGTCGGGATCGACGTGCCGCTCGAGGCGCGCTCGATCATCCTCCCCGTCGGGATCTCCTTCTTCACGTTCATGGCGATCAGCTACGTCGTCGACGTCTACCGCGGCGACTTCGCCCCGTCCGGCTTGGGGAAGTTCGCCGCGTATCTCTCCTTCTTTCCCCACCTGGTCGCTGGGCCGATCGTCCGCCCCGGAGAGCTGATCCCCCAACTCGACTCGCCCCGAGACCCGCGCTACGTCGACACCTCGCGCGCGTTCTTCCTGATCGGCACGGGGCTCTTCATGAAGGTGGTGATCGCCAACTACCTGGCCTCGAACATCGTCGACGAGGTCTTCGGGGCGCCGAACCAGCACTCCTCGCTCGAAGTGCTCGTCGGGATCTACGCCTACGCGGTCCAGATCTACGCCGACTTCTTCGGGTATACGTCGATCGCGATCGGTCTCGCGCTCCTGCTCGGGTTCCGCTTTCCGCAGAACTTCGACGCCCCGTACACCGCGGTCTCGATCCAGGACTTCTGGCGCCGCTGGCACATGACCCTCTCGCGCTGGCTGCGCGACTACCTGTACATCCCGCTGGGCGGAAATCGCGGCAGCTCGCTCTTCACCTACCGCAACCTGATGCTGACGATGCTGATCGGCGGACTCTGGCACGGCGCCGGGTGGACGTTCGTTGCCTGGGGGGCAATCCATGGGTCGGCGCTGGTCGGCGAGCGCTGGTGGAGTGAGCGGCCGGGCTATGTCGAGCCGCCCTCCACCGCCTGGCGTCGCGCCTGGCAGCGCTTCGTCACCTTCCAGATCGTCTGTTTCGCCTGGATCTTCTTCCGGTCCGACTCCTTCTCGGACGCCTGGGAGGTCATCGTGCGCCTCTTCACCGCCTGGAGCGAGCCCTCCGAGCTCGTGACCGGGGGAGTCCTGCTCGCGATCGCGGTCGGCATCGGGTCGCAGTACCTTCCCCGCAGGCTTCCGCTCGTTCTCATGGCACGCTTCTCACGCCTTCCGGTGCCGGCCCAGGCCCTCGTCCTCTCGGTCGCGCTCCTTGCCACCCATGCCATGGGGCCGGAGGGCGTGGCTCCGTTCATCTACTTCCAATTCTGAGTTAGCCATGGCGACCCGAAGACGGCATCCGCGCAGACGTGTCGACGAAGACGGCCGGCGGCTGCACTCGGCCGGCTCCGCGATCGTCGTCGCCTTGCTCGCGCTGCTCGCCGGTGCCCTGCTGAACGCGCCCGGGCTGCACAAGTCGGCGGAGATCCAGCCCCAAGGCTGGAAGCGGGACGTCGCGCTCGCTGTCACCGAGCCGCTCACGTCGGTCAGCGACGCGCTGTTCCTCGACCGGCCGCGTCGCGGGCTCAAAGCGGTGCTCGGCCGCTCGGAGGACGACGAGATCGACACGGGCATCGCCATTCCCGACCGCCCGCCCGAGACGACGCCGATCGCCCCGCCGAGCCGCGAGAAGTTCACGCCGACGCGCCCGCTCCGGATCTGGGTCGCCGGGGACTCGCTGGTAGTCGTCCCGGGCCAGTCGATTCTGCGAGCGGTCGGCGAGAGGCGGGCGATCGAGCCGATCGGCGACGTCGACGGGCGCATCGCGAGCGGTCTCGAGCGTCCGGACGTCTTCAACTGGTTCGAGCACGTGTCCGAGGTGATGACGAAGGAGAAGCCCCGCGCGGTCGTCCTCATGTTCGGCGGCAACGACGACCACGCCTTCATGACAGGACTTCCCGAAGGTCGCGAGATCGGCGCCTTCGGGCGCGCCAGCTGGACGGCCGAGTACCGCCGGCGCGTCGCGGGAGTCATGGACACCGTCACGCGGAAAGGTGCCTACCTCGTCTGGATCGGCCTCCCCATCACGAACGACCCCGAGCAGACGATTCGCTTCGACACGATCAACGCGGTGGTTCAGTCCCAGGCCGCCAAGCGCCCTGGCCGAGTGTCCTACCTCGATACGTACTTCTTCTTCGCCGGCGACGACGGCGGCTATGCCCAGTACGTCGAGAACGACTCAGGGAGGCTCGTCAAGATGCGCGCAGACGACGGCGTGCACTTCGAGCGAGCAGCCGGAGACCTGATCGCGCGGAAGGTTCTCGCCCACCTCAACCAGCGCTTCGACCTGACAAGTTGGAAGAGAGGTCGATCGTGAGCGCATCCGGGGATTACAGGACAGACAATCGGGTAGAGGAAGAAGGTGACGATGATCGCAACCTGTCTCGAGCTCTCGCTGCCGGCAACGCCCGCGAGCGTCCGAAAGGCGCGCGTCTCGGTTGCAGAGACAGTGGCTCGGCTCGGCGCGAGCAAGCGTGTCGTGGATGATGTTCGTCTCTGTGTCAGCGAGGCCGTCTCGAACGTCGTACGCCACGCCTACGGCCCACGGCCCGGAGGCGTCGACGTCGTCGTGGAGCGCGAGAACGAGGATCTCAACGTCGTCGTGCGCGACGAAGGACACGGCATGAGGCGCGATACCTCCAAGAGCCGGACGACCGGCGGCTACGGGTTGACGATCATCGACGCGATCGCCGAGCGAGTCACGATCACGACCGCCCGCGAGTCGGGAACCGAGGTCAGGATGACGTTCTCGCTTCCCGGCGCACCGACTCGGTAGTCCTCCCGCCGGCGATACCCAGCCCGCGGAGCGGCATGGGCCCGGTGTAGCGCGAGGGAAACCATGTTTCCCCCGCGAGCCCCCTTCTTGTGTCCTCCCCACAGCGATACCCTGCCCGCGGAGCGGATGGGCCCGGTGTAGCGCGGGGGAAACCATGTTTCCCCGCGAGCCCCCTTCTTGCTGTCTTCCCCACAGCGGTACCCTGCCCGCGGAGCGGCATGGGCCCGGTGGCCCAGCTGGTCTTCAAAACCAGTGCGGTCGTGTAACCCACGGCTCGGTCGGTTCGACTCCGGCGCCGCTCCGTTGTGAGCTCGAGGCCACTCCCGCCGGAAGGCGAGAAGCTGCTCGCCGTCGATCCAAGTCAGTTCGTGGCCAAGCGGGATCTGCTTGTCCGAAAGCTCCGCAGCGAAGACCGCCAAGACGAAGCGGACGCGGTCGCAGGTCTTCGCAAGCCGTCGATCGTCGTGTTCGCGGTCAACCGCGCGGCCTGCGACCGGCCCAAGGCGGCTCGGGCCGCAGCCGATGCGGCGTGCAAGGTCAAGGACGCGCAGGTCGGTAACCAGCCTGAAGCGTTTAAGCAGGGAATCGAGGAACTCGATAACGCGCTGGAGATGCTGGCCGAGGTCGCTGTCGCCCACGTCGCACCCCGCGGGAAGGTTCCGAGCGACACCATGCGACGACGCGTGCGCGATTTGCTCCGAGCTGCTGCCGCAGACGAGGATGCGCGAGAGGCGCTCGCTCGCGGCGCGCTCGCCTCAGAGCTCGAGGCGATCGGATTTTCGTCCTACGCGGGAATGGCTGCTGCGCCACCGCGAGAGCAGAAAGAACGCGCCGAGCCGAGCCGCGCGGCTCAGAACGACGCGAAGCGGCAAGACCGTGAACGGACGCTGCGCAAAGATCTCGTGGACGCTCAGGAACGGCTCAAGGAGACCGAGATAGCCGTACGCGACGCCGAGCGAAAGCGCAAAGCTGCCGAGCGAGCCGTCAGGTCGGCACAGGCGAAGCTCGACCGGATCGACTCAGCGGCGGAGGATCATGTTTAGCGTTCGGGCTCGCGTGCAAATACCCCATCGGTGAGATTGGCTCGGCCGATTCAGGAGGGAAGCATGCAGTTCACGTCAATCGACCAACTCGGTCCCGCCCTCGCGCCAGCCGAATCGCCAGAGCGGCTCGATTCCCGGGCAGCGTTTCTTCGGAAGCTCGGTCTCGGAGCGGGAGTGGTTGTTGGAGGAGGCTTGCTGCTTGGCAGGTCGGGGACGGCATTCGCCGGGCACGGCCCTCAGGACGCGTCGGTCATGGACGCCGACATCCTGCAGTACGCGTTGACCCTGGAGTACCTCGAGGCGAGCTTCTACACGCAGGCGCTCGGCGGACAGGGAACGACGGGTGTTCCGGCGAGCTCGGCGAAGTTCAGCCGCGGGGCGATCAACGGCTCGAGGCTGTTCAAGATTTTCGGGGGTCGGATCAGGAGCACCGCGTACGGCTACCTGTCGGCGATCCGGAATCACGAGGTCGCCCACGTCAACTTCCTGCGCGCCGGGCTCACGGCGGCAGGGGCGACGCCGGTCCCTCCGGCGACTTTCAACTTCTCCACTGGGCTGGGCAGCGTCGGCGCTTTCCTCAAAACGGCGCAGCTGCTCGAGAACACGGGCGTCATGGCCTACGACGGCGCGATCCGCTACATCGACACCGGCGACTTCCTGCAGGCCGGCGCGCAGATCGCCACGGTCGAGGCACGCCACGCGGCGTATCTCAACCTGATCAACCGGAGCTCGCCATTCCCGAGCGCGTTCGACACCGGCAAGAAGCCGTCGGAGATCTTGGCGGCGGCGAAACCGTTCATCACTCTCCCCGTGCCTCCCGAGGTCGACGCGCTCTTCAAGCGTCTGCCGTAGCTCGCGAGCCCGTGCATCGGCGTCGCAAACTCGCGGCGCCGATGCGGCTCGCACCAGCCTCTTACGTGAGTGAGTTGCCCATCCGCTTAGCAGCTAACGCAACGCGTTTGAGACGTCGCACGAGCGGTTTGAAGAGGCAGGCAAAGGAGTGGGAGCAGAAACAGCGCGAGCGCGAGCAAGTCCTACGGGAAGATCTGGCCGAGGCCGAGCGGCGGCTGGAAGCTGCGGTCGGCTTCACGCCGTTCGCAGGGATGGCGCCGGCACCA
>Ga0183260_10001362_pt1 | contig 20468 bp, 14 predicted proteins | sample AntDrymUQ4972206_2_FD_129768 | JGI IMG/M metagenome (GOLD analysis project Ga0183260, IMG submission 129768) | Polar desert sand microbial communities from Dry Valleys, Antarctica - metaG UQ497 (22.06) (version 2) (version 2) | ecosystem: Environmental > Terrestrial > Soil > Desert | place...
CACGTGCTCGGCCACGAGCTCGTGCACGCCTTCCAGTACGACATCACCAACACCAACGTGAGCTCCGGCACGGGTGGCGCGCTGTCGCTGCCGCTGTGGTTCATCGAAGGTATGGCTGAGTATCTGTCGATCGGGCCAGTGGACCCCCACACCGCGATGTGGATGCGTGAGGCCGCACGGCGCGAGCGGCTTCCGGAGATCAAGGATCTCGAGAACCCCAGATATTTCCCGTATCGCTACGGCCACGCCTTCTGGTCCTACGTGGCCGGGCGGTTCGGCGACGAGGTGATCGGCGACATGCTGCGTGCCGCGGCCGGCACGCGCGGCGGTTACCGGACGGCCATCGAAGCCATTCTGGGAGTTGGCGTCGATGAGCTTTCGAAAGACTGGCAGAGCGCAACCTTCGAGGCCTACAGAGCGGTGGCCGAGGCGACCGTCATGCCGGCAGCGGCTGCCCGCCCGATCATCAAGGAACGGCGCGAGCGGGAGCTGAACGTGAGCCCCGAGCTGAGCCCGGACGGCACGAAGGTCATGTTCTTCTCCGAGCGCGACCTGTTCTCGATCGACCTGTTCGTTGCCGATGTGCAGACGGGGGAGGTCCTGCGCAAGGTGACCGATACTGCAACCGACCCGCACATCGAGAGCCTGCAGTTCCTCACGTCTGCCGGTGCCTGGGATCCTACGGGGGCGCGCTTCGTCGTGCCTGGCATCAGCAGAGGACAACCTGTGCTCAGAATTCTGGACGTCGAGCGGGGACGCACCGAACGCGAGATCCGGCTGGCCGCCATCCATGAAGTGCTCAACCCGGCGTGGTCGCCCGACGGCCGCCAGATTGCCTTCTCCGGCCTGGTCGGCGGGTTCAACGATCTGTTCATCTACAACCTCGAGTCCGACCAGGTGCGGCGGCTGACCTCGGATCCGTTTGCCGAAATGGATCCAGCCTGGTCCCCCGACAGCCGGCGGATTGCGTTCAGCACGGACCGCTTCACCACGAACCTCCAGACGATCCAGACCGGCGATCTGCGCCTGGCGGTTGTCGACGTGGAATCCGGCGAGATTCGTCCGGCCGGCGGCTTCGAAGGGGGGAAGAACATCAGCCCCCAGTGGACCGCTGACGGCTCGGCGCTGTTCTTCCTGTCGGATCGCGACGGCGTCACGAACATCTACCGCACGGCGTTCGGTGGGGAGACGACGCAGCTGACCAACTTCCTGACCGGCGCGAGCGGCATCACCGCGCTCAGCCCTGCGCTCTCCGCCGCAGGCGGGCGTGTGGTCTTCAGCGCGTTCGAGAACGACGGGTACACGCTCTATGCGCTGGAGACGCCGGAGGCGCTCGCTGGCGGTCCGCTCCAGGAGCTGCCGCAGAATGCGGCGGTCCTTCCGCCGCGGCGGGCCGGGGAGGGGCCGGTGTTTGCGGCGCTCCAGAACGAGACGCTCGGCCTTCCGCCCGCCGATGTTCCGGCGGCCGTCGAAGACTACAAGCCCAAGCTCAGTCTAGATTTCGTAGGGCAGCCGACGGTCGGAATAGGCGCGGATCCGTTCGGCACCTATGCCGCGGGCGGAGTCTCGTTCATGTTCAGCGACATGCTCGGCAATCACACCGTGATGACGGGCGCGCAGGTAACGAGCCGCTTCGACGAGTTCGGCGGAACGCTGATGTACATCAACCGCTCCCGGCGCTGGGTCTGGGGAGCCTCGATCGACCAGACGCCGTATGTCGCACGCGGCTTCGATGCTGGCCTCGGGCTCGTGGAGGGGCAGAACGTCTACGTCGAGAACGAATACCGCATCCTGCAGATCGACCGCTCTCTCTCAGGGATCGTCTCGTACCCCTTCAGCCGGGCGCAGCGCCTGGACTTCAGCGCAGGCGTGCGCCAGATCGGCCTGAAGCAGGACGTCACGACCCGGTTATACGACCTCGGGACCGGACGCCAGCTCACCCAGGATCGGACGCCGCTCAGTTCCGAGCCGGGGCTCAACCTCGGCCAGGCCTCCGCAGCCCTCGTCTGGGACACCTCCATCAACGGCATCGCGAGCCCAATCCGCGGCAGCCGCTACCGAATGGAGCTCTCGCAGAGTGCCGGCTCGCTCACCTACACGGGAGTGCTTGGTGATTTCAGAACCTACCTGATGCCGTTCCGCCCCTACACGTTCGCCTTCCGGGGACTGTACTACGGCCGGTACGGTCAGGATGCGGGGAACGGCCGCTTGCCGACCCTGTATCTCGGCTATCCGGGACTCGTACGTGGCTACGACACCGGTTCGTTCGAAGCGTTCGAGTGTGGCCTGCAGCAGGACAGTTCATGCCCGGTCTTCGATCGGCTGATCGGCAGCAAGGTGGCGGTGTTCAACGCCGAGCTTCGTTTCCCGCTGTGGGGAGCGTTCGGCGGCGACAACTTCTACGGTCCGCTGCCGATCGAGATGGCGCTCTTTGCCGACAGCGGGATCGCGTGGGGGCAGACGTCCCGCTCCTTGTTCGGGGGCAGCGATGAGAAGCCGGTCACGAGCGTTGGCGCCGCAATGCGCGCGAATCTTTTTGGATTTGCCGTGGGAGAGCTGGCCTACGTCCGCCCCCTCGATCGTCCCGACCGCGGTTGGGTGTGGCAGTTCAACCTGATGCCAGGGTTCTAGGAAAGGTAAAAGGGAAAAGGGAGAAGGGAGAAGGGAAAAGGCCTGGACGTTCACCATCTGGAGAGCACGCGTCTCCGCACGTCACGCCGGCTGACGGTGCTGCGGCCAAGGGGCGGGGGCGGTGCTGCGGCCCTGCCGGTGCTCTACCTGAACGACGGGCAGAACCTGTTCGACCCGGCACGCGCGTTTGCCGGGGGGACGTGGCGGGTGACCGAGACGGTGCATGCGCTCGTGCGGCAGGGAGCGATTCCCCCTGTCCTCGTTGTCGGAATCGATCATGGCGGGGAACGCCGGTCGCGTGAGTACCTGCCGGTTGCCGACGACAGGAATCCCGAGGCCCGACGGCCGCTCGGCCGGCAGTATGCCGAGTTCGTCACGCGGGAGGTGGTCCCGTTCATCGAGCGCACCTACCCCGTACTGCGTCGGACGTCCGCACGCGCGTTTGGCGGTTCGTCCTACGGCGGCGTTGCGGCGCTGATGACGGTGCTGGAGCATCCGGGCATCTTCGGACGGCTCCTCATCGAGAGTCCATCGCTGTACGTCGGGGACCGCTACCTGGTGCGCCGGGCCCGCCGCGCAGCACGCTGGCCCTCTCGCATCTACCTGGGTGTGGGCACCAGCGAGACCGGGCGCGAGGAAGTGGACCGCGACGCGGTCGCGGACGTGCTCAGCCTGGAAGAGGCTCTACGCCGCGCCGGCCTCGGCCCCCGACGGCTGAAGGTCGTCGTCCGCGAAGGCGCAACGCACTCGGAGGATGCCTGGGCGGCCAGGTTGCCGGAAGCCCTCTCCTTTCTATTTGGGAGTTGATCCGAGCAGGTACTCCCTCAGCCCCCGGAACGCGGCGCCACGGTGGCTGACGGCGGCTTTCGCCTCGCCAGTGACTTCGGCCAGCGTACAGCCCAGCGGCGGGTAGAAGAAGATCGGGTCGTATCCGAAGCCGCCGGACCCCCGTGGCTCTGGCGCAATCTCTCCTTCCACAACCCCTTCGGTCTCGAAGAGGATCCGGTCCCCGTCGGCAAGCGCGACCGCCGCGACGAAGCGTGCGGGGCTGCGGGAGACTCCACGCTCAGCAAGCCCTTCGTAAATCCTGCGGAACTTCACAGCGTAGTCGGTCCCGTGCCAGCGGGCAGAGTGGACGCCGGGCGCTTTTCCGAGCGCATCGATCTCGAGCCCCGAATCATCGGCAACGCTCGGCAGCCCGGTGGCCGCTGCATAGTAGAGCGCCTTCAGCCGCGCGTTCTCCGCGAATGTGTTGCCGGTCTCCTCCGGCTCGGGAACCGCGGGAACCTCGGAGAGCGCGACGAGATGAATCGATGGACCCGCCAGAATCTGCTCAATCTCCCTTAGCTTCCCGGGATTCGTCGTGGCGACGAGGATCTTCACTTCAGCGGGCCGGTGATTGCACGCTGCATCTCGACGAGTTCCCGGATGCCGGCATCCGCCAGTGCGATAAGGCTGTCGAGCGCGGCGCGTTCGAACGGAGGCCCCTCGGCGGTGCCCTGGACTTCCACGAAGCGGCCGTCACCGGTTTTCACGACGTTCATGTCCACCTCTGCGCGTGAGTCCTCCTCGTACGCCAGATCGAGCATTGGTGTGCCGCTGACGATGCCGACGCTTGTGGCGGCAACGTGGTCCTGGAGTGGAAAGGTGCGAATCGCGCCGGACTCGCGCAGCCGCCGCACCGCGAGCGCCAGCGCCACGAAGCCGCCGGTGATCGATGCGGTACGCGTGCCGCCGTCCGCCTGAATGACGTCGCAGTCCACCCAGACGGTGCGCTCACCCAGCTCCGGCAGGCGCGTGACCGATCGAAGCGCGCGCCCGATCAGGCGCTGGATCTCCTGCGTGCGTCCGCCGACCTTGCCCGCGCTGGCTTCCCGCTGGGTGCGCGTGGAGGTGGCGCGCGGGAGCATGCCGTATTCCGCCGTCACCCAGCCTTTCCCGGTGTTTCTCAGGAACGGCGGGACCCGATCCTCCACGCTTGCCGTGCAGATCACGCGCGTGCGCCCCACCTCGATGAGCGCGGAACCTTCCGCGTGTATCAGGAATCCCGGTGTGATGCGCGTCTCACGCAACTGATCAGCCGTCCGCCCGTCCACTCTCGTCGTCGTCATCACTCGTCCTTTTCCGTCTTCACCCATGTGAGGTTCTTCTCGAGCGGGTGGCGCAGATCGACGTGCCCTGCAAGCGTATCCACCTCACGGCCGTTCACGAGGATCTGCACGCGGGCGATTGCGGGTAGATTCACCGTCACGGCGTCCACGATCGCAAAAATCGTGAACAGCTCGTCGAGGGCGCCTCCGCCATGCCTGGTGCGCGCCTCCTCGCTCAGATCCACATAGGCATCACCGCGGTCCGTCACGTAGAGTCCGCGCAACGTCGTGCCGGCGGGGATGGCAGCCGCGAGAGGGTCGGGAGCAGGACCAAGCTGCGCTTCGACGATCCGGCGCGCCTGCTCGATGACAGGCTCGCCGAACGGGACCTCCTGCTGCACACCGACGAGGGACATGCCGTCTTCCGAGATGAAGTACAGCGTTGCCGTGATCTTCCGCTCTGCGCCGGCGGCGGGGGCGGATGTGACGGGGGGATCCGCGGCTGGTTCCTCGGCGTACCAGCGTGGCAGGGCGATGAACAGCAGCCATGCGCCGATGAGCGCAACGGCCGCGATCGCCGCGACGGGGAGCACGCGCCGCATCGTCAGTTCCCGATACCTGCCGGAAGGAGCGGCTCCTGCCCGCCGCGGGTATCGCGGAACCGCACCAGGCTGTCCAGCAGGGCCTGTACGAGCGAGCCCTGGAAGGCCTCCGAGGCGAGTTGCTTTTCCTGTTCAGGGTTGGAGATGAAGCCCATTTCGACCAGCACCGCCGGCATGTTGGCGCCGACGAGCACCCGGAACGGCGCCTGCTGAAGAGCACGGACGCTCATGGGCACACGCTCCCGGAGGGCCCCCTCGACAAGACCGGCAAACTTCGCGGACTCGTCGATGTGACGCGCCTGTGCCATCTCCCAGCGGATCACCTCGATGTCGCGCACGCCTCCCCCGAGCACCGGAACCGGCACGCTGGATTGTGCCGCCCGCTGTGCCTCCTCACCATAATCCGCCAGGCTGAGATAGAAGACCTCCGCGCCCGAGGCTGCCGGCCGTGCCGACGCGTTTGCATGAAGGCTGAGGAAGAGATCGGCCTTGTTGTTGTTGGCGACAGCCGCCCGCTCGTCAAGGCCCACGGTCTGATCTCCGTCGCGAGTAAGGATCACCCGTGCGCCAAGACGTGCTTCGATCGCCCCCTTCAGCCGACTCGCGACTGCCAGCGTCACGTCCTTTTCAAGAGTCCCCTGCGGACCCCGTGCGCCGTGCTCGTCGCCGCCGTGGCCGGCATCAATCACGATCGTGCGGAGACCGGTCACAGGGGTCAGCTCGAGGAGCGGTGGAGGATCAACAGCAGGCTCGGGCACCGGCTTGCCCGCCGTTGTCTCTCCGGCCGCTACGAGGTCGAGGACAATGCGTCCGGCGCCACGCTCGCCCGGTGCATCGGCAGCGCGGAAGGAAGCGAAGCGAGGACCGAGGTCGATCTCGATGCCGGCGCCTGTCGCTGCCGCGCGGATGGACGGGACGAGCTCGGGTGAAGGGGACGCTGGCAAATTGGCATCCAGCGCGTGCGCGTCGAACTTGACGACAAGCCGGCTCCCTTCGTGGGTGACGGAGTGAGGCGTCGCCGGGGCCACGTTGAAAGTCAGGCGGAGGCCGGTCGGCTGCGGGTCCGCTTGTGTGGCAATGCGCGGCACACGCAGGTCTCCGCCGATGATGAGTCGTGAAGGACGCCGGAGCTCGAGCCTGGTGCCCAGTGCCGGACCCAGGGCGCGCGGCACGAAATCCACTGGAACGAACCAGGCGCGCCCGTCGCGGGCTGGTGGCGCCGGAAGCGAGATGACGCGGCCGGCGACGGAAGCCAGCCCCTGTCCGGGTGTGAGGGCGATGGTCTGCGTCTTGGTCGAGATGGCCAGGCCGCCGGCCAGCGTGTCCTCACGAACGGTCAGGTCGAACAGCTTAGCCAGCTCGTCGAGGGCAAACATCTCCTGACCGCCGATCACGCGTACGGCAAGCGGCTGCCGCCCTTCCGGGAGCAGAACGGTGTACGGGGCCGGAGGCGGAGCCTGCATCGCGGGCGCAGCGGCCAGACAGGCCAGCAGCGCGGCAGTCGCGGCGCTCCGCAGGCTCAGGCGTCTCAGGTCCAAGGTCTTTCAATGATACTCGTCAGCGCTCGCCGTGGACGTACCAGTCCTCGTGGCGCGACCATGCCTCGCAGCGCAGACAGGCGGTCTCCTCCCACGTCCTGGTGCAGCCCGGACAGATCCCGGCGGTTTCAAACGTGTTCCACCGGTGAAGGCAGCCGGGGGAGCAGAGCCAGCGGTCCGACTTCCGCGGCTGCCAGGAGCACACAGGACAGCGAACCCGGAGATGGTCCGGTTCGTCGAGGCGCGTGCGGCTGGTGGGAGAGCCTTTCAGCAGCAGCACGGGCACGAGGCCGATGAGAAGCGTCGAGACCCACATCCCTGCATTGTAGCTGCCGGCAGGAGGTCCGGGTAATCCCGTCGAGACGAAGATCTGGTGTGGACGGTTGACGTGGAGGCCCTATCGCGGCCAGGGGGGCTGAGTGAAAAGCCCGCCGTCCACGAGCAGGGTCTGCCCGGTGACGAAAGACGAGTCCGGCCCCGCGAGAAACACCACGGCGCGCGCCACATCGTCGGGTGTGCCCACACGTCCTAGTGGCGTGAGGCCGCCCCAGGTACCGGCGTAGTCCGGCAGCTCCAGCCGCGTGCGTTCGACCTCCACCGCCCCCGGCGCGACGCAGTTCACCCGGATGCCGTGGGGCGCCAGCTCGACAGCGGCAACCTTGGTGAGCATCTCGATCCCACCCTTGCTTGCGGTGTAGGCCACGAGCCCGGGGAAAGGCACCTTGTTCGAGCCGGAGCCGATGTTCACGATCGCGCCGCCGCCGTGATCCTTCATGTGCAGGGCGGCAGCCTGTGTACAGAGGAAGCATCCTTTCAGGTTGGTCCTGATGACCAGATCCCACTCCTCTTCGCGCACCTCGAGAAACGGGGTCCATGTCTGGACGCCCGCATTGTTCACCAGAACGTCAAGGCGCCCGAACCGCTTCACGACAGCGTCGACCATCCCGCGGACGTCAGCGGGTACACCGACGTCCGCTTCGACGGCAAATGCCTCCACGCCGAGCGCAGACAATTCCTGCACGGTCGCTTCGGCGAGCTCCGGCTCGACGTAGTAGTTGATCGCGACGCGGCAGCCCGCGCCGGCCAGCGCCAGGGCAATGCCCTTGCCGATTCCACGCCCGCCGCCGGTGACCAGCGCAGAACGTCCGTCGAGGGTGAGAGGAGCTGCCATTGGGGGAGGGGTGTTACTTGCCCATGCTCCAGCCGCCATCGATCAGGAGCGCAGTCCCCGTGATGAAGGCGGACTCGTCGCTCGCAAGATAGAGAACTGCGGCGGCAACCTCCTCGGGTCTGCCCATTCGCCCCAGCGCCTGGCTCGAGGCCATTTCCCTGTAGGCGGCCTCCGGGTCGGGATACTCGCGTATGCGCGCGCTGACAAACGGCGTCTCGACGCGTCCTGGACAGACGCAGTTGATGCGGAGGCCGTCGGTGGCGTGATCCATGGCCATGGCCTTGGTGAGCCCCACGACTGCGGACTTCGTGGTGCAGTAGGCGAGGCGATCGCGGATCCCCAGCACCCCTCCTATCGATGCCATGTTGACGATTGCGCCAGCACGCCGCGCGAGCATGGGGCCGATGAAGGCCTTGCTGACGTTGAAGACACCGCGCACGTTCACGTCAAACAGGCGGTCGAGGTCCGTGCCCGCCGTGGTGGTGATCGTACCCACATGCCCGATGCCGGCGTTGTTCACCAGGATGTCGAGCGCCTCATGGGCCCCTGATACGACGCCGGCCGCGCGCGCGCAGTCCTCCTCGCTGGTGACGTCGACCCGGAGGAATTGCGAACGCCCGCCAGTTGCGCCGATGCTGTCGGCGACGCGTTGCCCGTTGGCCTCGTCGAGGTCGGCCACATAGACGAGGGCTCCAGCTCCACAGAACGCATGGGCCACTGCTTCGCCGATGCCGGATCCGGCACCGGTCACAAGGGCTGTCTTACCGTCCAGTCTGAACATTGGAGAGAGATTGTAGCGTGAGGAGAACCTGCGCCTTCGCGCGCCGCCCGGCGCAACGGAACCTGGCGAGGTGAACTAGCCGTGCCGAACGGAGACAGTGATGCGGGTGGGTGGCCGGTCGTGGCAGAAATAGGAGACGGGAGAAGGAGGGGCCGGCCGGCCCCTCATGTGAGAGAGAGATTGGTGGAGGCGGCGGGATTCGCACCCGCGTCCGAAAATACATTCCCGCAGGAATACTACGATGCGTATCCGCTTCTGAATTGTCGCCCCCGGACGTGGAGAAGCGGCGAAAAACCGCCAGGAGCCAGCCCCGGAAAATCTCGCCCCTAACGTCCGGGAGCGGCCGTCAGAAACCAGCCTGCTGAAATGACATCCACTCCCGGCCCGCAGGCTGACCGGGGTAGACGCTCACAGGTTCTTAGGCTGCGAGTGCGAGCTGCGTGTCCGCAGTTATGGTTGTTTCCATCTGATTAGCGAGGGTGATGGTCCTCGGCACGCATCCTGCGAAACAGTACCTCCGTCGAATCTAGGTCGCCCCCGATCGAAACAGAGCGAACTCCATTCTACGCCATTCGGTGATGCTGGTCAAGTTGCTGTGGGCGTGAGAGTTGCGGCTCGACTCCGCTTGACTCCCGGATCCGGGACCCGGATAATTCCAGCAATGTCTGCAGAGCCTGGGAGGCCCGATGCCGGGGAGGCCGCGTCGAAACACGAGCGGCTGAGGGGCGGGCTCGGGTTCGAACAGGACCAGCTTTCCGTCCAGCGGACCCAGCTGTATCGCGAGCTCGACAGCACAAGGCAAACCTTGGAAGCCCTCCGTGACGCGCTTGCCGCCGCGACAGGGGGGGCGCACCACGCGAGTCCCGGCCGCGGTTCGACTGCGCTCGAACTGCCTGGGGAGCGCCTGCTCGCCGCCATCGGAGCGCTGGACGAGGCCCGCTCACTTTCCGGAGTGCTGTCAACGCTCGCCGACAGAGCGGCGCAGGAGGCGCCGCGCGTCGCTCTGTTCCTTCTGAGCGATGGCGCCCTGCACGGCTGGCAGGGGGCCGGCTTTACCCAGGAAGTAAGCTCCCTTCGGTTCACCCTCGAAGCCGAGAGGCTCTTCGAGGAGGTCGTTCGGAGTGGCGAAGCCGTCAGCACGACGCACAGCGGAACGCTGGCGCCCCCTGCGTTCGCTGCACTTCCGACGGCTATTCTCGCACTGGCGGTTCCGCTGCTCGTGGGTGCCCAGCCGGTCGCGATCCTCTATGCTGACGATGGAGGGGGGGCTCACGGGAGGACCTCCTCTATGTGGGGCGAGGCCATTCAGATCCTGAGCCGCCACGCGTCCGCGAGCCTTGCGTACCTGACGGCCGCCCGCACGGCCGACGTCCTGCGCCACTGGCTTGCGCCGGGCTCCCTTTCGCCGGCGCTCCCTGGTGGCTCCGCGTGACGCTTCGCTTTCTTCAGATTCTTGGTCTTGGTCTTGCGATTCTCGCGGCTGCCGCGTCCCCCGGCGCGGACGAGGGTCAGGCCAGGCTCGGTCCGACGACGCATGCGGCGCTTCCTCGAACGGAAAGTGAGCTTTGGCTCGTCCCATCGAGTGCGGACCGGTCCCTTCGAGCCACCAGCACGAGTTCCGGCCTCGCTGCCGCGGTGCGGCTGTATGGATCCGGCGATCACAGCGGCGCGCTTGCGGCGCTCCGCAAGGTCGAAGCTGTGGAAGGACTCGCGGAATACGCGGCGTTCTACAAGGGGATGGCCCAGATTCGCGCCGGCAGTCTGCCTGAGGCGAAGACCACGCTGGATGCGCTGGTGGCGCGGAAGCCCGAGGGGGCCATCGGGTCGGCGGCGATTCTCGCCCAGGGAGAGGTTGCCGAAGCCGCAGGGGATCACCGTAGCGCCGTCACCATCTACCAGCGCCTGGCGGATGACAAACAGCAGGTTACTGACGCGGTGCTGTCCCGGCTTGGACACGCCGCCCTTGCGGCGGGGGATCGGAAGGCGGCTGCCGAGGCATACGTCCGCTTGTATTACGAATTTCCCCTGACCGACGCTGCTGTCAACGCGGCGTCGCGTCTCCCCGGGCTGCAGGATCAGATCGTCAGGACGGGGTACAAGGCAGATCTCGGCCGCGCGGCCATGCTGTTCGGCGCGCGCCGGTATGCGGACGCCCGCTCGGCCTATCAGGAGCTGCAGCGGCACGTGAGCGGCGACGACCGCGAAGTCGCGGACCTGCGGATCGCGGCGTCGGACTTCTACCTGAAGCGCTACGCCGCCGCGCGGGATGTGCTCCGCCCGGATCTCGATCGCGCGTCCCGGAAGGCCGAGGCGCGGTTCTTCTATCTCTCGGCGATTCGCGAGCTCGGCCAGCACGCGGAGTACGTCATGCTCACGCGACGCCTCGTACAGGACTTTCCCGACAGCTCATGGTCCGAGGAAGCCTTGAACAACCTGGGGACCCACTACATCGTCACCAACCAGGACGAGCAGGCTGCACGCGTATTCGGGGAGCTGTACGAGAGGTTCCCAACGGGTGCCCGCGCCGAGCGCGCGGCTTGGAAATTCGGGTGGTGGAGCTACAGGGAAGGGGATTTCGCCACTACGATTCGCGTGTTCGAGAGCGCAGTCGCCGGCTTCCCGCGGTCCGACTACCGCCCCTCATTTCTCTACTGGACCGCCCGTGCTCACGGCAGACTTGGCGCCCGGACACAGGCCGAGTCCCGCTACCGCCTGGTGCAGACCGACTACGGCAACTCCTACTACGGACGGCTTGCCGAGAAGCGCGCCCCTCGCAAGGCAGACCTTCCAGCGGCCGATCGCGTCGTCACAGCCTCGCACCAGCCGGCCGCACCCGACGGGCCGCAGCCGCCAACGGCCGGTCGGATACGGCTCCTTCTCGCGCACGGCCTCTACGACGATGCGCTCGCGGAGCTGCGATATGCGCAGCGTCAGTGGGGCACCAGTCCGGCCATCGAGGCGACGATAGCCTGGGCCCATCATCACAATGGGGAACTCCGGCGCGCCATCACGCTGATGCGGCGCGCGTACCCGCAGCACCTGACTGCAGGGGGTCAGGAGCTTCCGGTGGAAATCCGTCAGGTAATTTTTCCGCTGATCTACTGGGATCTGATCAGGAAGCACTCGGCGCCAAGGAATCTGGATCCATACCTGGTGGCGGCGCTCATCGCACAGGAGTCAACATTCGAGCCGGGGGCCAGATCGGTGGCCAATGCGCTCGGCCTGATGCAGATCATGCCCGCCACGGGGCGGCGACTTGCGCAGCCGCTCGGCATCAAGGGTTTCTCGACAGCGATGCTGACCAACCCGGAGATCAACGTTCGAATGGGAACGCTGCATTTCTCGCGGCTGGTCCAGCAGTTCGGGGGTACGCATTACGCGCTTGCCAGTTATAACGCGGGTGAGAACCGCGTCATCCGCTGGAAGGCGGAGCGGCCGGGCGTTGACGAGGACGAGTTCATCGACGACATCCCCTACCCCGAGACACAGCATTACGTAAAACGCATCCTGGGCACCGCGGAAGATTACCGGATGCTCTACGGCCGCGACGGCGGGAGGCCGCTCTCGGCGGCCGGAATCGGACGCTGACGCGCCGGACGACACGTTCCCTTCCACGTTGCTGTGCCACTTCCCCCCGCGGCAACCGCTTCCGCTGTCGATTCGCCGCACCTGCAGGGGGCCGCGGTTCAGGGGCGGCCTGACGCGCTGACCGCTCGCCGGGGATTCCCGCTCGCCGTCCCAGGCGCCGTTCTGCTCGCTGTGCTTGCCGCCTGGTTGTCGCAGGGAAGCATGGGATTTGCGGCGGCTGACGGCCCGCGGCTTGGCGTGCTTCCGTTGTCCCCGGCTGCACTGGGGCTGGCCATCGCGGCCGGTCTGGCGGTGTTCGGGCTCTGGCGTGCGGGCGCTGCGCTGCTGCCTGTCTCGCTCCTCGGGATCCTGCTCCTGCCCTGGCTGCCCTTCGCCGTGCCGCCCGCCTTCCTGCTATGGGTCTGGCCGGTAGCGGGGGTGACCTGGGTTGCCGTAGCGGTATTGATGGTTCTCTCCCTGCCCTGGAGGCGGCAGGTCTCGATGGGGCTTCCGGCCGCAGCACTTGGCGCGCTGCTCATCTTCTCGTTCGCTGCATGGCGCACGGCACCGATGACTCCGGGCGGCGACGAGCCTCACTACCTGATCATCACGCAGAGCCTGCTGCTCGACCGGTCCCTCAATATCGAGAACGTGCACCGCCGGGGAGACTACCGCGCGTATTACGTCGGGGACCTTGCGCCTCACGTGCAGCGGCGCGGCCGTGACGGTGAGATCTACTCGGTGCACGCGCCGGGGCTGCCGGTCCTGATTACGCCGGCTTTCGCTCTTGGTGGTTACCCGGCGGTCGTCGCCTTCATGGTCCTCCTCGCGACAGCCAGTTCGGCCCTCGCATGGCACCTCGGACGACTAGTGACAGGGCAAGTTGGCGCCGCATGGTTCGGGTGGGCCGTCGCGACCCTGCCCGTCAGCGCAATCTCCCACAGCTTTGCCGTCTATCCTGACGCGCCAGCGGGATTGCTGGCCCTCACCGGCCTCTGGGCGCTCGTACGTGCGGCACAGGAAAGCCGCAGCGGGGCGATGGGGGTGACGCCCTGGCTTCTGCACGGAGCGGCATTGGCCCTCCTGCCGTGGCTCCATTCGCGCTTCGCGGTACTGGCGGGCGGGTTCGGTGCCCTCATCCTGCTGCGGCTGGCGGCTACGAAGAACCCGGCCGGGAAGGCGGCTGCTTTTCTCTCGGTCCCAGCCATCAGTGCCGTGCTCTGGGTGGGCTTCTTCATGGCTCTCTACGGCACGCCTGACCCCACGGCCCCCTACGGACCCGGCGAGAGCGGGGCGCTGCGCTTCGTACCCGGCGGCCTGGGCGGCCTGCTCTTCGATCAGCGGTTCGGGTTGCTGACGTACGCGCCAGTTGTCGGCTGCGCCTTTGCCGGCATCGGCATCATGCTCGCGGGGAGGACGCACCGCCGGGTCGCACTCGAGCTGCTCTTCGTCACGACCCCGTATCTGCTGGCGGTGACCCACTTCCCCATGTGGTGGGGAGGCGCGAGCGCCCCTGCAAGGTTCTTCGTGCCAGTCCTCGCGCTCCTCGCAGTGCCGGCAGCGATCGGGTGGACGGCATTCACGAGTCGATGGAGTCGCACGCTTGCGGGTGCGGCGCTGGTGCTCACAGGAGTCGCCTCGGCTACCGTCGTGTGGGTTGAACGTGGACGGCTGGCGTTCAACGCCCGCGAGGGGCTTTCCCAGTGGCTCGAATGGGCCGGGCGGCTCGTGGACCTCACAGCCGCGGCGCCGCTGTGGGCGCGAAATGCCGACCTGCCGCTGTTTCTCGCCATCGCGGTGTGGCTGATCGTCGTAGGGATAGTCGCAATCGTCCTCCGGACGATCGACCGATCGGGCCGGCTCCAGGCGCCAGCTGCATTCGGGACCGCCACCGCCGCGGCGCTGATGCTGGCGGTACTTGGAGGAACGTCGGCCGTGTGGGCGCTGAATCCTGCGCCGGACAAGGCTGTTCTTCCTTCGCAGCTCTACCTGCTCGACACCATAGCCTCGAGCCCGAGGGCGCTCGCAGTTCAGGTGGAAGGGTGGTCGCGAGTCCCGGCGCGCGAGCTGCCGCGGCGGCTGAACCTGACGCTTGCGCGCGACCCCGGTCAGCGGCCCACGGGGCGTGAGACGCCGCCGCTGTTCGCCGTCCCACCGCTCCCGGCCGGCGAATACCGGGTGAGCGTCACGGCGGGCGCCCCGGGTGGCTGGGTGATGCTCGGCATCGCGCGGGATCAATTTGCCCTGACGACGCTCCAGCTCCCGGCGGAACCGATCACCTTCCGTTTTCCGCTGCCTGTACGCGGGCTCCTGATTCGTGGCGACGAGGAGGCGCGCCACACAGTAGAGAGGGTGAACATCGAGCCGCTTCGCGTGCTGCGCCCATTCGAACGGCTCACCGGCGACATGGGACGCCGGGCCGTGCGCTACGGCGGGACGATTGTCTATTTCCTGGACGAGCGGACGTATCCCGAGCCGGGAGGGTTCTGGGTTGGTGGCATGCGCGATACGGCCGTCGTGCTCCAGCCCGATACGGCGCGAACGTCCGTGGCCGTGCGGGTGCGGAACGCCCCCGTGGACAACGAGGTCACGCTCGAGGCCGCCGGTGTGAGCCAGACCGTGCGGCTTGCCCCCGGGGAGGAACAGCAGATCGAGATACCCGTCGACCGTTCTCGGGGGGGGGCGGTCCTGCGCGTGAAGACGACCGCAGGGTTCCGCCCATCAGAGCACGAGGAGAGCAGCCGGGATCACCGCTTCCTCGGGGTGTGGGTGCACGTCCCCGACTAGAAGCGGACCACCCCTCCGAAGTAGAGCCCCTTCATCTTCAGGTCCCCTTCATCCAGTTCAACGCGGTAGAAAACGGTGAGGGACCGGTAGCCTGCCTGCACGCCGAAGTTGTCGCTGAAGTTCAGCGTGCCGTACAGGTCGAAGTCGTAGAAGCGGCCCTGGTAATCCTCGTCGATCGTTTCCGGCAACTTGAATCCGCTGAACTCACCGGTGATCGCGACGTTCGGCACCACGTAGACCCGTCCGATGAGGCCGAGTGCCGGAATAGGCGCCCTCGCCCTCGCGAACTCGCGCCCGACGATGCGATTTTCGAGCGAGGCTTCGATGTCGGTGTACTTCGCTTCCAGCAGCAGCCCCAGGAAGCCGCGATCCCGGTAGATGAAGTCCCATTCGTAGCCGAACCGCATCGCGTTCCACTTCATGTCCGCGATGACGGGGAGCGCCACGTCGAAGCGCTGCCCGTTGAAGACGATCGAGCGGCGAAGGGTCGCCTCGTCGTTGTTGTACCGGATGGGCGTGTACTCGAAGCGGAACTTGTGTTTCCTGGCCGGACGCAGGGCCACGCGGAGCTGCCTGAACGTGGCGTTGTCGATCTCGAAATCGTTGATGAAGTCGATCTGGTCGCCGATGATCTCGAGCGATTCGCTCCGGACGAGGAGCGTGGGCGTCGGGTTCCAGAGGAAGCCGCCGATCTCCACGCGGTAGGTTTCGCCCGTCGCGGGATCTGACAGCCCGCCCCGTCCGGCGTATTGCGCAAAGGCGGGTGAAGCGGAGAGCAGCACGAGCAGGCAGAGCACGGCAATGAGACGTGAACGAAGAGGCATGAAGTTCTCTCGCCCCGGACAGAGTGACGGTCGCGCCCCGCGGGCGCGCAGCCTGCTGGGACAGGCTGGTCAAGGGTATCCCTTGCGCCGATTGCCGTCTACCCGGGCGGCTTGCCCGGGGGGCCGCACGTATACTCAGAAGGCATGTCGTCGGCCTTCCGCAAGCTTCTTCCCTTCGCCGAGCGTTACAGGGGGCGGTTCATTGCCGGCCTGTGCTGTGTCTTCGTCAGCACAGCCATTCAGCTGCTCTCCCCCTGGATCCTCAAGCACGCGGTTGACGACCTGACCTCGGGGGTCACAAGGGGCAAGCTCGCCTTCTACGCAGGGACGCTGCTGGCAGCCGCCTGCGTGGGGGGCGTCTTCCGGTATCTGATGCGGCTCATCCTGATTGGCGCGTCGCGCGAGATCGAGTTCGACATGCGGAACGCCTTCTTTGGCAGGCTGCTGGAGATGCCGCTCTCGTACTACCAGGAGCGCCGCACCGGCGACCTGATGTCCCGCGCCACCAACGACCTGAATGCCGTGCGCATGATGATCGGGCCGGCGGTGATGTACTCGTCGAGCACCATCATCGTCTTTGTGGTCGCCATCATCCTGATGCTGTCGATCGATCCGTGGCTGACCCTGATGGCGCTCCTGCCCCTGCCGCTCGTCTCGGTGAGCGTCAGCTATTTTGGCCGCGCGATTCACGCCAGGTTCGAGCGGATCCAGGAGCAGTTGTCCCATCTCAGTGCCGTGGTGCAGGAATCACTGGCTGGCGTGCGCGTGATCCGTGCCTACAACCAGGAGGCGCATGAAATCGAGCGCTTTCAGGCGGCCAACCGGGAGTATGTCGACCGCAATCGGGTGCTCATCCGGCTGCAGGGATTGTTCTATCCGAGCATGACGCTCTTCCTCGGCTTCGGCTCGCTGATCGTGCTCTGGCTGGGAAGTCAGCAGGTGATCAGGGGACGGATCACGATCGGGGAGTTCGTTGCATTCAACTCGTACCTGGTCATGCTCAGCTGGCCCATGATCGCCTTTGGCTGGGTCACCAACATCCTGCAGCGGGGCCTCGCGTCATGGAAGCGGATGCTCGAGGTCCTCGACACGCCGGTCGACATCAGCGATGCGTATGTCACCCCTGCGGGCCGGGTGGCGCCGCTGACGGGCGCCATCGAGATCCGCCGGCTGACCTTCGGCTATCCCGGGAGCGCGGGGCACGTGCTCCACGACGTGTCGCTGACAATCGAGGCCGGGCAGACGGTGGCACTCGTCGGTCCGACGGGCGCCGGCAAGTCCACGCTGATCAACCTTCTGCCCAGGCTGCACGAGCCGCCGCGCGGAACGATTTTTCTCGACGGTATCGACGTTCGGGAGATTCCGCTCGACAGGCTTCGGGAAGCGATCGGGCTGGTGCCGCAGGAGGCCTTCCTGTTTTCCGACACGATCGCAGGAAACGTCTCCCTTGGCACGCGGCCCGGGGGGAGACGTGCCCCTGATTCGGACGGGCGCGATGCGCGCCTGCGTGAAGCGGCGTCGGTGGCGCGCCTCGACAAGGACGTGGAGGCGTTCCCGCTTGGCTATGACACGGTCGTCGGGGAGCGCGGCATCACCCTGTCGGGCGGACAGAAGGGACGCACGGCGCTGGCGCGGGCGGTCATGATGAACCCGCGCATCATGATCCTGGACGACGCGCTGTCGGCCGTCGACACCTATACGGAGGAGGAGATCCTCACCCGTCTTCGGCTGTTCATGCGGCGGCGGACCTCGATCCTGGTCTCGCACCGGGTCTCCACCGTCCGCCAGGCCGATCTCATCGTCGTGCTGGAGAATGGACGGATTCTGGAGCAGGGAAGTCACAGCCAGCTCGTCCGTCGCGGCGGTGCGTACGCCGATCTCTACCGTAAGCAGATGCTGCAGGAGGAACTCGCGGCGAGCTAAAGAAGAATTGCCAAAATTGCCAAAAGTGCCAGGATTGCCAAAAACGGCAGAAGTGCCAAGATGCCACGTGCCAAGAACCGGCGGGAATTGCCAAGAGTGCGCAGGTTCCTGATAGGTTTGAATACCGGCAAGAACGCCAGCCGCTAGCCGGCCGAGTTCTCGCAGTTTTCAAATCTTGGCACTTTTGGCAATCTTGGCAATTCCCCCAATCTTGGCACTTTTGGCAATGTAACCCTCCCACCCCCGTGTCTATTCACGACGAAGACGTTCTCGGGAAGGCTTACGACGCGGCGCTCATGCGCCGGCTCCTGACCTACCTGCGCCCGTACGGGCTCTGGGTCGCGCTGGCCCTTGTGGCCATCGTCGGGGCATCGCTGCTGCAGCTTGCGCAGCCGTATCTGGTGAAGCTGGCGATCGATGAACATATCGCCACGGGGCAGATCGAGGGGCTCGACAGGCTGGCGCTGATGTTCCTGGCCATCCTTGTTGGTTCGTTCCTGCTCGAGTTCGTGCAGACATGGATCCTGCAGATGACCGGGCAGCGGATCATGTTCGACCTGCGCGGGCAGATCTACGGGCACCTGCAGCGGCTGGACGTCCCGTTCTACGACCGGAACCCGGTCGGCCGGCTGATGACGCGCGTGACGACCGACGTCGACGTGCTCAACGACCTGTTCACGGCCGGTGTCGTCTCGATTGTGGGCGACCTGTTCATGCTGACCGGGATCATGGTCGTGCTGATCGTCATGGACTGGCGCCTTGCTGTCGTGGCGTTCTCCGTCCTGCCGCTGATCGTGCTGGTGACGCAGTGGTTCCGCCGCAACGCGCGCGAGTCCTACCGGACGGTCCGCACCTGGATTGCGCGGATCAATGCATTTCTTCAGGAGCACATTACCGGGATGTCCACCGTCCAGCTCTTCCGTCAGGAGGAGCGGGCAGGCGAGCGGTTCACCGAGATCAACCGGACGCACAGGGACGCCAATATCGACTCCATCTTCTATTACGCCGTGTTCTACCCGGCCATCGAGGTCGTCGGGGCGCTGGCCGTTGCCTTGATCATCTGGTTCGGCGGGCTCTGGACGATGGAGGGGACGCTGACGCTCGGCTCACTTGTGGCGTTCCTCCAGTACTCGCAGCGGTTCTTCCGCCCGATCAGCGACATGTCCGAGAAGTTCAACGTCCTGCAGGCGGCCATGGCCTCATCCGAGCGGATCTTTTCGCTGCTCGACACGCCCGTGCGGATCGGTTCCTCGACGTCCGTCCGGCCGGTGGAGGGGGCGGCGACGAGAGGGGCGATCGTCTTCGAGAACGTGTCATTCGGGTACGCCGAGGGTGAGCCGGTCCTGCGAAATGTGTCGTTCCAGGTGGCCGCGGGGGAGCGGGTAGGGATCGTCGGGGCGACAGGGGCGGGGAAGTCGACGCTGATCAACCTGCTGCTCCGGTTTTACGAGGTTACCAGCGGCCGCATCCTCGTGGACGGCGTGGATGTCCGGGCCATGAACCTCCAGGCGTTGCGCGAGAAGTTCGGCCTCGTGCTTCAGGACGTGCACCTGTTCTCGGGAACGGTGGCCGGGAACATCAGGCTCGGGAATGCCCACATCACGGACGAGGCCGTGCGCGCCGCCGCCCGCGCCGTGCACGCGGACCGTTTCATCGAGGGGCTGCCGCTCGGCTACGACGAGCCGGTCGCCGAACGCGGCGCCACGCTCTCGGTGGGCCAGAAGCAGCTGCTGTCGTTCGCGAGGGCCCTGGCTTTCGACCCGGCGATCCTCGTGCTCGACGAAGCGACGTCCAGTGTGGATACCGAAACGGAGCTCCTGATCCGGGACGCCCTCCACGCCCTGATGGCGGGACGCACCACGCTGGCCATCGCGCATCGGCTCTCGACGATCCAGGACATGGACAACATCCTTGTGTTGCACAAGGGAGAACTCCGGGAATCCGGCACCCACCAGGACCTTCTGGCCGCCCGGGGCATCTATTACAAGCTGTATCAGCTCCAGTACAAGGATCAGGAAGCGGAGCCCGCGCCCGCGGGCGAAGCCGGCGCCTGAGCGTCACGTATCGCAGTGCGATACCAGGCCAAATTGTGACGGAACCGTGACATCTGCTTGACACTTGTCACAAGGTGGGATAACTTCCAACGGCTCACACAATCGGAAGGGGCTCGGGGTGAGGATGCAGGCCCAGTCTTCCACAATCACAGCAGCAGTCGTCGTTTTCAGTCAGCAGGGGTGATTCGGGCCGAACCAGGTCGGGGCGACTTGGTCGACAGCCCAACACCTTCGGAGGAGGGGCTTATGCAGTTACGTTCGAGGCCAGGGGTGCTTGCCTGTGCGCTGGTGGCAACCCTGCTGGGGGCCACCAGCGCCTGGGCTCAGGTCACAACCGGTGTTGTGACGGGCACGGTCAGAGACACGCAAGGAGCAGTCATCCCCGGGGCGACTGTCACGCTCATCAGCGAATCGCGGGGCACCCGTCTTCAGGACGTCGTGACCAGCGCAAGCGGCGACTTCACATTTCCCAACGCGCCTGGCGACACCTACACGGTCCA
>Ga0183260_10001364_pt1 | contig 20460 bp, 8 predicted proteins | sample AntDrymUQ4972206_2_FD_129768 | JGI IMG/M metagenome (GOLD analysis project Ga0183260, IMG submission 129768) | Polar desert sand microbial communities from Dry Valleys, Antarctica - metaG UQ497 (22.06) (version 2) (version 2) | ecosystem: Environmental > Terrestrial > Soil > Desert | place...
CTCTTCGTTGAGCCTCACGCTGCCAATTTCATTTGCGCTTGGTAGTAGCGCGCTTCGTACTCCGCCGGTGCGAAGTAACCTGTAGTTGAATGTATCCTCATCCGGTTGTAGAAGACTTCGATGTAGTCGAAGACCTCGGTGCGCAGCTCGGCTCTCGTCGGCCACGCGCGGCGGTGGATGAGCTCCTTCTTGAGGGTCGCGAAGAAGCTCTCCATCGCGGCGTTGATGCTCCTAGAAACGTCCTGCTCAACGTCTCACACGAGCTTGGCAGAGAGGGCCGTCGCGATGACCGGTTGAACTCGCCCATGGAGTTCACTCCGTATTGGATTCGCTCGGTGTGCAACCGTTGACACGCTGGTCCGGGAACCGCAAACTCCATGTCGATGATGCTCCCAACCACGCCGGTCGTGGCTCCGGGAATCTCCCTTCCGAAGGGCGGCGGAGCGGTTCGGAGCATCGGCGAGAAGTTCGCGGCCAACCCGGTGACCGGCACGGGCTCGACGACAGTCCCCGTGTGGACGACGCCCGGCCGCGACGGGTTCGGTCCGTCGCTGTCGCTCACCTACGACTCCGGGGTGGGGAACGGACCGTTCGGGCTGGGCTGGTCGCTGGGAGTGCCGGCGATCACCCGGCGCACCGACAAGGGCCTGCCGCGTTACGACGACGCGTCAAGCTCCGACGTGTTCGTGCTGGCCGGCTCCGAGGACCTCGTGCCGGTGCTCGATCCGGATGGCGTGCACCGACGGGACGACCAGACGGTACCGGGCTTCGTCATCGATCGGTACCGTCCGCGCGTCGAGGGCCTGCACTCCCGCATCGAGCGGTGGACGAGTGCCGTCGGCGATGTGCACTGGCGTTCGATCTCGCGCGACAACGTGGTCTCGGTGTACGGCGCCGACGAACGATCGCGCATCGCCGATCCCGATCACGCCGGGCACGTGTTCTCGTGGCTCATCAGCGAGACCCGCGACGACCGCGGCAACGCCATCCTCTACGAGTACAAGCGGGAGGACGGCGCCGGCATCGACCTCGCCCAACCGTGCGAAGCCAACCGCGGCCCCCGCGACGAACACGGCCGCGCCGCGAACCGCTACCTCAAGCGCGTGCGGTACGGCAACCGGACCCCGCTACTGCAGGCCGACGGTTCGCGGCCGCGTCACCTGGGCGATCTGCCCGCGGCGCTCGTGCAGGGAATGGCGTGGATGTTCGAGGTCGTGCTCGACTACGGCGAGCACGACCCGGGTGTGCCGACCCCCGAGGAGACCGGCACCTGGCAGGTGCGCGTCGATCCGTTCTCGTCGTACCGGAGCGGGTTCGAGGTCCGCACCAGCCGGCGTTGCCGGCGGGTCCTGATGTTCCACCACGTACCGGCGCAGACCGACGGCACCCCCGGCTACGACGGAGCGGTCCGCGCGACCGAGCTGACCTACGCCGACGACATCGACGCGCCTGACGCGGCCGCGCCGGCCTACAGCCTGGTGCGCACCGTGACCCAGGTCGGGATGCGACAGAACGCGGCTGGGGGGTACGACCTCGGCCGGTTGCCGCCGATCGACCTGGAGTACTCGGAGCCGTTGGTGCAGGAGACGCTCGAGGTCGTCGATCCGGCGAACCTGGCCCACCTCCCGATCGGCGTGGACGGCACGACCTACCAGTGGACCGACCTCCACGGCGACGGCATCCCCGGGATCGTCACCGAGCAGGCCGGGGCGTGGTTCTACACCCGCAACCTCACTCCGCTCGACGGCGGTGGCGTCCGCTTCGGCCCGACCGAGACGGTGGCCCTCGCGCCCTCGGCCACCCTCACCCGCGATCGGGCCCGGTTCGCCGACCTCGCGGGCGATGGGCAACTCGACCTCGTCACCTTCGGTGGCGCCACCCCCGGGTTCTTCGAGCACGATGCCGCCGGCGAGGGCTGGTTGCCGTTCCGTCCCTTCAGCGAGACCGTCGACCGCGACCTGCGCGACCGTGACGTCACCTTCGTCGATCTCGACGGCGACGGTCACGCCGATGTGCTGATCGCGGACGAGGACGCGTGGGCGTGGCACCCGTCGCTGGGCGAGCGCGGCTTCGGGGCACAGGAGCGGGTGGCGGCGGTGCTCGACGAGGAGCTCGGCCCCCGGCCGGTGGTGTCGGGCACCACCGAGGCGCTGATGCTCGCCGATCTCTCGGGAGACGGGCTGACCGATCTCGTCCGCATCCGCAACGGCGAGGTCTGCTACTGGTCCAACCTCGGCCACGGCCGGTTCGGTCGCAAGGTGTCGATGGACAACGGTCCGCAGTTCGATCATGTCGACCAGTTCGATCCGGCGCGTGTGCGCCTTGCCGACCTCGACGGCAGCGGCACGACCGACCTCGTGTACCTCCACCGCGACGGGGTGCGCCTCTACTTCAACCTGTCGGGCAACGCGTGGAGCGAGCCTCGCCGCTTGGCGGTCAGCCTGCCCGTCGATGGCCTGGCATCGGTGGAGGTGGCCGATCTGTTCGGCAACGGCACCGCCTGCCTCGTGTGGTCGGCGAGCTCGACCGCGGACGGCCGGGCGTCGATGCGGTTCGCGAACCTGATGGGGGCCGGGAAGCCGCACTTGTTGATCGGCGTGGACGGCAACCTCGGGACGGTCACCCGGGTGCGCTACCTGCCGTCGACGCACTTCTCGCTCGCTGATCGTCGCGACGGACGACCATGGCGGTCGCGGCTCCCGTTCCCGGTCCACGTCGTCGAGCGGGTCGAGACCAACGACCTGATCGGGCGCACGACGTTCGTCAACCGGTACGCCTACCACGACGGTCACTTCGACGGTGAGGAACGGGAGTTCCGTGGCTTCGCGATGGTGCAGCAGTGGGACACCGAGGACGAGACGTCGGGCGGCGCGCCACTGGATCCGGCGCGTCACGTGCCCGCGGTGCACACCAAGACCTGGTTCCACACCGGCGCGCCCGGCGGACCGACACTCGATGACGTGTTCGTCGAGCCCGGCGTCACCGAGGGCGAGCGCGTCGAGCGAGGGCTGGCGCCCGCGGTGCTGCCCGATGGCCTCGCCGCGGACGAGGCGCGTGAGGCCCGCCGAGCCCTGAAGGGCCTGATGTTGCGCCAGGAGGTGTACGGCGAGGACGGCTCAGATCGAGTCGACGTGCCCTACCTGGTGACCGAGCAGAGCTTCGCCGTGCGCCGGTTGCAGCCCCGAGGCGACAACGAGCACGGGGTCTACCTCACGCATCCGGCCCAGGCGTTGACGTGGCAGTACGAGCGCGACCCCACCGACCCGCGGGTGCACCATGTGCTCACGCTCGAGGTCGATCCGTACGGGACGACGACCAAGCAGGCCGACGTGTCCTACGGTCGCCGGCCGACGGTGCGCACGATCGCCGACGACGGGACCCCCACCGACGGCCCCAACCCGGGACTGATGGCGCTCGAGCCGGCTGATCGAGACGTCCAGACGCGGCCGCTCGTCACCTACACGGAGACGACGACCACGAACGAGGTCGATGGCGTCGCGACCTTCCCGGACGACCTGAGGACGCCGCGATCGTGCGGCACGAGCGTGTTCGAGCTCACCGGGCACGAGCCGACCGCTCCGGGGGAGCGCTTCCAGCCGTCCGACCTCGTTGTGCCCGACGCGGCTGCTCCGGGTCGGGTCCGTCCGGTGACGACGACATCGATCGCCTACGAGGTGGCGCCGGGCCCGGGCCCGCAGCGGCGCCTGACCGAACGGACGCGGACCGTGTTCCGCGCCGACGACCTGGGCACGCTCCTGCCGTTCGGCGATATCCAGCCCCGCTGCCTGCCGGGCGAGACCTATCGGCTGGCGCTCACGCCGGGGCTGCTGGCGGCGACGTTCGCTGGTCCGCCCGACGGGCCCAACGCTGTTGTCGCCGACTCCGTGCTCGCCTCCGTCGGTCCTGATGGCGGCGGCTACGTGAGCGGCGCGTCGCTCGCCGCGGCGGGGCTCGCCGCGACCGATCCCGGTGACGGGCTGTGGATCCCGTCGGGGACGTCCCGCTACCACGGGGCGGCGACGGCGGATGCGGCGGCCGAGCGGGCGGAGGCGGCGCAGCACTTCTTCGTGCCCCGCCGCTACCGCGATCCGTTCGGCAACGACACCGTCGTGCGCTACGACGAGCACGAGCTGATGCCGTTGGAGCACGCCGACCCCGTAGGTAACAGCGTGTGGACCGAGGTCGCCGACTACCGGGTCCTGCAGCCGCAGGTCGTGCGCGACGCGAACGGGAACCGCGCGGCCGTCGCCTTCGACGCGCTCGGCCTGGTCGCGGGGTCCGCGACCATGGGCAAGGCGGCGCCCGCCCCCCAGGAGGGCGACTCGCTCGCCGGCTTCGTCGCCGACCTCACCTCCGCCCAGATCGACGGGTTCCACGATGCCGCCGATCCGCACACCGTGGCGGCTGCCCTGCTCGGTGGCGCGACGACCCGCATCGTGTACGACCTCGACCGCTTCCGCCGCAGTCGCTTCGCCGCACCGGACGATCCGTCGGCCTGGTCGCCGACGTACACGGCGACCGTCGCCCGCGAGACCCACGTGAGCGACGCGCTCCCTCCGGAGGGCCTGCGCCTGCAGCTCGCGTTCTCCTACTCCGACGGTTTCGCTCGGGTGGTGCAACGCAAGATCCAGGCCGAGCCGGGCCCGGTCATCGACGGCGGGCCGGTCGTGGATCCCCGGTGGGTGGCCAGCGGGTGGACGGTGTTCAACGACAAGGGCAGCCCGGTGCGCCAGTACGAGCCCTTCTTCAGTCGGCTGCAGGCGGGGCACCGGTTCGAGTACGGCATCGAGTTCGGGGTCAGTCCGGTCCTGTTCTACGACCCGACCCAACGCGTCGTCGCCGCGCTCAACCCGAACCACACGTACACGAAGGTCCGCTTCGACCCGTGGCAGCGGGTCACCTACGACGTCAACGACACGTGCGCGGCGCGGGGTCGCGAGACCGGCGATCCGCGCACCGACCCCGACGTCGGATCGGTGCTCGGCGGCTACATCGCCGCGCACGACGACGACCCCGCCGACCCGTGGCAGACCTGGTTCGCGGCACGTGCCTCCGGCACGCTCGGCCCCGCCGCCCGGTCGGCGGCCCAGCGCGCCGCGGCGCACGCCGACACGCCCACCACGGTGCACCTCGATCCGTTGGGTCGACCCCTTCTAACGATCGTGCACAACCGCATCGACGATCCCGGCCACGCCCAGGACGGGCTCGACGAGCAGATCGCCCACCGTGTCGAGCTCGACATCGAGGGCAACCGCCTGCGGGTGCGCGACGGCGTCACCGATGCCCAGGACGCGCAGGGTGCGCCGACGACCGATCCGCTCGGTCGCCCGGTGGCCGAAGTCGTCTACGACCTGCTCGGCCACGCCATCCGCGACGCGAGCTTCGAGGGCGGCACGCGCTGGATCCTGCTCGACGTCGTCGGCAAGCCGGTGCGGCGCTGGGACCAGCGCGGCCACCGGCTCCGGACCTCGTACGACGCGCTGCGCCGCACCACGCACGTGCACGTCCTGCGGCCGACCGATCCGGCGCACGAGGTCCTGACCGAGCGTCGCGTGTACGGCGAGCATCACCCGGCGGCCGACGAGCGCAACCTCCTCGGGTCGCTGTTCCTCCACCTCGACCAGGCCGGGTCGCTCGTCAACGACGGTCAAGACTTCAAGGGCAACCCGATCGGCGCGACGCGCCGGCTGGCCAGTGGCACGCAGTACCGCGACCTCGTCGACTGGACAACGGTCGACGCGTCGATCCCGACCGACCCGTCGGTGCCGGTCGACCTCGCCGCCCTCGACGCCGCCCTCGCGGGCCGCCTCGACGCCGAGACGTTCACCAGCCGCAGCACCTACGACGCGCTCGACCGGCCTCGCGAGCTGGTGACGCCGCACGCGCCGACCTCGACCCCGTCGGTCGTGCGCAACTCCTACAGCGTGGCGAACCTGTTGGATCGCGTCGACGTGAACCTGCGCGGCGAGACCGCAGGCGGCCAACCGGTGTGGACACCGTTCGTGACCGATGTCGACTACGACGCCAAGGGGCAACGGCGGCGCATAGCCCGTGGCAACGGCGTGATCACCGACTTCGACTACGACCCGACCACGTTCCAGCTCGTTCGCCTGCGCTCCAAGCGGAGCCCCGCGACCTTCGCCGATGACTGCCCGCAGCCACCGCTCGCCGACTGGCCCGGGTGCGGCGTGCAGGACCTGTCGTTCACCTACGACCCGGCCGGCAACATCACGACCACCAGCGACGCGGCGCAGCAGCGCCTCTTCTTCGCCAACGTGCGGGTGGAGCCGAGCAACGACTACGCGTACGACGCGACCTACCAGCTCGTGCGGGCAACGGGACGCGAGCACCTCGGCCAGGCCGGCGGGATCGAGGCCTCGGCCACCGACGGTCCCCGCGTGGGCCTCGACTGGTCCGCCAACGACGCCACCCTGATGGGCACCTACACCGAGCGCTTCACCTACGACCGCGCCGGGAACGTCGTCGAGCACCGCCACGCCAGCAGCAACGCGGCGCGCAGCTGGACCCGGGCGTTCTCGCACACCGAGCCGAGCCAGCTCGACGGGGGCGCCGGTCTGCACCATCGAAGCAACCGACTCACGAGCGCGTCGGTCGGGGCCGCATCCGAGCAGCCCACCTACGACGAGCACGGGAACACCACCCGGCTCGGCCACCTCGGCGGAGGTGGGCCGGGGCCGAACATGCACTGGAACCACCTCGACCAGCTCGTCCAGGTCGATCACGGTGGCGGAGGGACCACCTACTACGTCTACGACGCGAGCGGCCACCGCATCCGCACGATCCGGGAGAAGTCGGTGGCACTGGTCGAGGAGCGCATCGACCTCGGCGACGTCGACCTCTTCCGGCGCCGGCAGGGCGCCGAGCGGTTCGAACGCCAGACCCTCCACGTCCGCGACGGGCGCAACCAGGTCGCGGTCGTCGAGATGCGCACGGTCGACACCGCGGGCGACGACCCCGCACCCGAGCAGCTCGTGCGCCACCAGCTGAGCGACCACCTGGCGTCGGTGCACGTCGAGCTCGACGACCAGGCCCGGATCATCAGCTACGAGGAGCATGCGCCGTTCGGCGCGACGACCTACCAGGCGGTGCGCAGCCAGACCGAGGCGCCCAAGCGCTTCCGCTACACCGGCCACGAGCGCGACGAGGGGACCGGTCTCTACGCCATGGGGGCGCGCTACTACGCGTCATGGCTCTGTCGTTGGGTCAGCTGCGACCCCGCCGGGATCGGCGACGCACCGAACCGCTACGAGTACGTCGCCAACAACCCCGTCCGCAACGTCGACACGACCGGCCGCGGTCGATGGGACATGGCCAAGGCCTGGGTGTCCAGCGGCGCCGACCGCGTCGCCGCAGCCGTCAAGCCCGGTGGGGCCGTGTTCGAGGCGGTCGACAGCGCGTTCAAACCCGACGCCCACCCGATCGCGGCGGCGGTCCTCAACAACATGGCCAAGCGGGGCGAGGGGGGCATCGTGGAGGGCGTCGGGGGCGCGCTCAAGCAGGCCGGCGACGACTACGGCGACATCGCCTACAGCGCCACCCACATCAGCGAACCGGGCGCCAAGAAGAAGCTCAGCGCGGCGATCGACCGACGACAGAAGGCGCCGGTCGAGATGGCGGTGGGCATGGCGAAGGGCTTCGTCGGTCAGCTCAAGAGCGTCGGGGAGGGGCTCGGCACGGTCGCCTACTACCGACCCGAGCTGCTCGGGCTGGCGGGCGCGGCGCTGCCGTCGCACGCGCACGAGCAGGGCGCCGACGCCAAGGTGGCGAGCGCCATCACCGACATCGTGCTCGACGGCCCGCAGATCGTGCTCACCGTCGACGGCGGAATCAACCTCGCCAAGGGCGGCATCAACCTCGCGAAGGGCGGCGCGGCCCCAGAGACGCCGACCGGAGCGCGGGGACCGTCGAGTGGACGGACATACGAACCAAACAAGGCCGGCGGGCCGGTGCGAAGCCTCGATGTGTCGAAGGCGAGAATCACCGCTCGCGGAACCGACGCCGTCGAGGCCCACCTGAACCGGTTCGCCGAGGAGGGTGCGATCGCGAAGCCCGAGGCCGAGATGCTCGGCCGACTGCGGCGAATCTCGAACGGCGAGTTGGAAGCGACCGCCGCCGATCAGAACTTCTACACACACGAGCTGCGCGAGTCCGTGCGGTATCGCAACCTCGGGTACCGGACCGGCCAGCCGGCTGGTGAAGCGGGCTACGACCTCTGGAACAACGCACACACTGCGACCCTTGAGGACTATGGAATCAGCGACGCGGACCTATTCGCACCGGGAGTGCGCTAATGGAAGTCGAACGCAACGACCGAACCGTCCACCTTCTCGAAACCGTCGCCGAGGGGGGCGGTGAGCACGATGCGAGGGTGATCGACCTGCTCGTGTCGGCGCGCTTCGGGCCGAGTGAGACGACAGTTCGTTCGGAGCTTCGCGCACTCGCCGCCGAAGGGCTTCTCGAACTCGATGAGTCTCGAGGTGTCGGTGGAACGTGGGCACTCACCGCGGCGGGACGGGAGATCTTGGATGAAGCCTCCACCGCGTGAGTGTTCGATGATCGACGCCGCGCTCGGCGATCCTGACCAGCGAAGAGGAGAACGAGATGGCTGAGATCAAGGGGCAGGTTCGGATCGCGAACGGGCTCGTCGCGGGCGGGTTGGCGTTCGAGCTCTTCCGCGAGCGCTTCGGCGCGGAGCCGGAGCTGCTCACGCCGGTCCTCACCGCTGATGACGGCACGTTCACCGTGCCCGATGTCGAGCTCGGCGACCGAGCGACGCTCGTGGCCAAGATCCGGACCGAGGGGCAACCCGACATCGAGCTGACGCCGTTGCGGCCGGCCCAGGAGCCGTCGGCGATGAACTTCGTCGTGCCCGCGGCGGGCGCGTCGTTCGCCTCCGAGTTCCAACGGCTGACGGACGCGGTCACGCCGGTGCTAGGTGGGGTGTCGCTCGCCGCCGCCCAGGAGAGCGCGACCCGGCGCGACCTAAGCCTTGTGCACCGCCAGTCGGGCTGGGATGCGCGCCTCGTCGCCATCGCCGCGATGTCCTCTCGCCTCACCCAGGACGTCGAGGCCCAGCCGGCCACCGGCCTCGACGAGCAGACCGTGTACGGCATGCTTCGCGCCGGGCTGCCGTCGAACCGCACCTTGCTGGCGCGGGTCCCCCCGGCGACGGTGCGGGCCGCGCTCGCCAAGTCGGCCTCGGCGGGGGTGATCGATCTGAACGACGCGGGTCGCGACGGTGCCGTCGCCGCGTTCGAGACGTTCGCCAAGCAGGAGCGGCTGGCGACGCGCCCGGCCGGCGGCGTGTCGACGGTCGCGGAGCTGCTCGCGGCCACCGGCCTCTCGACGGAGGGCGACGACGACTCGCCGCGCACGAAGTTCGAACGGGCGGTGCTCGACACCGCGAGCACGGACTCGGTGTGGACCCGCGCGGCGAACGAGGGGATCGATGACGGCACGATCCGCGCCCTCAAGACCCAGGCGAAGTTGGCGTTCCTCACCACCAACAACGCACCGCTGATGGCTCGCGTCGCGGTCGACGTCCCCGATGCGGCCGGCCTGGATGAGGCGCTCGTCGCCAACCGCTGGGACGACGAGTCGACGTGGGCCACGGCGATCGACCAGCTCGGCGGCGCGGACGCGGTGCCCGCCGTCTACCGGACCGAGGACGATCCGGTCCGGGTGTACGCCTCGGAGCTCGCCCGGCGGGTGCGCGTGGCGTACCCGACCCATGTGGTCGCGGCCATGGTGCAGCGCGACGAGCTGGCGGTCGGTGCCGATGCGGGTGTGAACGCGATGGTGGCCACCGCGTTGCAGCGTGCGGGAGACCTCGGCTTCCGGCTCGGGTCCACCCACGCGCAGTCGTTCGTAGCGGACAACGCCGGGATCCTCGACGGCATCGGCGTGGCCGACCAACCGACGGTCGCGAACGCGATGGCGACGCTGCAGCGCACCTACCAGCTGTCGCCGAGCAACCAGTCGATGAAGGTCCTGCTGGACCAGGGCATGACGTCGGCGTACGACATCGTGGCGCTGTCGGAGGCGTCGTTCATCGACCGCTACGGCAGATTGTTCCCGTCCGAGCGAGAGGCACGCCTCGTGCACCGCAAGGCCGAACAGGTTTCGGCCGTGCTCTACAACTTCTATTCGATGACGAAGCAGGCGGCATCGACGCCCGCGCTGACCGTCGTGTCCGGGACGGCCGAGCGCCACGAGGAAGCCGTCGCCAACATCATGCGGGTGCTCCCCGCCACGCCGACGATGGAGTCGCTGTTCGGGTCGATGGACTACTGCGAGTGCGATCACTGCCGTTCGGTGCTCGGGCCGGCGGCGTACCTGGTCGACCTCCTGAAGTTCCTCGATCCCGATCCGCTCGCATGGGAGGGCTTCCGGGCCGACTGGGCCAAGCGCCACAACGGCGAGCCGTACCCCAACGGGACCCCGTACGACGAGCTCATGACCCGCCGTCCGGATCTGGCCCACCTCGGGTTATCGTGCGAGAACACGAACACCGAGCTTCCCGTCATCGACATCGTCAACGAGATCCTGGAGTTCCTGGTGGCGCATCCGGCCCTGACGCCGGAGGCGGCGCACGACAGCGGCGCGGTCCAGTCCGCGGATGTGATGTCCGAACCCGAGTTCACCCTCGACGTCGCCTATGAGCGGCTGCGGACCGCGACGTACCCGTCGGTGTTGCCCTTCGATGTGTGGCACGAGACCGTGCGCGGCTTCACCGGCTGGATGGACGAGCCGCTCGCGGACCTGCTCGACGTGTTCCACGCCACCGACGCGGACGACGGCGGCCGGTACGGCGCGGCGGTGGAGCGCCTCGGGCTGACCCGCGCGGAGGCCGACGTGCTCACCGCTGTTGACCCCCTCACCGGTTGGTGGACGCGCTTCGGGTTCGCGGCCGACGCCGATCAGGAGGCCGTCGCCGTCACCACGCTGCAGAAGGCGAAGCAGCTCGCCCGGCGGCTCGGTGTGAACTACCAGGAGCTCGCCGACCTGCTCGGCACCAACCTGGTGAACCCGTCGCTCGATCAGCTGGGCGTGCTCACGACGGCCGGCGTGAGCGTCGCCGACGCGATCGTGTGGCGGGCCAACCAGGCCATGATCGCTGCCGACGAGCCGGCCGCCGATCCGGATCGCACCACATGGCTCACCGTGCGATCGGTGCAGGATCGCCTCGCGACCGTCACCCGCTCGTACGCGCTCGAAGGCACGCGCACCGCGGACGCGTGGCTCCGTGCCCTTCCCGACGCGGCGTTCGCCGGCGTCGTCGTGCTCGTCGATCCGGATGCCTCGTGCGACTTCGACCGCACGCTGCTCGGTTCGGCCGCGACGGGCACGCCGCTCGACGGCGCCCGCCTCGCCGAGGTCGTGCTGAAGCTCGACGTGTTCGTGCGTCTCCAGCGGGCGATCGGCTGGAGCATCGCCGACCTCGACCAGGCGCTCGTGGCGTTCGTCCCCGGCGGGACCGCAGGCACGGCCATGTTCGGCGCCCCGGTGCGGACGGCGCTCGTGCACCTGTCCCGCGCGATAGAGCTGGCGGGGGTGCTCGGGGTCGATGAGGACGACCGGCGCCGCCTCGTCGCGTTCTGGACAGACCTCACGACCCACGGCCCCCGACCGCTGTACAACGAGCTGTTCCTCGGGCGCCCGGTCGGCCAGCGCGATCCGAGCTTCGCAGCACCGCTCGGCGACGTGCTGTCACCCGACGCAGTCGGACCCGACGACCTCGGCCTCGCCCGATCGCACGTGTCTGCGCTGCAGGGGGCGCTGGGGCTCCGAGCGCGGGATCTCCAGGACATCGCCGATCGACTCGGCCCGATCTGGAGCGCGTTCCCGTTGACGCTGGCGACCATCTCCGATCTGCACCGCTACGCCTACCTCGCCGAAGTGCTTGGGTGGACGGTGGGCGACGTCCTCAAGCTCGAACGGTTGAGCGGCATCGATCCGTTCGCCGCGCTCGCCGCCGAGCCGCTAGCGGTCGTCGACGCCAGCCATCGGCCCCACGCGACCCTCGCGTTCGCTCGACTGGCCAAGCAGGTGGAGGCATCCGGGTTCACGCCGAGCGACCTCGAGTACCTGCTGGCGCACCGGGTGGACCCGACGTACGACCAGGGGCCCGACCCGGACGCCACCAAGGCGTTGCTGGACGGGGTCTCGGCCAAGGTCGCCGAGGCGCTCGCTCGGCTGGCGGCCGTCCCGCCCGTCGTCGTGCCCCCAGTTGGCGCGCCTCCGGTTGGCGCGCCGGAGGGCGATGTGCCGAAGGTGCCTGCGCCTCCCACACCCGAGGAGGTCGTCGCGGCGATCATGGCCGCCGCACTCGGGCCTCGTGGCGGTCTCGTCGGTGCGTTGCTGAACGGTCCTGACGCCCTTCCCGACCCGTCGACGCCCGCCGAACCGCGCCCGTCGCTCGTGCAGGTGTTCGTCGCGATGACCGAGCCCGGTGCCGATCCTCAGCGCGCCGAGCGGGCCCATCTGCTGCTCACCAAGGTGCTGCTCCTCGCCGATGGCCTCGATCTCACCGCGCACGAGTGCTCCGTGTTCGGCCTCGGTTCGTTGCCGCTCGCCGAGGTCGAGGTGCCGCCCCCGGCCTTCCCCACCCTGGTCGAACTGCTCGACCACAGGGAGCTGCGCGAGGCGACCGCTGCGGGTCACGACTCGATCGCCGATGTCGTGGTCGCCGCTCGCGGGGCACCCGCCGAGCCGGCGGACGCTCGGCTCGGCGCCGCGTCCGCCGCGCTGGCCACGGCCACCCGTCGGCCGGTCGATGTCGTGGCGGCCACCGTCGCCGCCCTCGGCCTGAGCGCCGACGAGCTGATCGAGGTGCGTGGCATCGCCCGGGTTTGGACCGTCCTCGCGCTCATCGAGCGCCTCGGTGTCGATGCCGGGACCGTTGCCCGATGGCTGCGGATCGCGGATCCGGCGACGCCGCTCGCCGACCGCCAGGACATTGCGAGGAACGTCAGGGACGCGGTGCGTTCGCATCTGGGTCCGGTGCGATGGCGACAGGTCGCCAAACCGGTTTCCGATCGGCTCCGCCAACGCCAGCGCGACGCGCTCGTCGCCACGGTGCTGCACGATCAGAACCTGACGAGCCTGGAGGAGCTGTACCAGGTGCTCCTGATCGACCCCGGCTCGGAGCCGGTGCTGCGCACCTCGCGCATCCGCCAGGCGATCTCGTCGTGCCAGCTGTTCGTGCAGCGCTGCCTGTTGAACATCGAGCCCCGGGTGCACCCGTCGGCGCTCAATGCGGAGCACTGGGAGTGGATGAAGCGGTACCGGGTCTGGGAGGCGAACCGCAAGATCTTCCTGTACCCCGAGAACTGGTTGGAGCCCGAGTTCCGTGACGACAAGACGCACCTCTTCGACGAGCTGGAGAGCACGCTGCTGCAGAGCGACGTGTCGGCCGACGTCGTCGAGGACGCGTTTCTCGTGTACCTCCGCAAGTTGGATGAGATCGCCCGGCTCGACGTGGTCGGCTTCTACACCGAGCAGGACGCGCTCGACCCGGGCTCGACGACGTTGCACGTGATCGGCCGCACCCACGGCGGACCGCACCAGTACTTCTACCGGCGGTTGCAGGACGGCATGTGGACGCCGTGGGAGCCGATGGGCGTGGACATCGAGGGCGACCACATCGTGCCCGTCGTGTGGCGCAACCGGTTGTATGTCTTCTGGGTGACGTTCCTGCAGAAGTCCGACGACGGCCACTCGAACCCGACCTCGACGGGCAGCGTCGAGTTCAAGTCGCCCGCCGGGTTGAAGTGGGGCGGCGGGGACTTCCAGATCTCGGCCGGCGGGGCCAGCGCGGCGAAGCCGCCGCCGAAGCTCGCCGAGGCGAGTGTGGCCGATGCGCGCCAAGGTGCGGGGAAGGACGGGGTCGGTCGACGAGTCGACGTGCAGCTGAACTGGAGCGAGTACCTGCGCGGGTCGTGGTCTCCCTCGATGTCGGGCGGCTTCGGGCGGGTGCCACCGCAATTCACCAACAGCGTGTTCGATCCGACGAGCGTCTTCGTACACGCCTCGACCCTGTGGGACGACGGCGAGGAGGCGGGCGTGCAGATCCACCTCAGCGGCGCGATGGCCCGCACGTTCTTGCTGCGCGGCCGCAACAGCGTGCCCGAACCGGGTACGCCGAGCGCGCCGCCGTCGGTGCCGTACAACACGCCCCGACCGGCCATCAACCGGTACCAGGGTGGGGGAGCGCTCACCGTGACCTTCGCCCAGAAGCTCACGTCGGTGAACGGGGGAGCCGAGACGCCGACCAGCTCGAAGCTGGGCATCCTCGGTAGCGGTGGCGCCTACAGCGTCCTGCCGTCGGCCAACGGCATCGCCATCGGTGCCGGCGACATCGGCTCGCTCGTCAGCCCGTTCTTCTTCCAGGACGAGCGCAGGACGTTCTTCGTGGAGCCATCGCTGCTGGAGACGACCACCGAGTCGTGGGAGGAGTGGATCGTGCCCGATCCCGATCCGGGCACGACCTTCGACCCGGGCGACATCGAGATCCAGGTCGTGGTGGCGTTCGTGCCGCCGGAGCGTCTGGTGCCGGTCGGTCCCGACGACACCGACCCGTTGCTCGATCCGTGGAACGACCTCTTCACCCAGCTGCCGCACGACCTGATCACCTCGCCTCAGGTCGCTGTGCTGTTCGACGACACCGTGCTGGGTTCCCGCGGCGGCGTCGACCTGACGGTCGTGTCGGCCCGAGCCGGCGTCGACCGGACGGTCAACGTGCTCGGCGCGCAGGACCTGGCCGGCCAGGCGTTCATCCCCGTGGTCGCCGGCAATGTCGACGACTCGTTGAGCACCACAGCGGTGACCGGCGACACGGGTACCCAGCTGGTCGCCGACCACGTCGTGCTCGTCGACCACAGCGCGTTGATCGACGCGGGGCTCTCGACGTCGACCGACCACATCACGATCATCGGCACCAACGGGTTCACCAACGCTCATGTCGGCCTGCGCAGCGTGCGCGGGTTCGGGAGGTAGGACGGCCATGGAATTCGACCTCAACCCCACGGCGAGCTTCCACCTGTCACAGGATGCGCTGGCGACGAGGCTCATCGACGCGAACCGGTTCGGGAAGCTGATCAGCGGGCCGAGCTCGCACACCGAGGAGCGCCACCTCGTCGTCCGCGAGCGGAACCTGACCTTCACGTTCACGCCGCACTACCACGCCTGGGTCACCGAGCTCACCAAGCGGCTCCTCATGGGTTCCACGCGCGGACTCCAAGCGGTCGACACGGAGCACCGCCTGCGCGTCGTCGCCTCGGCACCCGTAGCAGCGGCGAGCGGCGGCGAAGGGGGCACACCGGTCACGATCCCCGCCGGCGAGCTGCTGGTGCTGCCCGACGAGGTCGGGCTTACCCTCACCGGCACCGGCCCAGTCCACGCGGCCGGACGCCACCTAGTGGCCGGTGGTGCCCCGGTGCCCGCCGCCGTCGGAGCCGAGGTGCAGGTGCCCGCTGATGTGGTGGTCACCCGTCCGGACCGGACCCAGGTCCTCCTGAGCGCCGAGCTGACGGCGACGCTACTCGACGGGCCACCCCGCCCGACGTTGCTGCGCGAGATGTTCTCGTCGTACACACCGAACGTTGCGCTGGTGCCCGACACGCCCCTGTCACCGCACCCCGTCGAGGACCTCGACTTCTCCTCGGGCGGTGCGTACTCGGTCTACAACTGGGAGCTGTTCTTCCACGTGCCGTTCACGATCGCCGTGAACCTGAGCCGAAGCGGCCGGTACTCGGAGGCGATGCAGTGGTTTCACCTCCTGTTCGACCCGACCGACGTGTCGGGCCAGGTCGCACCTGAGCGCTACTGGAAGGTGAAGCCGTTCCAGACCACCGAGGTGGAGCGGATCGAGAACATCCTCCTCAACCTGTCCACCGGTGACGACCCCGTGCTGCAGCGCGACACCATCAACGCGATCCAGGCATGGAAGGACGCGCCGTTCCGCCCACACGTCGTCGCTCGCTACCGCCAGTCGGCGTACATGTTCAAGACGGTCATGGCGTACCTCGACAACCTCGTCGCCTGGGGCGATTCGCTGTTCCGCCAGGACACCGGCGAGGCGATCGACGAGGCGATGCAGCTGTACGTCCTTGCTGCGGTGATCCTCGGGCCGCGGCCGCAGGCGGTGCCGTCGAAGGGTTCGGTTCGAACCCAGACCTACGCCACGCTGCGGTCGGGGTTGGACGAGTTCGGCAACACGATGCGCGATGTCGAGGGGTCGTTGCTGTTCGATCTCGCGCCGCGCCCGGGTGCATCCTCCGATGGCGCGGGACTGGCAACGGTGCGCAGCATCGGCCGCAGCCTGTACTTCGGCGTGCCCCGCAACGACCGCCTGCTGGGCTACTGGGACACGGTCGCCGACCGGCTGTTCAAGATCCGCAACAGCCTGAACGTCGAGGGCGTGTTCCGCCAGCTGCCCCTGTTCGAGCCGCCGATCGACCCGGCGATGCTCGCCCGCGCCGCCGCTGCCGGCCTGGACACGTCGGCGATCGTCGCCGGCACCTCGCAGCGGCTGCCGCTGGTCAAGTTCTCGGTGCTGCACCGCCAAGCCACCGAGCTGGCCCAACAGGTCGCCGCGCTCGGCACGACGCTGCTGTCGGCGCTGGAGAAAGAGGACGGCGAGCAGCTCACCCTCATCCGGGCGCGGCACGAGCGCACGCTCGCGACGCTGACTGAGCAGGTTAAGTACGGGCAGCTGCAGGAGGCGGTGAAGTCGCGGGAGGCGCTGCTGGGCACGCTCAACACCGCGGTCACCCGGTACGCGTATTACGAGCAGCAGCTGGGCAAGGCGCTCAGCGACATCGCCGTGCCCGAGCTCGACGAGCTCGACATGGGCGCTCTCGCCGCGTTCAACCTGCGGTCGTCCGAACCGGAGGTCGCGCAGCGCGACGTGCCGACCGACATCGCCGGGGACGTCATCTCCGAGGCCGCCGGCCGCATTCTCAGCCGCTTCGAGGCCGAAGAGCTCGACCTCATGACCACCGCCCGCACGATCCAGGACGTGATCAAGATCGCCCAGCTGGCCGGTCAAGGGGTGTCGATGATCCCCGACTTCGGCGTGAAGTTCCACTTCTGGGGCCTCGGCGGCGACTTCGGCTTCGGGGGCACGCAGCTGGCCAAGTTCGCCAAGTTCGCCGCCGACGTCGCCTCGGCGATCTCCGACGGCATGAGCTTCCAGGCCGGGATCGCGGGCAAGGTAGGCGCATTCGCCCGTCGCGAGCAGGACTGGGCGCAGCAGAGCAGCCTCGCTGCCAGCGAGATCAGCCAGATCTTCAAGCAGCTCCGTGCCTCGCAGCTCCGCGAGGCGGTCGCGGAGCGCGAGTGGCGCAACCACCAGACCCAGATCAGCCAGCTGGCCGAGGTCGAGCAGTTTCTCAACGCCGAGGGCAGCAACCCGAAGGGCCGAGTCGCCAACAAGGCGATGTACGCGTGGCTCAAGCGCGAGGTGCGCTCGCTCTACTCCCGGACGTTCGCCCTGGCCACCGAGCAGGCGGCCAAGGCGCAGCTGGGGATCCAGCACGAGATCGGTGATCCGAACCTCAGGTTCATCGGCATGGACTACCTGGCGGGGAACGAAGGCCTGCTCGCGGGCGAGAAGCTGCTGTTCGACCTCAAGCGCATGGAACTCGCCTACCACGAGAGCAACATCCGTGAGCTGGAGATGACGAAGCACATCAGCCTCGCCCAGCTCGATCCGCTCCAGCTGATCACCTTGCGCACCACCGGACGGTGCGAGTTCACAGTTCCCGAGGAGCTGTTCGACCTCGACGGGCCCGGCCACTACTTCCGCCGCATCCGTTCCGTTGCGATCAGCGTCCCGTGCGTCACGGGTCCGTACACCAGCATCAACTGCACCCTGCGGCTGCAGTCGAGCTCGATCCGCCGTTCCAGCACCAGCGAGCTCGAGGACACGCGTGTAGCGCTCGAGTCGGTCGTCGCGTCGAGTGGCTCACAGGACTCGGGGGTGTTCGACACCACCGGTGCGGACGGGCGCCGGCTGCCGTTCGAGCTGTCCGGAGCCATCTCGACGTGGATCCTCGAACTCCCGGGCCAGGGATCCGATGGCTACCGCACGTTCGACTACGACACAATCAGCGACGTCGTCCTGCACATGCGCCTGACCGCCCGCGACGGAGCTCGTGAGCAGGGTGTGCAACGGGTCAAGGCACTCTCGGAAGGAGCGAGCGGTATCGCGATGCGATCACGGTTGTTCTCGTTGCGTCACGAGTTCTCGAGCGCGTGGGCGCCGTTCAGAGCAGCCGCCGGACCGAGCGCTCCGATGACGATCACGCTCACCCTCGACATGTTCCCGTTCTGGACCGCGAGCCGCGGCATCAAGATCGAATCAGTCGCTCTCTACCGGCCACCGGCGACACCCGGAGCGGACCTCGAGCAGATCGATGTGGCGGCTGCGGGAGTTCCGAAACTCGATGTGCCGTGGACGGTTGCGCTCGACCCGACGAGCCGAGACGTCTGGATGTTGGCGACCTGGAAGGTCTAGCGGGGGTGGGTGAACCGGGCGGAGATCGACTCGGGTAGCCGGCCTGGTACCACGTCGGTGGACGCGCAACGCATGGCTGCGTTGGAGCGTGAGGTGCGGGAGCTGCGTCGAGCCAATACATCTTGAAGGCGGCGTTGGTGGAGTGCCCCCGGACGTTCGTGGACATTTGAGTGCTGGGTCCGTCGGGGCCCGGTCGGAGGATGCTCAACGTGTCAGGCAACAGGGGCCGGCGGCCGTATCCGCCGGAGTTCAGGCGAGAAGTGGTCGAGTTGTATCGCCGCAGCGGCAAGTCGTGGCGGTTGTCGCCGGCGAGCTCGGCGTCGCGGTCGAGTCGCTGCGGTCGTGGAACAGGCAGTACGACATCGATGGCGGTCAGCGCGAGGGGTTGACGACGCCTGAGCGCGAGGAGCTGCGCGACGTCAAGCGCAAGTTGCTCAGGGTCGAGCAGGAGCGTGACCTGCTCAAGCGAGCCGCGGCCTTCTTCGCGCGCGAGACCGAGATCCGGTGAGTGTCTACATCGAAGTCTTCTACAACCGCGAGCGCCGCCACAGCACGCTCGCGCAACGATCCCCGTCGACTACGAGAACAGCACTCTGATCTGAGCCCATCTGGATCGGCTCTCGCCGCTTCGCGGCTCGCATCCCTGACCAGATCGCCTTCACTACCAGCTCATCAGCGACCCAGGTCGCCCTAATCACCCCGTGTCCACCGAAGCGGGGGAGGTCCAGGACCGTCACGAGGATGGGCCGAGCGGAGTGCCGACCGACAGCCCCCGCCCGCCGACCTCGTCGAGTTGAGCGCCGCGCAATTGCGTCCCGCGGTCGAGGCATATGTGTGAGCTGGGCCCCGGGATGAGGAGGCCGTCTGCGAGCTTTGCCGGCTGAAGGAGGAGCTGGGGCGCAACGGCGTGCGCTTTCTCGCCGCGCTGAAAGACGCCGCGATCGCCGGGTGGTGTGAGCTGCGGCGCTACGAGACAGGCGGCCAGGTCGAGGACGTCGTCGTGCTTGAGCCGTTTCGGGGCCGCGGGTTGGCTCGCGCGCTGGTCTGCGGAGCGCTCGAGCGCCTGCGAGCGGACGGTTGTGACTTCATCTTCGTCGTCGCCGACGACAACGACACGGTGAAGGATCTCTACCGTCGGCTCGGCTTCGACGACATCCGACGCACCTGGAGCTTCTGGTCGCCCGGGCCCTGACTGCAACGCCACCCAGAGTGCCCATTCCACGCAACCCAGCAGCATTCGAGGTATGGGTGCGCGCGGCTGCCGCTCTCGCCTGAAGGCAGCAGCGGTGTCGAGCCGGATCTCGGCGTCCGCAAGCCGGTCGTCCACTTGAACAGCCTGGCCGATCGCGCAGCGATCGGCCCCCGCCGGGCGCAAACCCGTCCCGATAGCCCCGTCCGAAAGAAATCCCGCTTAGGGGCGTCAAACGGCGCGGCGGACGCGCCCGCTCGGGGCATGTCTACGACCACGAGGTCGCGCCCGCACGACCACCCCACTTCGCTAGAAGCCGGCCCAGCGCTCCTCCGACCGTGGGCGCTCGCGCTGACGGCGGCAGAGCACGCAGACAACGTCGGAGTCCTCGGGCCGCGCGGCCTCGACGTCGGCGTACTCGTGGCGGCGCTCGCCGGCGAACCAGACGTGGCCGCAGTCGGCGCACGTGCGATCGTTGGGGTCCGGCCAGCCCTCAGGTTGCGGCGCGCCGGTGGGGCTCATCGGCTCGACGACGCCCGCGCGGCGCCCTGGCGAGGGGACAGGTCGCCGCTCGCGACCTTGAAGGCGATCGTGTCCTTGTAGTCGCGCTTGCCGTCGCGCGTGCGATTGGCCGCCTGCCCCGGCGTGACGCGCAGGTCGGCGAGCTCGCGCGCCGCCTCGGGATCGAAGCAGCGCGCCTCCAGCCACTTCGCGGCCTGCTCGTCGTCGA
>Ga0183260_10001365_pt1 | contig 20431 bp, 15 predicted proteins | sample AntDrymUQ4972206_2_FD_129768 | JGI IMG/M metagenome (GOLD analysis project Ga0183260, IMG submission 129768) | Polar desert sand microbial communities from Dry Valleys, Antarctica - metaG UQ497 (22.06) (version 2) (version 2) | ecosystem: Environmental > Terrestrial > Soil > Desert | place...
TATCATGGACGGCCGATTCGTGCCCAACATCACTTTCGGCGAGAAAGTCATCGCGACCATACGCGGTCTCACCGAGCTTCCTCTCGATGTACACATGATGGTCGAAGAGCCCGAGCGATACTTCGACAGCTTTTCCGGGGCGGGAGCGACCGGGATGACTATACATTCCGAAGCAGCCCCGCATCTGCAGCGTCAGCTGTCCAGAGTACGCGAGGTGGGTTGTATAGCGGGTGTCGCGATCAATCCTGGCACTTCGCTCTCGACAGTCCGGGAGGTAGTGGGTGACATTGATCTTCTCCTGATAATGACGGTCAATCCGGGGTTCGGAGGACAGGAGTTCCTCCCGTTCTCAGTAGACAAGGTTGCCCGGGCGCGCCGGCTTCTCGACGACGCGCGCAGCGACGCCGCGCTCGAGGTTGACGGTGGAGTTGCACGCGACACGATCGAGAAGCTGTGGCGGGCGGGAGCCGACACTTTTGTGGCAGGCAGTGCAATATTCAGTTCAGGGGATCCCCGAAAGGAAATCGAGGTTCTTCGCCAAATATGCCTGGAGACAGCATGACAGGACGCAGACAGCTCGCCGTGACACTTGGTTCACTGGCGATCGTGGTGATGGTGCTCATGCTCGGACGGATGTTACTCGGCAGCGAGCTCTCGCCGGTTGGACTGGGGGCGAAGGCTCCCGACTTCAGCGCGCAGACTCTGGACTCCGTTCCCGCCACCAGGACCCTCGACGACTACCGCGGCAACGTCGTAATGGTCAACATCTGGGCGACGTGGTGCCTCCCGTGCCGGGTGGAGATGCCGAGCATCGAGAAGCTGCACCAGTCGTACAGCGACCGGGGACTCAAGGTCGTCGCGGTCAGCATAGATGATCCCGGCACAGCCCCTCAGGTGCGCGCCTTCGTGAAGCAGTACGGTCTCACATTCGATGTGCTGCACGATCCCTCGAAGCGCATTAGCAACAGCTATCAGACATCCGGCTACCCCGAGACCGTGATCGTCGGCCGCGACGGCCTGATTCGCAAGAAGCTGCTCGGCGCAACCGACTGGAATTCCCCGGACAATCGCGCGCTCATCGAGCGGTTGCTGGGCGAAAAGGCGGAGTGAGCGGTTGACGCGAGTGTTGGGAATCGAGACATCCTGCGACGAGACCTCGGCTGCGTTTATAGAAGGCAGCGGAGAAAACGTGACGATGCGATCGCTGGTGATTCTTTCCCAGGACGTGCACCGGGTTTTCGGCGGTGTGGTTCCTGAAATCGCATCACGCGCACACCTGACGAGCATTGTTCCCGTGGTTTCGCGCGCACTGAGCGATGCGGATGCAAAACTCGACGACGTCGATGCTATCGCGGTCACGTCGGCGCCCGGCTTGATCGGCGCGCTTCTGGTTGGCGTGTGCTACGCGAAATCGCTCGCCTACGCCCTCGGCATTCCCGTAACAGGTGTGCATCACATGGAGGGTCATCTGTTCGGGACATCTCTCGAGCATGTGGATGCTGTGCCTCCATTCACTGGCCTTCTCGTCTCGGGCGGCCACACACTCCTCCTCGACGTCGAAGCCTGGGGGCGTTACAGGCTGCTCGGGTCCACGCGGGATGACGCGGCGGGCGAAGCGTTCGACAAGGTCGCCAAGCTACTGGGACTGCCGTATCCCGGGGGACGGCACGTCGAGGCCCTGGCGCGTGGTGGCGATCCGGAAAGGTTTCGCTTCAGCAGGCCGATGGTGCGCCGAACGGACACGGTCGCCAACGAGAGCTTCTATGCTTTCTCTTTCAGCGGGCTCAAAACCGCGGTGCTGAATGCGGTCCGCGGCAGCGACAACATCGAAAGAGACCGCGCCGACATCGCCCGCGGATTTCAGGATGCGCTGATCGATTCACTGGTGGAGAAAACTCTCCGCGCTGCGCGGGTGTATGGAAGGCGGAAGATAGTGCTCGGCGGCGGAGTCGCCTGCAACGGCGCGCTTGCGGCGGCTATGCGTGTGCGGGCGGGCGAAATCGGGGGGGCTGTATTTGTGCCGTCACCGAGGATAGCCACCGACAATGCGGCGATGATAGCCCGTGCGGGACTGTTTCATCTCGAGCGCGGCGAACGCGCCGGCCTCGATCTTAACGCGTATGCGAGCCAGCCGATTCCCGGCTTGATCGCCGCCTGACAATCAGGGACTCATGCCCTTCATCTTCGCACAGATAGTCCACCGGCCTCTGGCCTACGAGATCGGTCCACTCCAGATAACCGGTTTCGGGTTGGCGATACTGCTGTCGTTCGTCATAGCGCAGATTGTTCTGCAACGAGAGCTCGAACGGCGCGGGGAGGATTCGCGGCCGGTAGGCGACATGGTGTTTGCCGCAGTTATCGGAGGACTACTCGGCGCCAAGCTGTACTACGCGATTCTTATGGGCGACATGCCATCGCTCCTGAGCCGCGCCGGTTTTGTGTTCTGGGGTGGTCTAATGGGCGGCATCGTCGCGGTGTCGGCGGTGGTACTCTACAAGAAGCTGGGAATGGCGCGCATCAGCGACGCGAGTGGCGTTGCGCTTCCGGGCGCGTACGCCGTCGGCCGCACCGGTTGCTGGGCGGTAGGAGATGACTACGGGCGGCCCTTCAACGGTCCGTGGGCGGTGACGTTTCCCGATGGAGCACCGCCGTCGACGGCGGGCAACATGTCCAGCATGTTCGGTGTTGACTTCCCGGCTGGAACACCGCCGAGCCAGGTGATTGCCGTCCACCCCACGCAGATCTATGAGGTGGGAATGGGTTTCATCATGTTTCTGATTCTGTGGCGGTTTCGCGATCACCGGCACGCCCAGGGATGGCTGTTCGGATTTTATTGTCTGCTTGCCGGCGTGGAGCGGTTCATCGTCGAAATCTTCCGCGCCAAGGACGATCGCTTTTTCGCCAGCGGCCTCACGCTGGCGCAGGTCATCGCTCTTCTCTTTGCGATCGGCGGCGCGGCGTTGATGTACATGAGGTGGAACGTAACTCCCACGGCTCGCGGCATTCACGCAAAAGGGCGCGCTGCCTGACGGGGCGTTGCGCGTTGTGTGTTCCCCGTTTAACCGTCTTGCGTTGATCCGTACCCTGCCCGTTAGTGCGAAAGCGCGGCTGCGACAGTGCAGCTGATTCAGCAGCGGCCGCGACATTATCACGTTTCGCAGGATGCGGTCGAAGAATTCGAAACGGCGATACTGCGTGACGCCCGCGTTCAGCCGGCGAAGCCGACCCTGGTCACCACGCTCGCTCACCGTTCCGGTGACGCCCTGGAGCGTTTGGGAATAGCGCGGCCCGGGATTCTGAAGGCGATCGCCAGCGCAGCCGGCGGATCGAAGGCCGGCGATGTGCTGGCGGTGATGATGGGCCTCGACGTGACCAGTTGCGTGCCCTTTTTCTCACCGCGCGCGCGCAAGACCATCTACCTGTTCGATGCGTGGCCAAGCCAGCACAACAGAATTCTCGACTTCATCAGGTTCTGGCAGATTGATCATGTTTTTGTTTCGTCGTCAGAGGCGGCGAAGCGGCTCGCCGCACATGCGAAAACCGGCGGGATTCGCTGGATACCCGAGGGCATCGAGCCTGGCGGATATCTCCCGCGGCCGTACCGCGAGAAGAATCTTGACGTCCTCCAGTTCGGCAGAAAGTACGACGCGTATCACGACCGCGTTTGTACTTCCCTGGCGAGTGCCGAGCGGACCTATCTATATGAAGCCGCCCGGGGCACGATAATCTTCCCGACCCGGGCGGAGTTCATCGACGGACTCTCCCGGGCGAGGATCTCCATCTGCTTTCCGTCAAGTGTCACCCACCCCGAACGCGCCGCCGATATCGAAACAATGACCATCCGGTATCTGCAGTCAATTGTATCGAAATGCCTGGTCGTCGGGCGCGCGCCGCAGGAGATGATCGACTTGTTCGGTTACAACCCGGTGATCGAGGCCGACATGAACGATGCGGCCGGGCAGCTGGGCGAGCTGCTGGATAACTTCGAGAATTACATTCCGCTGATCGAACGGAATTATGCTGCAGCGCTGGCGAGTCACACCTGGGACGCGCGGTGGAGAGAAATGGCGACGGTGCTGTTCGCCTGAACTTTAGGCAGCCTTAACGGGCTGGCCGGGATCGTCGTTGCCGGGCAGGAATGTCTTGACGACAGCGAACAGTAGCAGCAGCAGCAGAATTCCCTGAGCGACCAACGTCTCCACGCTCGGAAAAATCCCCATCGACGGAATGCTCGGCATTCCGCTCAAGACTGTAACACCGACCACGTCGCCCTCCTGCAGCTCGCGAATTCCCTTTCCCAGAAATACGAACGCCATGTAGTACAAGAGAATACTCGTGACCATGAAGAACGGCCGCATCGGAATCTTTACGCCGAATCGGTAGAACAGCGTGAATATCACGGCCAGCAGCGCGAATCCAGCCACGATTCCGAGCGAGAGAGGAACAGCCACCTGCCCTTCACTGAATAGTGCCTGGTAGAACAGCGCGGTTTCCGCGCCTTCGCGAAACACCGCCAGGAACGCGACCAGCGCCAGCGCTTTCCCTCCTCCATGCTGCAGCGCGATGTTGACCTTTTCCCGAATGAACTTCTGCCACTTTGCCGCTTCGACCTTGGATATGAGCCAGTAGCTCACCGAGAACAGAACGGCGACTGCGACCAGCATCGTTGCGCCCTCGATGATCTCGCGACTCGCTGGAAGCCTTGAAAAGAACGTCTGGAGAACCACTGCCATTACCGCGCTCGCCGCGAGGCCCAGCGCAACGCCGGTCCAGATCGACCGAAGTCGCGCCCGGTTCCCCGTCTTGATGAGGAACGCGACGATTGCGCCGACCACCAGAATCGCCTCGAATCCCTCGCGCAGAATGATCAGCAGCGACTGGAAAAACGCGCCCCATCCGCCTTCGGTGGGGCGGGTCAGCTCCACTACACGTGGAAGGTCGAGCGCAATCGCATCTCGAGCGCGTTGCGCTACGCTGAGGTCGGCCAGGCGCAGAGCGCCCTTGAAGTCGGCGAATTGTCTTTCCATAGAAGCAACCAGACCGGGCTTCTTCGCACGTGCGGGCGTTTCCAGCGGCTCGAATGCTATGTACGCGTCGAAAGCGCGGTCACCGGCATCGGCGGTCCTGCCGACTCTCGCGAAATCGAGCGCACTGTCGAGAAGCGCGAGTACTGTGTTCGCGGCCGCTTCACCGGGTGCACTGGTGGCGTCGGCTGCCGCGGCAGGGAGCACCATCTGAGTCCCGCGCAGAGCGTAAACGTAGTTGACGATGTTCCAGCGATCCTGCGGTGTCAGCGACGAAAAGGGCGGCATCGGGGTTCCGCGAATTCCGACCGAAACGACATTGTAAGCGAGCGTGGGGCTCAGGTCGGGGGTACCCTGTGCCGAACCGATCGGCGGAACTTCCATCCCCAATCCCCTCGAAGCCGGCCCGTCGCCAAGTCCGCGGTCTCCATGACAGGAAGAGCAGTTGGACGCGTACAGCGCGTGACCTCTTGCTGTGTCGAGGGGGGCAGCGGGAAGATCGAGCGCCCCGGCCGCGCCGAGAGCTCCGTTGAACCTCGCCTGTATCAGCCGCACATCCCGCGGCGGCCGTTTGGCCCTGACCGCGATTGTCAGCGTGTCGAGCAGTGCCTGTGTGGCGGCGGCGTTATACCCGCGAAGACGCTGTGCAACGCCGCGGGCATCATTCAGAAACGACGTCGTTTCAGTGTACTCCAGCTCGGAGACCAGCCGGCCCCTGTCATCGATCGCCTTTCCGTACTCTTCCACGGCGACGCTGACGATGCTCGACAGGCGCTTGGCGGAGTTCTCCTGTGCGTGGGCGGCCCCCGAAATCCCCGCTGCGAAAATGAGGATGAGCTGGCCGAATCTGAAGCCGGATTTCATTGCCGAGTAAATCTATCCGGATACCTTTTGCGGGCAATCTAGGCGTCGTCGGATCGGTACTCGTAGTTTCCGGTGACCTCACCTGTGGATAGCGCAGCCCGCTCGCCCGTCCTCTGCTCGAATCGCGCGGCGAAATCCGGAAGGCGCTCCGAAGTGAAGCCCTCACGCGGAAGCCCGGTCGCCTTAATCGCCCTCTCGATTTCATCGGGAGTTCCTTCCACCTCCACCAGCGGATCCATGCGCGGGTACCGCTCGAACCGCACCAGAGCGCCGTGAAATTCATACTGCGCAATTTCGCGGTCGATTTCCCTGATTGGCACGAATCCGAGTCTTCCAAGGATCTCCGCAAGCGCTGCCGGATCACCAACCATGGATGACAACTCGTCGCGAACCTTGTAGCCGGACTCGTAACGCGTCGGGCTCTTCCAGTCGATGGAGGCTTCGCTATGACCGGCAGCCTCATAAACCCGAAGCCGAAGCACATGATCCTGCGCCACCAGGCCCCCTTGGCGCTGATCGTACCTCACGTCCAGCAGCCGCCCCTCGAACACGAGGCTCGCGCCTGCCCGCTCGACGAGATTGCGTCGATGCTGTACATCATCGACAACGCTTTTGAGCTCTACCTCACGCATTCATTATGCGCTGCATCACCGCTTCGGTGTCGGCGAGGGTCGCGAAAACCGCGTACGGCTCGTGTTCGGAGAGCTGTTCCACGGTGTAGCGACCGGTGGCGACTCCGATTGCGCGCGCGCCTATCGACTCGCCGCACTTGATGTCGGCCGGCGTGTCTCCGATCACGATCATCCTGTTTCCGTTGAACTCGGCGCCACCCCCCTCCCCCTCCCCCTCCCCCTCCCTCTCCCCAAGCAGATCGCGTGCGCGCTGTCGGGCGACCGCTGGCAGCTCCGGGCGATGCTCGTGGTCCGACCCGAACGCATTCGCGCGGAAGCGGGCAATGTCAATGCCTGCCGCTTCGAGCTTCGCGCGGGCGCCTGCTTCGATGTTGCCGGTAAGCAGCCCGACCACAACCTCCTCCTCGCGGTCGAGCTCATCCAGAAGCTCGACGACCCCGTCCAGGACATGGACCGTTCGCCGTCCCGAGCTCAGCTCGCGTCGCAGCGTTTCGAGATACGCATCCATCACGGCGTCCATCTGAGCGTCGATCTCTTGAACAGTGAAACCCTCGAGGCGCATGAGCTCGCGCGCAATCTGCCTGTCTGTCTTCCCATCGTAATGGTAATCCGGACTTCCCGGCGCACCGAACACTTCCATTAATGCGGATTCCATGGATACCCTGCCGACGCCGCCGCTGCGCAGCATCGTGCCGTCGATGTCGAACAAGACCAGTCTCATGAGCGCGTCAGAAAGAGGCCCGTCATGATCGTGCCGGTCCCTATTCCCTGCCAGACCGTCGGCGACTCGTGGAGAAATATCCACGCTACGGCGATCGCGATCACCGGCTGCAGATTTCCGTACACCGCAGTGCGCGTCGGACCAAGGACGCGCAACCCCCGATACCAGAACAGGTACGCAATGACCATCGATACCACGCTCGCGTAGAACACCGCGCCCCATGCCGGTAGACTCACCGCTTTCCAATCCGTGGCCATCAACGCGCGTGGCGTCGCTACCAGCATCGGCAGCAGGCCGCCAAGCATTGTAAGGGCGGAGAGATGAACGGGATCGAGCCGGCGCGCGTACGGCTGAAGCAGCACAGTAAATGCCGTCCAGCAGAGAACGCCGAGCAGCACCAGTGCAGTCCCCGCGATCGTCGCCATTCCCGCGCTCCCTCTCGTCGTCCCAAGTACTACCAGCGCCACGCCGCTCACTGAAAGCGCGACGCCCGCCAGCGTCCGGCGACGAACGCGCTCAATTCCTCCCACTCTGCTTGCCACGGCAATGAAAGCCGGTGCCGCTGCTACCATCAGCGCTGCGTTCGCGACTCTGGTGCGCGAAATACCCTCTATGAACAGCAGCTGATAAACGCCGTTGCCGAGGATCCCGAGCGCAACGAGGACGAACATGTCACGGACGGAGGGCCACTGCTGACTACGGAGTGAAGCGATGAGCAGAAGTACGCCCGCAGCCACGCCCACCCGCAGACCGGTAAATGCCAGTGGTGAAAAAACCTCGGTCGCGTACTTGACGACGCTGAAGTTCACTCCCCAGATCAGCGCCATAAGAAAGAGAAGTGCGTCGGTCTTTCCGAATCCGAAGAATGCCTTGCCGTCGGTCATTCGCGGTAAACTAGCTAGTCCCTCCTGACTCCTGCTACTTTGGGCGGATGCACATCTCGTTCGCCGTATTTGCCGACGGAGCGAATCTCTCGCAGGAAGGAAAGCTCAACGTGCTCGGTGTTTTCGACGCGTTGCAGGTAGGGGGATTTCCGTCGGTCCACCCGCGGACGCATTTCGTCGTTCGGCTGAAGGGGAACGTGGAGGATACCGGCGCCCACACTCTGACTTTCAGCTGGGTCAATCCAGGGGGGGAAGTGCTCTGGTCGTCGGATGGCGAGTTGAACGTTACGCCAGGGCCGAATCCTGCTTTCGAGATGGACCTGCCTATCATCGCGGTGATCGACCTGCCGCTCAACGCCCCGGGGCTGTACACGATGCAGGTTGCACTCGACGGCGAGCATACCGCGGACGTTCGTCTGTTCGTGGCCACAGCTGCGCAGGTGGTGATGCCGCCGGCGGCGGGGATATTCAGCTAGGCGATAACGCGGCGCGCGAACCTGAACCGGTACATCAGCCCGCCCACATAGTCATCGGGCCGAGACAGATTCTCCACCCGGTGACCGCCCCGGCCGAGTGCGGCGTGGACGATGCGCGAAGCTCCCATTGCAATCGCTACGTGCGTGATTTTTCCGTCCTCGCGGTCCGAAAAGAAAAGGAGATCGGCCGGCTGAAGTTCCTCGATGCCCGCCACGTTTTCACCTTCAAGAGCCTGCTGCGACGCGTCCCTGGGGAGCCTGATTCCGTGAAGGGCAAATACACTCTGCACGAGTCCAGAGCAATCGGTTCCCCAGGGGGTGATCCCTCCCCATTGATAATAGCTGCCCTGAAACAAGCCGCTCGCGGACGCAACGATCGCCTCCGGGTCCGCGGGAAATGTTTCTCTTCGGTGGTCCAGATCGAGCGTTCGTCCGGAGACGCGGTGCGCGCTGCCGACGACCGCGCCAAGCGGAAGGTCGAGTGTGCCGCCACCGGCATCGCGCACGCTGCAGCCAAGCGATAACTCGCCACGGGTACCCCACGCCCATTCATCGAAGGCTGCTTCGAGGCACGTCTGCGTGTATCCCTCGTGCATCCATCCTTCGTATCCGTCCCCGCCCCGCGCATGCAGCCACGCGCCGTCACGCCTGAGTATCTTCGCGCAGTGCCCGTACAGCAGTTGCGAGATCTGCGTCGCCGAGGCGCGTGGCTCATCAAGCAGGGGCGCCAGCGGCGTCTTTACCGCAACGAATGTCCCGATCACTGCCGAAAGCGCGATGGCTCGCTCGACACAGTGGTCGCACCGCGCGGCAACACGCTGATCCGGATCCGTTGATGAACTGCAGAAACCACTAGAACCTCCATGTTCGGAAGAAGTCGAAGCCGAGCTGGCGGGGAGTCTGCTGCTGAATCTGCGGCGCGTTTGACCGCGCGCACGTGAGATCACTCGACCCCGGCTCCACACCGGCCTGCGCGCTGTAGACGGAGTTGAACCTGTACTCGAACTTCAACCCGAAATTCTCGAAGAAGTTGTTGGCGTTGACGACGCAGAGACCAGTGCTGAGTCCGAAGAACCACTGTGCGCCTATCTGCTTGCCCAGAATTGCCCGCGTGTTTAGCAGGCTGTTCAGATACGGATCGGCATTCTGCGCGCCAAGGCCGCTGCTGTTCACACGCGCTGTCTGAAACTCGACGATGTCCAGCAGATTCCGCGGAATCGCGCTGGTGATGAGGGTTCCGCCATAGCGCAGGGCGAAAGATGCGATCTGCGAGCTGTACAGTCCGTCGGTGTTCGCCAGCGCGATACCCGGCTCTCCGGTGATGAGATAGCTGAGAAGATCCGACTGTGATAGCGGCAGATTGTCTGGGTTGTCGAGCGAGAGCACCGGCCGCGCCAGAGTTCCGCCTATGGTTACACGCACGCGAACGTCGCGGAGGTTCGCGCTCTGCTGTCTTGGCTGGCGAATGGTGTGAATCGCCCTGATGTCGAGTGTCGGGTTGAGATCCGGCGTTCCGAAAAACCGCAGGCTCCCGCTGGCCACGTCGAACGTTGGCTGCACGAAGGGCTCAACGAGATTGAGACGATAGGTGCCGCGTACCGCGTTGAGCGTGCCGTCGAGTGCAAGCTGCGAGCGATCGCCAGTCTGGGAACTCCTCCCGAGTGTGACGTTGAGCGAACCACCGAGCTTGACGTTAGCCTCTGACGAACGAAGCCACACCGCATCGCCGATGTTCACGGCCACATTCTCGAGTGTAAGATTTCGCGCGAACTCGCTCGGCGTCTCGGGAAGAAGTTTGCGGTCACGCGCAAGCAATGTGTCGACAATGCCGGCGAACTCCGGATCGCTCAGATCCACGATCTCCTTGGTGATGAGCTCGGGGATGTACAAGGTGCCGCGGTCGACCCGCACCGCCCCGGTGACCCTCGCACCGCGGTAAGGCCCGCGCAGAGTGAGGACGCTGTCAGTGGAGACGTCGAGCGAGGCGAGGCCTGGCTTCTCTATGATGTGAAAGTTCTGCGCCCGAGCGCGGAGCGCGAAAACGGGATTGCTGTACTGCTCGAGACTCACGAATCCGTCGATACTCGCCGAGCCGCGCCTGTCTCGGCTCGTCTCGGCGGACATGCGCTGGATAAACACCGTGTCGCGTTCGAGCAGGATGTCGGCGTTCACACGCTCGAGCGCCAAGCCGACATTGCTGAGCGTCGCTGAACCGTTCTTGATCCTGAACTGTCCGTCGAAGATGGGCTGCTTCACCGTCCCCCGGACGTCGACGTTAGCAAGCAGCGATCCGTGCGCCCGCTGAAATCCGGGCACGAACGCCTCCAGGACGCCGAGGTCGACACTATCGGTGCGCACATTGCCACGCACCGAATCACCGATGAGCCGCACATCCCTCACCGCCAGGCGCGCCGTACTGGAGTGACGAAGCAGCAGCGAGTCGAGCGATCCACCGCCCGGAACAAGCATCACATGCGCCGGTGCCTCGAGCCGGTAGCTGCCGCTCGCCACCGCCACCGCACCGCTGTCGATGGTGACCCGCGTCGTGTCTCCCGTCCTTGTAGCCGATCCGCCGATCGTGGACGTTACTCCCCCCTCGTTCGCCAGCCGCGCGTTGAAGGTTGCGCTGCCAAGCGACTGGATGTTTGCGTGGGCGGTGAGAGATGTGAAGCCGAACGGACCAGCACGTATTGTGTCCGCAGTGAGCGAGATCTCACCGCTCGGCTGCTTCGTGACGTCAGCGAGCGCGAACCTTCCGCTGACAGCCTCCACGCTCCGGCCCTCGACGAACAGCTCGCGGCCAGCGAAAGTCCCGGTAACCCCGAGCCGTTCGGTCGTGCCGTCGAGCTGGCCCGCGACGCGAATCGAACCGCGCAGCGAATCGCCGGAAAGCGGAGTCTGGCGTCCGACATATCTTTTCACGTCGGCGAGCGAATCGACTGCCAGAACAAAACCGAGCTGTCCTTGGACGCCAGGCCTTAGTCCCAGCGTTCCCGAAGCGCTCGCCCAGGCAACATCGCTGCGCACAACCAGCGTATCGACGCGCGCGATGCCGTCATCGAGCCGCACACGCACGTTAGACGAAGCGATCTTCAGCTTTTCAATGGTGCCGCTCAGCGACGTCCCGATTGTCCCTCTGCCTGTAACGATAGAGTCTCCAACGAAATCGATTGTGTACTCGCCGGTGAGCAGCGTCTGCGGAGCTTTCGGATTCTGGAGCAGCGTTCGCAGATTTGCATTAGTAACCGTACCAGTGCCGCGCGCGCCGTAGAGCGGTAAACCGCTGTCGACGGTACCGCTGTAGGCAATCATGCCGCCGTCGCCGGTGAGCGTCGCTTCAACGCCGAGCGCTTCCGGATTTCCCTTGACGCTGATCGGGCCGGTGAAGTTTCCCCGCAACGGGATGTCCGGATAGGAGCGCGCCAGCGTCGTCATCGAGACGGGCGCTGCGTCCAGATCCATGTCGTACGTCATGACTTTTTCGCCGAATGTCACGCGGCCGCTCCCTGTGACACGCGACGGTGCCGCATCCACGTCGTGGTGAACGAGATCTGCGTTTGAAAAGCGGACGTCCAGCCACGACGAGTCCAGTCGCGCAACGCCGGAGATCGTTCCCTTCACCTTGGGAAAGAGCGGGTTGAGGTACTGGAGAGTCCGGAGATCGAGAGTCTCGACGTTCACGTCGAGCCCCCGGAAAGTGGTAAACGCGGGGTAGAGGATGTCGAGCTCACCTCTCGCACTCGCCCGGGTCACTGCGCCGCGCACGTTGGCGTCGGCGAAGGTGAACCGCGATTCGTCGACACGGAACCGGTTGAGCGGACCACCCGCCGCGCGCACAGTCCCCGTGAACTGTCCCTGCCAGTCGTACGAAAAATCCTTTCCGTTGAGCGCCCTGATGAAGTCAAAATCGAGCGGCGACGCCTGAAGCTGAACATTCTTCACGGCGAGCACAGGCCCGCCGACGCAATACGTCATGTTCCCGATTAACCGGGAACCGGTCGTGCGCACGTCCATCTTCGTAATCGCGTATTCGACAACGCGGGGATTCCTGAAGTTGTTGATGTCGAGTTCCATCCGCCCACCGCCCGTCAGCGGCAGCGTCGGATACACCCACGCGACGTCGCGCAGCGACACCGAATCTCCCACGATGTGGATGGCGTAGCGGGTGGGAAGGCCGCTTCCCCACACAATTTTCCCGCCGCCACGAGCCCTCGACCCGGGAAGATTGAAGCTGGCGCCATCCAGCCAGATGGAATCGCCGAACTGGCGCGCACTAATCGACGCGTTGCTCACCGTCAACGGTGGATCCCTGCCGGCGAGCGTCGCATTGGCGACCCGCACCAGCCTCCCAACACTGTCCGGGTCCGCTATTCGCACGTGCGAGAAGCTGGCTTTCACGTCGCTGAACCGCCAACTGCGCGCGTATCCTTCGCGGGTGCGGCGGATCTCGTTGCGCCATTGGTTGCCCGGAGTGACTCGAGTGAGCGAGCCCAGCGCTTTTGCAATGGCACTGTCACGACGGTACCCGCGCAGCGTTCCGTCCGGATGCCAGGGAAGGGTAACCGTGATCCTGCCATCCCTTACGTCCGCGGAATCCATGACGACGTAGTCTCCAAAACCGCGCGCAGCTCCTGGCGGATCGTTCGGGCCGTCAGGGAAAATGCGCCGCCAGTTCCAGTCGCCGTTCTCGTGCTGCCGCAGATAGACCACCGGGTGCTCGACATTCAGATGGCTGAGCAGAACGCGCCGGTCGACGATGTCGCGGAGGTCATACCGGACCACCACCCGGCCGGTGCTCACGAAAAGCGAATCCTCATCGTCCCTTATTTCGATCGAGTCGATGGTCACGCCGTTCAGGAATCCGCCGCTGATACGGCCGACGTAGATCTTCCCGCGCACCTTGCCCGACACCCACGACTGCACGAATTGACGCACCTGTCGCTGCCCGAAATCGGTCCGCGTGAGAGACACCACTCCGAGAAATACCAGCACGATCGCGCTCATCAGAAGCAGCGCGGTTACGGCGACGATGCGTTTGCGGCGGGACATCGGCGCCTAGAACGCCTGTCCGATCGCTAGCCCGAACGTCAGGCGGCTGCGGAAGCTGTTGTCTGCGCGAGGAGTAAACGACGCCGGGCATCTGCCTTCGGACTGCCGCAGCACATCACCGTCCCGGCGCACGGCGAGAAGATTTCCGGGACTCACACACGGAAGTGCGCCCGGCTCCGCCAGCAGACCGTTCTCTGGCTGGTCGCGCGGAACTTCGAAATACAGAGGGCCCGCCGGCCGGTCGTACGGATTGTAGCCCACTACAACTCTGATCGGACCCACGGGTGAAAACGCGGTGAGCTGAACGCCCGGCGTCACCTTGACCGAGAAATTCTGGAAACTCCCGAAACGTCCTCGGTTGTACACGTCGCCGGCGTCCGTGAACAGCGTCCACTGCAGAAGTTGCGGATAGAAAGGACTCCGCAAGCGCAGCTCGAGATTGGCGACGATGAGACTGTTTCCGCCCACTGGAACGGCGCGGCGGAACAAACCGGAAACGGTGTCCGCCACCCGGAAAAGAGTGTCGGCAAGACCCGATTCCGCGGGCAGCACTGCCCTGTATGAGCGCGCGGTGTAAATAGCCGAGCCTAGCTCGTTCTGCGCAAATCCGCGCACACTCGTCGGACCACCCGCGTACAACCGCTCCTGCGGCGGGACAAATCCGATGGCCGAGCCAAAGGTGCGGCCAAACACCGCCCCGCCGCGCAGCCGGAACGCGACCACAGCGCCGTCCGCCATTCCGATGTACTGCGAACGTTCAGCCAGCACCTTGTGGAACTGGAGGGCGGTATCCGAGAGAATGAACCGCGACGCATGGCGTACTTCGCCGCGCCATTGCGAACCGCGCGTCGGCGAGATGAAGCTGTTGGAGTTGTCGCGGGACACCACCGCGCTCAGCACGGCGAGGCGCTGCGTCTGCTGAACGCGCTGCCTGTCTTCGCGGTCGCACAGATTGAACACCGCGCAGAAAAGTGCGGGCTGCGCCTCCGTGCGGCCGAGGTCCATCGAGTATGCGAACGTGACGGGGACTCTGCGAAACCGGCGCCACTCGAGCGAGGCGATGCCACCGATCGACGTCGTCCGAAGGTACGCGTTGTACTCCGATATTCGCTCACTGAACACGGTCACCGTCGGCACTGCGCGCAGGCCGAAAAAAACGGGCTGCCGCAGCGTTGCACCTGCATAGTAGTTCAGCTTGGCGCTGAAGGGGTCTCGCTTGGCCTGCGGGCAGGCCTCCCTCGCACCGCCGAGCGGCTCGCCGATCCCGATCTTCGACACGCGCGCCGTGAGATCGAGGCGCCGTGCGGTCCTGAGAAAGTTGTAGTTGGATAGCTCACCGGTAACACGAAAGCAGTCGAGCGTCCCGTACCCCGCGCCTAGACGGGCGGAACGAGTGGTGTTCTCCGCCAACAATGCATTGATAACGATTGTGGATCCATCAAGACTCGCCGCCGTATCGGGCAGAAGCGATACGTGCTGGTACGCCTCGGTTCTGTAGAGAGCTCGCTGCGCATTTAAAAGGTCTTCCTCCCGGTACACACTGCCGGAGTCGAGACCGGCAATCCGGCGCACCACCGCGTCCGGGATTTGCTGGCCCTTGGTCTGGTAGGGGATTACCGAGACGTTCAGCGCGCCGATGCGCGTAAACGGGCCGGTGACCACTGTCAGCGTGTCAAACGCAGCGCGCCGCCCTTCGTCAACCTCGAAGCTGTTGCTGACCTGCGCCCTCGGGTAACCGGAATTACGCAGCCGGCGCGCGAGCGTGTCGCGCGCGGCATCGAGGTGTACTCTGTCGAACCGATCCCCGGCGCGTATCGGCAGATCACGAGTCAACGCGATGCGATCCCGCACCGAATCGACCCCCTGAATCACGAACGATTCGAGCCGCGTCGCCGGTCCTTCCCTGATCGTGAAATTCACCTCGACCCCATCCTTGCCCGCACTCCTCACCACCGTGTCAACCGTAGCGTCAGCGTACCCCCGGCGGCGATAAAAGATTACCAGCCGAGCGCGGTCCTTTGGGAGCTCGCTGCGGTCGAGACACCGGCGTACGGTGAACGGCAGGCGAAGCACGCGGCGCGCGAACGCGGAGGGCGTGGTGACGATCACCCGCGCCAGCTCAGTATCCGTGAACGCCTCGTTCCCTATGAACTCGAGTCCCCGAACCTCGAGATCCCCACCACCAACTCCTCCGCCCCCCCCGCCAACCCCGGCACCCCCGCTACCCCCGCCCCCTGGGTCACACGTAATGTCCTGAGCGGACGCGGTGCTCGCGACGGACAGAAAGAGTACGAGAGGGCCGAGCCGGAGGATCGCACGCGCGCACTTGCCGCGCATCAACCGCCAGGGGCGGGGGAGCGATCCCACTCGCCAGCCGGTCCGCTCGTGGCATCTGGAAGCGGGGGCTCACGAACCGGTGCCGCAGATGGTACCAGCGGTGTGCGCTGGACTAACAGTTGCACCAGATAGAATCCTGCAAGCCCCGCCGCTATCCCGACGCCGATCGCCGGCAGCAGATCAGCGGCTCCGAGCTGGCGCCTGTAGTAGTAATCTTCGCTCATGTTTGACGCCTTCTCGAGGGCTGGGTAAGTTCTCGCGTCCGCCCCCACAATGTCAACGGCCCAACGATGCGCATCCAACCTGGTCTCCTTGTAGCTCTCTCAACGGTGATGGCATGCACCGGGGGCGAGTCCTCCCCCGCGCGGCGCACGCTGATCGACTCGCGCGACACATCTGATCCGCGCTCTCTCGATCCCGCATTGTCCACGGACGTCCCCACCGGACGCGCCGTTGGCTACGTTTTTGACGGGCTCGTGCGGTTCACGCCCGATGCGCAGGTCGTCCCCGGACTGGCACGCGCCTGGGATGTTTCCACGGACGGCCGCACGTATACGTTCCACCTGCGGCAGGGCGTAAAGTTCCACGACGGCAGGCCGTTCACATCACGGAACGTTGTCCGGACATTTCAGCGTGTGCTCGACCCGGCTACGAAAGGCGGGCGGGGCTGGCCGCTCTACCCCATCGCCGGCGCAAAAGAGTATGCCGACGGCAAGGGCCGCACGATCTCGGGCCTCGCGGCGCCAAACGACAGCACAGTCGTGATCACCCTCACCGAGCAGTTGGCGTTTTTTCCGAAGCTTCTCGCCATGCCGGTGGCGGCGATCGTACCGGATTCGACGCCGGCCAACTTCGGTGAGCACCCTGTTGGTACCGGACCGTGGAAGTTTGTCGAGTGGAAACACGATGATTATCTGAAGTTCGCCAGAAACGATGGATATTTCGGCGGCGCCCCAAAGGCGGACAGCCTGATGGCTCGCATCATAGCGGAGCCGAGCACCGCGGTAGCGGAATTCGAGACCGGTAACGTCGACGTGCTGTACGTTCCCGAAGGGGAGACGAGAAACTGGGAGCAGACCGACGAGAAGAAGGCGCTCCTTCTCTCTGCCCCGGCGCTCCGGATGATTTACATCGCCATCAATACCACGCGCGGCCCGCTCGCTGACCCGCGCGTGCGGCAGGCGCTTAACTATGCGACCGATTCGAAGTCGATTCTCAACGGCATAGTAAGCGGCCGCGGGAATCTCTCGGCGGGCGTGATTCCCCCTGCCCTGCCCGGCGGCGATTCGACGCGGCTGGGTTACACGCGTGACGTCGCCAAGGCTAAACAGCTGCTCGCCGCCGCCGGCCATCCCAACGGAATAGATTTGGAGCTCTGGTCATCGGCTACGCCGCCGTTCCCGCGCATCGCCCAGACGGTGCAGGCCAACCTCCTCGAGGCCGGCGTCCGCGTCAAGCTCGTGCAGCGGGATCCGTCCTCAATGCGTGAGGCCGCGCGCGCAGGCCAGACCGACATGGCGCTCAAGGACTGGTTTGCGGACTACCCCGACGCCGAGAACTTTCTCTACCCTCTGCTCCACTCCGCCAACAAGGGAGTCGGCGGCAACGTTTCCTTCTACAGCAATCCGAAATTCGATGCGCTGGTGGCCAGCTCACGCCGGGAGCTGGACGACGCGAAGCGCGTGGCGATGTATACCGAGGCCGACAAGATGGCCTTCAATGATGCACCGATGATCTACCTCTTTTTCTACAAGGAGCTGTACGCAGTTCAGCCGTGGGTGAGAAACTTCACCGTGCCCACGATTTTCACCGGCCAGCGGTGGACCGACGTCCAGATCCAGCGGTAGCACGGCCGGCGCTTGTTCGCATTCGTAGTCCGCAGGCTTCTGCTTTCCATCCCGACCCTGGTCGGGGTGATGATTGTTGTATTTCTCCTGCTGTATGTTGCGCCCGGCGATCCAGTTCAGGATATGGTCGGTGAACGCGCCGATGCGGAAACGATCGCCAGACTGAGGAAGGAACTCCGCCTGGACGAGCCGCTGGTCAAGCAGTTCAGCTCTTACGCAGTCGGAGTGATCAAAGGAGACCTCGGCAACTCCTACATCACGCAGCGCCCCATAATTCAGGACATCCGCGAACGGTTTCCCAAGACCCTGCTGCTCGCTGGCTCGGCAATGCTCCTCGCCTCGGTGCTCGGCATCACGATTGGAGTGCTGAGCGCCCGGAATCCGGGCGGCTGGTTCGACCGCATGAGTCTCGGCCTGGCGTATCTGGGCATTTCGTTCCCCGTGTACTGGGTCGGACTGATACTGATTTTGATCTTCGCGGTGACGCTCAAATGGCTGCCGCCATCAGGCTATGGCGGGATTGAGTATCTGATCCTGCCGGCGTTCGCACTCGGCTCGCGATCGATCGCGTTTCTGGCGCGGGTGACCCGGTCATCGATGCTCGAAGTGTTGGGGGGCGACTTCGTGAGGACGGCGAGGGCGAAGGGACTCCGCGAGCGTGTAGTCGTCACCCGGCACGCGCTGAGAAACGCATTGATTCCCATAATCACCGTGCTTGGTCTCGATTTTGGTTATTATCTAACCGGCAGCATTCTCACCGAGACCATTTTCAGTTGGCCGGGAATCGGGCGGTACGTGGTCAACGCCATCGCCAGAAGGGATCTGCCGGCGATTAACGGGTCGGTACTGTTCCTTAGCATCGTATTTGTGCTCGTGAATCTGATCACCGACCTCGCTTACGCGAAGGCGGACCCGAGGGTGTCGTACAGCTAGAACAGAGTCGGCCAGGAGTTGCAACGGCGGGAGCCCGGAGTTTGGAACGGGGCGGGGCTGCGGGATAATTGCGGACTGCGGACTGATTGCGGATTGCGGACTAATTGTCGTCAATCGTCCTTCTGACCGAAAACCGCCATGTTCGAGCTGTGCCCCGGATTCACCTTCTTGTCGGGGTAAATCCAGTGAAAAGCCTGATTCACGGCGGTCGCCGCTTCGGCGAATCCGGTCGCGATCAGCTTGAGCTTGCCGGGGTAGCTTGTTATATCACCAGCCGCATAGATTCCCGGCCGACCCGTTTCCATTAGCGAGTTCACGACGATCTCGTGCTTTTCGAGATTGAGACCCCACTCCGCGAGCGGGCCGATATCGCTGATAAACCCCAGCATCGGCAGGACGGCATCCGCCTCAACCTCGCGGGTCTCTTTTGTCTTCACGTCGCGGAGCGTAATCCCCGAAAGCTTGTCCCCGTCGCCTGTCACATCGTGAAGTTCAAAGAACGGCAATAATGTTGTCCGGCCCGCCGCTACCGCCGCATGTACTTCTGTCACGGTTGCTCCGTGCGCGCGGTATTTATCGCTGCGGTGCACCAGGGTTACCGCCGACGCGCGGTCGCTCAACTGGTGCGCCCAGTCGAAGGCAGAGTCCCCTCCGCCAATGATGACTATCTTCTGACCACGGAATTTTTCGGGGTCGGCCACGTTGTCGAATATTCCTCGCCCGTACCACGGCTCGGCGCACTGCTGCGGGAGTCGTCGCGGGGAGAATGCGCCGATGCCTGCCGCGATTACCACCGATCGGGTTGGAAACCGGTCGGTGTCGGTGACGAGAACAAAGTGTCCATCCTCTTCATCGAGCCCGGTCACGTGTTGGCCGAGGAACGACGGAAACCCGAACTGGGCGGCCTGATCCGCGAGCGAGTGGACCAGATCCTTGGCCAGCACCTTTCGAAAACCCGCCACGTCGAAGATGTACTTCTCAGGATACAGCGCGGTGAGCTGGCCGCCGAGCTGGGGAAGTGTATCGACTATCTGAGCGGTGGCACCGCGCATTCCGGCATAAAACGAGGCAAACAATCCGGTGGGACCGCCACCAATGATCGTGATGTCGCTTGTCTCGTGCATCGGACGGAATATAGCGACATTTCGAACCATGAAGATTTACACGAAGACGGGCGACGAAGGGCAAACCGGACTATTCGGTGGTGGTCGCGTTTCCAAGGACGATCCGCGTGTCGAGGCCTACGGCGATGTGGACGAGTTGAATGCAGTGCTCGGGCTGGTGAGAGCGGTCGAGATGATGCCCCGCATTGACGAGGTGCTGGTTCCCGTCCAGCGGGATCTGTTCAGTCTGGGTGCGCTTCTGGCGACCCCCGATCTCGAGAAGATGCATCAACACCTGGAGAAGGCGCAGATCCATGACGGACGCATCGTCGAGCTGGAGCTCTCCATCGACGCGTGTGAGCGCGAACTCGAGCCACTCCGCGCGTTCATCGTGCCCGGCGGAACGCCGAAGGCCGCGGCGCTGCACGTTGCGCGCACCGTTTGCCGTCGCGCCGAACGCCGAGTGATCCACCTGCGGCGCGTTGTCGAGATTCCGCCGATCGTCGTCATCTATCTCAACCGGCTTTCCGATCTGCTCTTCACCCTGGCCCGCGTCGCCAA
>Ga0183260_10001366_pt1 | contig 20420 bp, 23 predicted proteins | sample AntDrymUQ4972206_2_FD_129768 | JGI IMG/M metagenome (GOLD analysis project Ga0183260, IMG submission 129768) | Polar desert sand microbial communities from Dry Valleys, Antarctica - metaG UQ497 (22.06) (version 2) (version 2) | ecosystem: Environmental > Terrestrial > Soil > Desert | place...
CGCCACGAGTCCTCCTTTCCGCTCTCAACCCCTGGTCCCGCCTCTTCGTGGCGGGGCGTCCAGCTTAACGCACCGGCACGCTTCGCGCAGCACGCCAGCAGCGGATAGCAGGAACAGGTATGCTAAAGAGGTTCTTTAAGCAGGATCGAAAGGAGGACATGCAGGTGGGGAGCACGAGGAGCAAGAGCAAGCAACACCCGCTCCAGAGCGACCAGGGTACGACGGTTATCCAGGACGCGGCGGTGAAGACCATCGTGGGGGTGGCGGCCAACGAAATAGACGGGGCCACCACGAGCACCGGTGGTACGCGGCTGCCGGGCGACACTTCCCGCACGGTAGGCGAGTTCTTCGGCGGCCTGGGCGGCGGCGAGGCCCAGATCCGCGGGGTTTCCGTGGAGGTCGGCGATCTGGAGACGGCCATAGACCTGACGATGGTCGTCGAGTACGGCCGTCCGGTAGCCCAGACCACCCAGGCCGTGCGGGAGAACGTGATCCGTCGCGTCGAAAGCCTTTCGGGACTCACCGTCACGGAGGTTAACGTGAACGTGGTGGACGTCAACTTCCCCGAAGTGAGCTAGTAGAAGCTCATCCCGGATAAGCCCGACGCCCCCGACGAGAGTCGGGGGCGTCGGGCTTTCTACTGGCTCTGCAGGTGGCTAAACCATCAGGAGCACGGGATTCTCCAGAACGCGCTTGACCTCGGCCATGTACAGGGCGCCATCGCGTCCGTTGGCGATGCGGTGATCTGCGGAGAGGGTGAGCTTCATCATGCTTGCCGGAACTACCTCATCGTTTTCGTCGTAGGCCGGGTGTCTGGCGATGCTGCTGACGGCGATGATGGCCGCCTGCGGCGGGTTGACGATGGCGGTGAAGCTCTCGATGCCGAACATGCCCATGTTGGAGACGGTGATGGTCCCGCCCTGGTACTCGTCCGGCTGGAGCTTGCCGTCGCGGGCGCGGGCGGCGAGATCCTTGGATTCGCGGGAGATCGCCGCTAGGCCCTTGCTGGCTATGTCCCGGATCACCGGGGTTATGAGACCGGCGTCGAGGGCCACGGCCATCGCCATGTCCACCTTGTCGTGCAGCTCAAAACCCTGGGTGGTCTGGATGGCGTTGAGGTTCGGGTAGCTTCTCAGGGCCACCGCGCACGCCTTCATCACGAAGTCGTTGACGGAGAGCTTGAGATCCTCCGCCTCCAGTTGCTCGTTGAGCTGCTTCCTCAGGGCCATCGTCTCGTTCATCCTGACCTCGACGGTGGCGTAGAAGTGCGGGATGTGCTGCTTGGCCTCCGTCATCCGCTCGCCGATGACGCGCTGCATCCGGGTCGGCTCCACGAGCTCGGTGTCCGGTCCCTCCACGGGCTCCGGCAGACGGGCTGGCTGCAAACCAACTTGCGGCGCCTGCTGCGGTTCCTCTGCCGCTGCGGGAGCTTCGGCCTCACCGGCCTGCCCGTCGGCCTGCCCGTCGCCCCGCTCCATCGCGGCCCGCACGTCCCGCTCGACGATGCGGCCCTGCGGCCCGGAGCCCTCCACCTTCGAGAGATCCAGTTCGTTCTCCGCCGCGAGGCGCTTCACGATGGGCGAGGCCCTGAAGTGTCCGTCGGCCCGGCCATCTGCCTGTCCGCCGGCCTCCGCCGCGCCTGCTTCTTCCTCGTCTCCTTCCTGCTCTTCATCCTGCTCGGCGGTGGCGGTGGCGGCTTCGCCGCCCGATTCGTCTCCGCCTTCTTCGGCTTCGGCCTCCCCGCCGCCCTCCTGGCGTTCGGGGACCTCTTCGCCCTCGCCCTGGATAAAGGCGATGGCGCCGCCGACGGGGATGTCGTCGCCCTCCTGGGCGATGATCTGGGCGAACGTGCCGGAGTCTTCGGCCTCTATCTCCATGGAAGCCTTGTCCGTCTCGATCTCGGCTATCGGGTCACCCTCGGAGACCTCATCGCCCTCGCTCACGAGCCACTTGAGGAGGGTGCCCTCCTCCATCGCGTCGCCCATCTTGGGCATGAAAACTTCCGGCACCTTACTTCTCCTCCATGTAAAGAACGCGCCTCGCGGCGTTCGCCACCTGCTTGTCGCTCGGGAAAGCCGCCAGCTCCAAATTACGGGCATACGGCGCGGGAACCTCGGCCCCGCTCACCCGCTCAACCGGAGCGTCTAGATAATCGAACGCCCTGTCCTGGATGATCGCAGCCACCTCGCTCGCCACACCGAACCACCGCCACTGCTCCTGCACCGCCACCGCCCGGTGCGTCTTCTCCACCGAAGCCACGATGGCGTCCTCGTCGAACGGGCGTATCGAACGCAGGTCGATGACCTCGGCGCTCACGCCGTCCTCTTCCTCCAAAGTATCGGCGACCCGCAGGCACAGGTTGACCTGCCGACCGTAGGCGATTAGCGTCACGTCGTCGCCCTCGCAGGCTATCCTGGCCTTGCCGAAGGGTACGGCGTTGTCGCCGTCCTCCACCTCGCCCTTCGTGCCGTACAGGGCGCCGGCTTCAAGGAAGATCACGGGGTTCGGATCCCTGACGGCGGTGATCATCATGCCCTTTACATCGTTGGGGGTGACGGGGGCGACAACCTTGAGGCCGGGAAAGTGGCCGTAGAAGTTCTCCAGCGAGTGGGTGTGCTGGGCTGAGAGCTGGACGCCGCCGCCGTTGGGTCCGCGTATCACCAGCGGAATCTGTACCTGCCCGCCTGAGAAGTAGCGCAGTTTGGCGGCGTGCTGGATGATCTGGTCCGCCGCAAGGAACGAGAAGTTCCAGGTCATCATCTCGACGATGGGCCGCATCCCCATCATCGCCATCCCGACGGCAGCCCCCGTGAACCCGTTCTCCGAGATGGGGGTGTCCATGACCCTCTTCGGGCCCCAGTCGTCTATGAGGCCGTCGGTGATGAGGTGGGTGCCGCCGTAGACGCCGATGTCCTCGCCCATGAGCACGACGTTCTCGTCGCGCTCCATCTCGTGGACCATAGCCTCACGAAGGGCCTCGCGGTAGGTCTTCGTCTCCGCCGCCACGGCCTACTCCTCCCCCATGTACTCGTCGTCGCCCGCGTAGACGTCGGTGTATAGCTCCTCGATGGGCGGCTCGTCGCTCTCGTCTGCGAACTTCACGGCCTCGTTGATAAGCTCCTTGGCCTCGCCCTTGATCTCCTCCAGCTTCTCTTCATCGGCCGCGTCGGAATCCAGCAGCTTGTTCTCCAGGATGCCGATGGGGTCACGCTGGCGCCACTCTTCGATCTCCTCCTTGGAGCGGTACTTCTCGAAGAAGTCGGCGGCGCCGTGGGGCGCGGTGCGGTAGGTAAGCGCCTCGACGGCGTAGGGTTTACCTGTCTCGCGCACCTGTTCGGTGAGACGCTCGGCGGCCTCCAGGACGGCCTCGATGTCCATGCCGTCCACCTTCTCGTGTTCGATACCGTAGGCGTCGAACTTGGCCGCAAGGTCCGTCATCGCCGTCGTGCGCTCGACGGAGGTGCCCATCCCGTACTGGTTGTTCTCGACGATGAACAGGCACGGGCACTGGCCGTCCTTTCCCCACAGCCCGGCCAGGTTGGCGGCCTCGTGGAAGGCGCCCTGGCTCATGGCGCCGTCACCCAGGAAGAGCTGGCAGATGTTCTCCGTCTCGTGGTACTTGAGCGCGTAGGCTATGCCCACGCCGATGGGGATGTGCCCGCCGACGATACCGTATCCGCCCATCATGCCGCGCTCGACGTCGAAGAGGTGCATAGATCCGCCCTTGCCCTTGACGATGCCGCTCCCGCGCCCGTATAGCTCGGCCATCACGTTCTTCGGGTCGCTGCCCAGGAGCAGCGCGTGCGGGTGGTCCCGGTAGGCGGTTATGACCCTGTCGCCTTCCTTGAAAGAATCCAGGAAGCCGACGGCCACCGCCTCCTGTCCCGTATATACGTGGAGGTAGCCCCCGATCTTACCCTGACGGAATCCCCTCTGGCACGCCTCCTCGAACCTTCGGATCGTGACCATCTCGCGGTACAGATCGACTAGTCGATCCGCACTGGTGGCTACCGATCCCTCTCCACGGGCCTCTGCGCCCCCGTTCTCGCCGTTACCGTTCTCTGCCGGCATCCGCCGCCCCTTCCCTATCCAGGTACCAAACCTGCGAGAAGAATACCAAACTCCCGGCCTTTGCCCCGCAGGCTCAACCCTTCTTAACCACCGGATTTCACACTCCTATGTATACCCGAAAGCCGACGTTTCTCTAACGCGCTCCGTTCGACTCGCCGGCATTCTCCCCGAAGGACAGCACGGGCGTCTACCCTGACCTCCGGAGCGCCCTCCGCTCCTCTTCGGTTTCGTGGTCGTAGAGGACCGGCACCGCCCTACTCGGGAAAGCCTTGCGCTAATCGAAGGTATCGAGTTCCTGGCACCAGTCCATGTCCTGCTCCACAGCACACTCCCAGAATGACGCTCCAGGGAGTAATGCGCCGCAGACAGAACCTGAACAGTCTGAAAGTATTCTTTTTTCACCCAATCGTTTCTAGCCCTAATCGGGCTGCCCGGAGAGCCCGCGCCCTGTGTGAATCCAAGCTTTTCTCCTCCTCCATTTCCGCGTAGGTCCGGTTCTCGCCCTCGGGGACGAAGATGGGGTCGAAGCCGAACCCGCCCTCGCCGCGGGACTCGCGGGAGATCTCACCTTCCACGACGCCCCGGAAAACCCGGACGGAGCCCAAAGCATCCGTGACGGCCACGACGCAGACTGCCAGGGCGGAGCGGTTTTCCTCGGCGGCGAGCATCTTCAGCAGGCCCGCGTTGCCGACGCTTTTCATCAGCCATCGGGTGAGCGGGCCGGGGAAGCCTCCCCACGCCCCGACGGACAGCCCGGAGTCGTCCACGATCACAGGGTACGACGGCTCTCCGAGCGCCTCGCGGGCGGCGAGGGCTTTCGCGGCGGCGACCTCTTCGAAGTCGAGAGATTGGATCTCCGGCACGTCCACGTCGGCGCGGTCGAGGTCCACGCCCAGTATTCCGGCGGCCTCGCGGAGCTTGTTTTCGTTGGAGGTGACGAGGACGGGTTTCATGGCGGCAAGTCTACATTGATAAGCCTCCTGTGATACAGTCGCCGTCGTTCGGAGGCACCGGGAAACAGTCCAAAGGAGGCGCGGTTGCCGCTCGTAGACCTCGACAGGTTCGATTTCCTGTACGCCAACCGTGTCAAGGGCATGAAGACCGCCGCGACGCGCGACCTGATGGCTACGCTGTCGCGGCCAGGCATCATCTCGCTCGCCGGCGGGTTCCCGGACACGCGGGCGTTCGGGGAGGAAGCGTTCCGTGAGATCTCGCATAACGTCGCCGCCGACGCCGCCCAGGCCCTCCAGTACGGTCCGACCGCCGGGCTGGAGGCGATCAAGGACGTACTCGTCGAGGTCATGGCCGCCGAGGGAACCCAGGCCAGCCAGGAAGAAGTCTTCACGACCACCGGCGCCCAGCAAGGATTGGACCTCGTCGCCAAGACGTTCCTGGACGAGGGCGACGGCATCCTGTGCGAAGGCCCGACCTACGCAGGAGCTTTGAATGCCTTCGCCGCGTACAGGCCGCGGGTGATGCACGTGCCGATGGACCGAGCCGGCATGATCCCAGCCGCCGCCCGCGAGGCGCTGGAGAAGGCCCGCCGCAACGGCATCCCTATGAAGTTCGTCTACACCGTCCCGAACTTCCAGAATCCCGCCGGGGTCACGCTGGTGGCCGAACGCCGCCGGGAACTGCTTCGGATAGCCCGCGAGTTCGACCTGGTCATAGTGGAGGACAACCCGTACGGGATGCTCCGCTTCGAGGGCGAGCCTCTGCCGACCCTCTCCGCGCTGGAGCAGGAGGACGGCGACGTGGACCGGGTGGTGTACCTGGGGACTTTCTCCAAGATATTCGCGCCGGGCGTGAGGCTCGGGTGGGTGCGGGCGCAGCAGGGAATTCTGCACAAGATCAACATCGGCAAGCAGGGAGCGGACCTGTGCTCCTCGAACCTCTCGCAGATGCTGATCGCCAGCTACTTCGAGAACGCCGACTGGCGGGCCTACGTGAAGCGCCTGACCGGCATCTACCGCGAGCGGCGCGACGCGATGCTCGACGCCCTGGCCGAGTTCATGCCAAAGGAGGTCCACTGGACCCATCCGCAAGGCGGGCTCTTCGTGTGGGCGACGCTACCCTCGTACCTCGACGCCACGGCGATGCTGCCGCGCGCCATAGCCAGGAACGTCGCCTACGTGCCGGGTGAGGGCTTTTACGCGGGAGGGAAGGGCAAGAACTGCATGCGCCTCAACTTCTCGTTCGTTGAGCCGGACAAGATCCGTCGCGGCATCGAGCTACTCGCCGAGGTCGTGCGCGAGCGCATGGAGCTCCGCAGCGACCTGGAACGCGGTTCGCAACGCGGCTCGCAACACGGCTCGCAACACGGCTCGCGAAGCCCGGAGGGTTCTCGCTCCGTCATCGGCACGGACGGATAGGAGACTGGCGATGGCGCGAGTGGCGGTGTTGCGTGGTGGGCACTCGATGGAGCGGGACGTTTCCGTCGTGACGGGGCGGCGCGTACAGCACGCCCTAGAACGCCTGGGCCACGAAGTACATCCCTTAGACATCGAAGAGACGACCACAGAGAGCCTCATGGAGCTCGCGCCGGACGCGGCTTTCATCTGTCTGCACGGCCCCGGCGGCGAGGACGGGACGGTGCAGGCGCTGCTGGAGACTTTAGGCATCCCGTACACGGGGAGCGGGCCTCTCTCCTCCATCCGGTGCATGGACAAGGACTACGCCAAGCGCGCACTGAGGGCCGCCGGCATCCCGACCCCGCCGTTTCGGACTTTTCTCCGGCGGGCGATGAACGAGATGGGCGCCTCGGCCGCGCTCGACGTAGCGGCGGACGCTTTGGGCTACCCGCTGGTCGTCAAGCCCGCCAGGGAAGGGTCGAGCTTCGGGCTCTCGCGGGTGGAGGAGCCGGGGCAGCTCCTCGACGCCGTCTACGAAGCGTTCGGGTACGACGCCAAGATCCTGCTCGAAGCCTGGGTGGAAGGCAGGGAAGTCTCCGTGCCCATACTCGAACCCGCCGGCGAAGAACCAAGGGTTCTCGGCCTCGTGGAGATACGCCCCCGGGAGGGTGCCTACAACTTCGAGGCCAAGTACACTCCAGGTGCGACCGACTTCGCCATCCCCGCCGAAGTCTCCGGCGAGGCCGCCGACCGTCTCCGCGAGACGGCCCTCGCCGCCTACAGGATCCTGGGCTGCTCCGGCTACGCCCGGATGGACACCATCGTGGACGAGGGCGGCGTCCTGCGGGTCCTGGACGTGAAAACCATCCCCGGCTCCACCGAGACCTCCACCTTCCCGCTTGCCGCAGAAGCCGCCGGTCTCCCGTTCGAGAAGCTCGTCGAGGCGATCCTGGAAGCCGCGCTAAGGACCGAAGCCGCCGCGAAGCTGTAAGGACATCTCGTTCGGCTCTTCGGTAAGGTAGCGTAACCTCTATCCCTCACGCTCTATGCGGTCGATCTCACCCTCCCGTCCCGGCGTGCCGGGCATGGGAAGCTCCACGCCAGCGGGTAGTTCGAGACCGAGATCTACCTCATGGTCGATACGGATCTCTCCGCTGGAGAGGCAGCACCCGAGCACGTGTCCGCCGGCGTTCCTGTCTTCGGTGATGAAGTGGAAGTGGTATCCGGCCACGTTCAGCCCCTGCGTCTTTATGGGGAAACGGAAGCCCACGAGGCTACCCCGGACGTCGTGGAGATCGAAGGTCGGCTGGTTGCGGACCACCTCGGAGAGCGGCGGGTATGGTTTGCGCTGGCGCGGAACGCTCCGCGTCCTTACGTGCTCGAAGAAGGCATCCACCCGGACGGCGTAGAGCGTCGCCGCGTCGGGTGCGAGCGCGTCGAGGTGTGAACAAAGGCCCGCGAAGTCCATCGGATTGGGAAGAGGTTGGATTAGATTCGGCTCGAAGAACGTCACGACCGCGAAGGGCGTCTTCGTCCGGCCTTCGATCTCGTAGGCGCGACCGTCGGACCTAACCTGATAGAAACGACTGTCGAGCAGAATCATCTCGCCGTCCAGCGCATCCACGGTACCCAGCCCGAGATCCCCCCTCTTCCCAAGCTCCGCGAAGGTGACGTCCCCGTCGTAGCGCCCGTCAAGCAGCGCGTCTATGGTCGAAGTCTGGAAAAGGGCGTGATGGGGATGGTCAGATATCGCCACGTCCTGCTGGCGAAGATACTCGATGTGCAACGCCCCCGCGAGCGCCGCGTCTAATGGCATTCCGATCCCCTTTGAACTCTCGTGTCCCATACTTGACGTACCGGGATCACGGGTATCATACGCAGTCCTCACGCTACGAGTCGACGAAGGAGCCTCCGGAGTAGGATCTCAAACGCGGACGACCCGATATGTCCCTGCCGGAGAAGATCTCCATACCAGCCAGCGTGCCGCCCGAAGAGCAAACAGCACGGGACGCTAGACGACAGCTTTCTCTCTGGCTCCGATGAACTCGTCTAACGTGGCGAGCGCCATCCGCGCCTGACGCTCCCGGCGCTCGGGCTTGGAGAGCCGTCGGCCGTCCTCCCGCTTCGGGGCGGCGGGGACGAGGCCCCAGTTGGAGTTTATGGGCTGGAGGGTTCCTTCCTTGGTGGTGATGTAGTGGGCGAGCGCGCCCATCATGGTGCCGCGCGGCATGGTGATCGGAGCGTCGCCCCGCGCAAGCCGAGCCGCGTTCGTGCCGGCGATGTGGCCCATCGCGGCGCTCTCGACGTAACCCTCGACCCCGGTGAGCTGCCCGGCGAAGAAGAGCGGTGCACCGCTGCGGGCGCCTCGTATCCGCATCGTGGCGTCGAGCATGTGGTTGGCCGGCAGATACGTGTTTCGATGCATGACGCCCATGCGGGCAAAGTCCGCCTTTGCCAATCCGGGGATGGCACGGAAGACGCGCTTCTGTTCGCCCCACTTCAGGCGGGTCTGGAAGCCGACTATGTTGTAGAGACGGCCCGACTCATCGTCCTGCCGCAGTTGCACGACGGCGTGGGCTTCCCTGCCGGTGCGCGGGTCGGGCAGGCCGACGGGCTTCATCGGGCCGAACCGAAGGGTTTCTCTGCCCCGGCGGGCGATGGTTTCGACGGGAAGACAGCCCTCGAAGTACATATCTTCTTCGAAGTCTTTGATCGGGGAGAGCTCCGCCGTCGCCAGATTCTCCACGAAAGCGTTATATTCTTCTTCGTTCATCGGGCAATTCAGGTAGGCGGCCTCCCCCTTGCCGTAGCGCGAGGCGAGGTAGACGATGGAATCGTCGAGCGAATCGCGGTGGATGATGGGAGAGGCTGCATCGTAGAAGTAGAGCGTCTCGCCGGAGAGAGACTCTATCTTCTCGGTGAGCGCGTCCGAGGTGAGGGGGCCTGTGGCGATCACGGTCGGACCATCGGGGATGTCCGTGACCTCTTTCCTCACGACCTCGATGTTGGGATGGGCGTGGACCGTCTCGGTGACGGCGCGGGGGAAGCCTTCGCGGGCGACGCCCAGTGCGCCGCCGGCGGGGACGGAGTTGACGTTGGCGCAGCGCAGGATCACGGACCCGAGACGGCGAAGCTCCTCCTTGAGAAGTCCCGAGGCGGTGGTCAGCGACATGTTGCCCAGAGAGTTCGAGCAGACGAGCTCGGCGAACTGGTCGGTGCGGTGGGCCGGGGTCTCCTTCACGGGCCGCATCTCCCAGAGCTCCACGGAGCAGCCCATCTCCGCCGCCTGCCAGGCCGCCTCGCTGCCCGCGAGCCCGCCGCCTATAACCGTCACGTCTGGCACGATGGAACACTCCTTGCCTGGACCAGTTAACCGTTTGCCGAGAGCATATTCTACGCCAGCGGCGCGGAATGTTGGCCAGAGGATGCAGTGGAACAGATATGATGCATACTCAAGGGCATGGAGAAACTGGTGGACGATCGCTACGGGATCGTACGTACCCTAGGTAGTGGCGGGGTGGCGGATGTATTCCTGGCACACGACGGCGTCCTCGACCGCGACGTGGCCCTGAAGATGTTGAACCGGGAACGCTCGCGCGACGATGAGTTCATGGAACGTTTCAGGCGCGAGGCGCAAAGTGCCGCCGCGCTCTCCCACCCCAACATCGTCTCCATTTACGACCGGGGTGAGGACGAGAGCGGCTCCTGCTACATCTCCATGGAATACCTGCCTGGCGGAACGCTGAAGGACCGCATCTCGCGGGACGGTAGGCTCTCCCCTTCCATCGCGGCCGAGGTGGCGATTCAGATCTCGGGGGCTCTCGGGGCGGCGCACGAGCGGGGTGTGATCCACCGCGACATAAAACCTCAGAACGTTCTCATCACCCGGTCGGGCGACGTGAAGGTGGGAGACTTCGGCATAGCGCGGGCCGAGTCGGAGTCCTCGATGACCCGGACGAACCTGGTTCTGGGCACCGCCGCGTACATGTCCCCCGAACAGGCTACCGGCGGCCGGGTCGAACCTCGCAGCGATCTCTACTCTCTGGGGGTCGTAATGTACGAGATGCTGACCGGCGAACTGCCTTTCGAGGGCCATGATCCGGTCGCCGTGGCGATGAAACACGTGAACGTCCCTCCGCGACCACCGCGAGAAATCGTCCGAGACATACCAAAGGGGTTGAACGACCTGGTCTTGAGGCTCCTGGCTAAAGACCAGGGGAACCGGCCCGCGAGCGCTGATGCGCTCGTGGATGAGATCCGGCGTTCCACAAGAGAAGAATCCCGGCCGGAACCCGAAGCAGCCGAAGACCCTGGGGGAACCTCGGCGGGTCCGTCAGGCGCCACCCGGCGCACCATGCCATACCGCCAGCGCGATCGTGGCAGAATCAGGCGTGGTGGCCCGGACTTGAGCAGCATCGTCCCCTGGTTGCTGGTCGTGCTGTTCGTGGTGGGGGTCGTTGTGGGCGGCATGCTCGTCTTGAGGATACTCGGCGGTGTTTCCTTGCCGTAGGGATGCCGCTCCGGCGAAACTATCATCTCCATCGCCGTTTATAATGTCCCAGACCGAGATAGGCCACCTCAGAGGAGGGCCCATGAGCAGACGAGATTACGACGAAGGTCGCGAGAACGCGCGCAGGGAGATGGAGGAACGAGAGTTCGGCTCACGCGGAGGAAGCGGCGGCAGCTCGTTCACCGCCGCCGTGTTCATCAAGTACCTGGCCATAGTGATCGTGGTGATCATCGTCGCCTACGTGGTGCTGCAGATTCTTCGAACCGTACAGGGCGCCGTCTAGGCTGCCGCGCGGGACCCCGAAGTCACAGGCAGGCTAACCACCACCCCATCTCCTGACGCGCGAACCGCGGAACACCGGGGGCTCGCGCTCCATCCTCTGCCGATGGCGGTCCTGGCATGGTGTCTGGCATGGTGTCTGTTAGGACTGGTGGGATGCTCCAGCGTGCCGGGAGGGGCCGGGGGGAGCGGTACGCAGGGCAGCGTGGAGAGTGGACGCATCGAGCTGCCAAAGTCCGAGCCGGTGCCCGGGCTCGCCTCCGACGAGTGGTCGCCGCCGCCGGTGTGGCTGGTCTCAGGCGGACGAATCGTGCAGGGAAGCTATGGCGAGTTCTGCAAGCTGGACGACTGCACGGGCATGGAGACCCCAGAGCAGATGGGCGAGGATCTGGCGAAAATGCGGGTCTCCGGGGACACCTTCGTGGTTGTCGGGAGCAACCGCGTCAGCGGGTTCGCGGCCGGGACCAAAGAATGGAGCGGTGAGACGGAGGCCCCCCCCGTGCCCGGCGTGTACACGGAGCCCGGCGTCTCCCCCGACCTGCGGCGGCTCGACGACCGGCGCGTCCCCGAAGGAACGAAGCCGACCGTGGAGCCCGCTCCCAGTGCCGCGGACGAAACGACCGGGCCTGCATCCGGCGAAGCGTCCGGCGGCGTGTCCGTTTTCAAGCTCGCGTCTACCGGCGGGCCGGAGGATCGCCGCCTTTCGGTGTTCCTGGAGTTGGGGAAATATGACCGCGCTGTCTATCATTGGCGTCTCGACCCTGGACGCGCGACCGAGACCACTTCGTCCGAATCCTCCCCGGAGACGACCTCCGCGTCCATCGAAGAACTGACCTCGGCCCCCGAGGAGACGACCGCCCTGTCGCCCGAAGACTCCCCGGATACGACCGCGTTCCGGGACGTGAAGATACGCCCCGTCGGCGAATCCCCCACCGGCCTCACGGCCGGAGAGGGCTACCTGTGGGTGCTGGACCGTGGAAGCTCCCGTGAAGATTCCCGCGGCGGTTCGGGAGCCTCGCTGCTGAAGCTCGACCCGGAGACCGGCGAGACCCTCGGCTCCTCGGAGGTCCCCGTCACGAGCAGCGGCCTGGAAGCCGGGGCTGGCGCCGTCTGGCTTCTGGAGGAAGATCTAGGGAGGGTGCTGCGCCTCGACCGGGCTTCGGGAGAGGTGGAGCGCCGGGTCCGCGTCGGCGGTTCGCCCTCGGAAGTCGTGGCGGCGGGGGGAGTGGTGTGGGTGGCCGTCTCCGACGGCGAGAAGAGCGGCCGGGTGGTAAGGATAGACCCGCGAACGGCCAGGGTCGTCGCGGAGATAAAGACCCCAGGCGCGGTCGAGAGCGTCGCCGTGGACGGCGCATCCGGCGACGTGTGGGCGGTCGCACCGGACCAGACCGGGGACTCGGAGAACAGCGAAGACGGACGGCTTCTGCGGATAGATCCCACATCGAACAGGGTCTCCCAGCGGTTGGCGGTTCCGGGCGGCGTGTCCGACGCCGTGGCCAGAGACGGCGTGGTGTGGGTTATAGATCCCGATGGCGATCTCCTCAAGATAGACCCTTCCGGCAGGCGGATCGAGGGCGTCACCCCACTCAAATCGCCGGGTCCCTACGAGATGGCGCTCGGGGAAGACACCGTCTGGATCGCCGGGGTGAACGACCTGACCCGCGTGGATGCAGACACCGGCCACGCCGCTGGTTCCCTGGAAGTCGGACCTTACGGGGCGGAGGATGTGGCGGTCGGCGAAAACTACGCCTGGACGATCGGTCCCGGCGCCGGACGGGGCGGCACGCTCACGCGCGTAACGCCGTAGGACCAAAACCCGTCAGGGGAACAGGAGGTGGAAGCGCCAGAAGCCGGCTCCGACGACGTAACCACGCAGATCCTCCCGCATCACGGTTCCCGTCACCGAGGGCCGCACCGTCGAGCCGTTTCTCCTTCCCTCAAGCCCCTGCCTTCATCAACAGAACGTCGCCGGTGTGGTGGATCAACTCGTGCGGAACGACCTGGGCGCGATCCACGACCTCGAACCCTTCGCGCTCGTAGAGCCTGCATGCGCCCTGATTCTGCTCGAAGACCAGCAAGCTCAAGGTGCCGAGCCCTCTTTCGCGCGCCTGTTCTCTGGCAATGTCCAGCATCTTTCCACCGAGCCCCAGACTGCGGAACTCCGGGAGCACGGCCAGGCTACAGATGTAGAAGCTGCCGGGAACCTCCATGCTGTAGGGTTCCAGGACCGGGTCCACCGGCTCGCCGGAGGAAGCTCCCTGTTCCACCTCTACCGGAAAGCTGAGCAGCAGCCCGATCACCTCCCCATCGTGTTCGGCTACCACGCAGTTCTTGAAGGAAAAGACGGTCTCCTCGCCGGAATAGCGTATCGCGCCTTTCGAGGTATCCCAGAGCCGCTCCCAGTGAAGCGCCCCCGATAACTCCCGCGATGAAGATAAATGGCATATCCCTGAAAAATGGCATATCCTCGAAGCTATCCACCAGGGGCCCAGGGAGTCCCCAGCCGGCACACCGATGTCGAAGCCCGCCGCGCCAGCCAGGGCCAGCGCCACGATTCTCCTGAGATCAAGGAACGCCAGACCCAGCGACGCTCCGAGCACAGTTCCGAAGATTGCTCCTATTAGCATCATGGAGTAATTTACGAACGAACCCAGAATGGTCGCCATCAGAAGCCCGAGGAACGTTCCCAGCGCGCCCAGCAACGCCAGGGCCACGAGCTTTCTACGATCCCTCAAGGCCAGCCCCAGTGACGCTCCCCCGACCGCCCCCGAAAGAATGAACAGCAGCGCGGAGGCTCCAAAGGTAATGACCGCCAAAGGCCAGGAAGCCGCCGCGATAGCTCCGCTGACACCAAAGCCGGCGGCTCCCAGAAGCACGAACCGTATGATGCCCATGCGCTTCATGACGCTCACTTTCCGGACCGCTTGCCTTGTCCGTCTAACCTGGCGGCCTAGAAATCTCTGAAAACCTTCTCGCAGTCGTCCGCAATCCGGTCGAGACGGTCGGCGTAGACCTCGTCCCTGCCGCCGCAGGAAATGATGTCTCGTTCCGGCCTGGCGTTACGGTCAAAGCCCATGATGATGTCGTTGTCGTTACCGCCATAAATGATGTCGTTGCCGGTGTCGGAGATGAACTCGATGCAGAAAAGGCCGATCAGGTCGCTGCCATCCCCGCCGTGGAGAATGTCGTCTCCGGTTCCGCCGAATACGCAGTCGGGCCCGTTCCCGCCAAAGAGCTTGTCCTCGCCACTCGGACCGCTGAGGTTCCCTTCTATGGTCGCACTGCCACCGACCACAGCATCTCCGCCACCCCAGCCGACAGAACGACTATCACCGCCACCATCACCAACGTCAGGCCCATGTGCTTCATCGACGTACCTCCTGATTATTTACTCCGTAAGTTGACAGTGTAAATATTTGTATCTATGGTGTCAATATTTTCCTGGAGGATTTTTCGGGTGGGAGATCCGGCCTCCCCGGCGCGTTCTCTGGGTGTGGAGAGAAGAAAGGATGATTTGGGAGACTTTACTCTTCTCGCGAGGGGGAGTCATCGCGGACGCTGAGAACCTGACCGCAATATTCCGAGAGTCCCTTCTTTCCCGAGCCCATTACGCTGTCGTGGCTGTGACGGTACATGCCTTCGGCGACATATCCCAGGAGATTGAGAGCCGGGTTGGTGACCCGCACGTACCAGTTGAACGCGATGCGCGTGCCGGCCGGCTCTTCCCTGAAAAGAGTCTCCAGTACGCCGTTCAAGTCCTCCGTCACTACCTCTCTCAGCCTGTTCTCCGGCTCCACGTCGGTGTAGACGCAGTGGATGCGGAAGGGCGGGGCGAAGCGCGCGACCTCGGGAGCCTGGTGCACCCGGAAAGAGACGGTGCTGCCGACCCGCAGTCCGTCTTCCCGGCCGTCTTCGACGAGCTCCATGTCAGGCCACCACTCACGCACCGCCGCCCGCGAGGTCATGGCTTCGTAGACGACAGGCAGTGGCGCGGGGATGTTCCATTCGGTGCGCCAGTCATAAGCCTTGATGGCGCGGCCCCCCATCAGGGCCCCCGCCAACGCGCCCAGGGCGAAAGTGACACGCTCGATCTTCATCCGTTAAGCTCCAGCCCCCTCCGGCTCGAGGATGGCACCAAGCTGCCGCATCATCCCGAGCTGGTCGAGGCTGTCCCAGCTCTCCACGACCTTGCCTTCTTCCGAGAAACGGAAGATACCTATGCCCGTGATATGAACCCGGTTGCCGCTGGCGGGGATGCCGCGAAAATCGCCCGTGTGGGTGGCGCGCAGCGTCCAGCGGGTCACCACCCTGTCCCCTTCGCCGATCATGTCCTCTACGATGTCTTCGATGTCCGAGAAGGCGGAGCGGTACTCCTTGACGAATTTCTTGACGTCCTCGGGGCCGCGCTCCAGAGCGGTGCCGTCGGACTGGTGGGAGAGATACTTTTCGGCGAAGATCTCATCCGCGATGCCCAGCTTCTCGTCCTTCCAGACCTCCTCGACGTAGCGCCTGAAGGTGGCCTTGTTTTCCTCGACCGACATTCCGTTCTCCTTTCTCTTGGCCCCGATTTCCACGGGTAGAATCCTGTTTTCCATAGCCTGCGTACCAGACGCTGTCATCTCAGCCTGACCTCCCGGCGATATATATGGTGCTGGCCCCCTCAGGAACAGTCGGAGTCATCTCATCTTCGAATAGCGGCGTCGCGCCAGGCCTGCAAAAAGGCTCAGAGGGAGGGCCACCACGGCGGCCAATGCGAAGAGCAGGTCGAACGAACCAGCCTCCGCCAGCGGGGCTACAGCCGCGGTAGCTACCCCGCTTCCGGCGAACAGGGCGGCAGCGGAGAGCGAGACCACGGTGGCACGCGCCTCCGGCACGACTTCGGTGGCCCAGCTCAAAAGCGGGGGGTGCATGAAGGCGAACCCCCCACCGGCGAGTACCGCCGCGACGCCCACGCTTGCGAGCGATTGTTCCACGGCGGCCGAAGCGCAACCGAGTACGAGCATGCCACCACCGATCAAGATGAGCGTGCTCGCCCCAAGGCGATTCGCGACGAGCTTGACAGCCTGGGTCCCACCCAATACCGCCAGCCCAAAGAGTCCGACGGGGAGCCCGGCCACCGCGGGTCTGGAGCCACCGCTCTCGAGCGAAGGAGCGAGGAAGGTAAGGAAGCCCAGTATCACCGCTCCTTCCACCAGCGCGATCCCGACCACCACCATCGCCCAACGCCGACCGAGAACCCGGCGGATCTGGATCAGCGGCCCTTCTCTGTTCTCAGCATCGAAGCCTTCTGGCTCCGGTAGTCGGGTGAGCAGGACGCTAAGTGCGGCGCTGGCGAGGGCCGGAGCCGCGAAAGCGAGGCGCCAGGCTTCGAGGGATGCGGCGAGCCCGCCGAGTACGATCGCCAGGGCCGTGCCCACAGCCGTGGCGGCCATGAGATCCGCGATGGCCTTCTGCCGGGAGTCCACCGCGAGCGTGTCGCCGATGTAGACGAGAGAGGTCGGTATCACCGCCGCGAACAGCCCCCCGGCAAGCGCCCGCGCGGCGATCAGGACCGTGAGGTTCGGGGCAACTGCCGAGAGCACCCCGGCTACCGCGGCCCCGAAGAGCGTCAGTCGCATCACGCGCACCCTCCCGAGCCGGTCCGAGAGCATCCCCCATACGGGCTGCATCAAGCCATAGAGCAGATAGTAGAGGCTGGCCGTCGCCGCGACCTCGGCCAGCGGCGCCCCGAGAGCCAGGGCGATGGTCAGCAGCATCGGGGCGACCACGAAACGGTCGAAGGCGCTGAAGAAAGCTGCGAGGTGAAGGAGCCGCAGTCCACGAAGCCCAACGGACTTGATCACGGGTGTCGTGGTTCGCTTCATCGTTTTCCTCATTTCGTCAGCCGGACTTCCGCGCCTTATGGCGTCGCGCTCTAGTCACCACCTGCGTCGTGGGCCGGCCGTTCGGGTCGCACGCCGCGATCTGCTTCGCGATATGCTCGGCGTCCCTGCCGACGCCGTGAATTATCATGGTGCATCGGCCTCCTTCGTGACCTTCAGCACCCTTAGCGCAAAGACGATCATGCACGGGAACAAGACGGCGAGCACCGCCCGCTGCGCCAGGCCGGCATAAGGATGCAGTGGCGCGTCGTCTGGTATAACCAGAACGCCGTTCGCCACGAACAAGACGGCGATCATGATGCCTGAGGCAAGCGAGTAGGTGGCGAGGCCGCGCCACCTCGGGTCGCCCGCCAGCCGGCGTGACAGCACGATGAGCCAGACCGCACTACTCAGGAAATACGTCAAGCCACCCACGAGGTGCAGCCCTGGGGGAAGGGTGACGCCGGCCGCGTCCTCTTGGAGCGGGAACACCGCCGCCCACAAGAGCGCCAGTCCGCTCAGAGCCAGGATCGCGGGGCCGACCCACCCGGCCCGTGCCGAACGCACCCCCAGGTGCAGACCGACCGCGAAGGCGATCGTGAGCAACCCGAAGACGACGAAGTTCACCTGCTGCACCCATCCACCCGGTCCGGCCTCCAGCGCGCTGACCGTCTCCGCCACGGGGCTGTACTCGTCGAGCCGGAAGAGACCCTGCACGACGAAGGCCACCGTGAACAGGATCGGGCCGACGATACCCGCGACCGCCAGCACGGCAGGGACTGATCGCCGCTCCCCCGCGGCCCAAGTTTGTTCTTGTTCCCGAATGGTCATGGCTTCCTCCTTCATTCGGGAGACGAGGAAATCCCCGCCCCGCTTTGCTCACGCCATCGGCTTGATGTTCTGGTTGAGCCGGAAGAAGTTGTCCGGGTCCCAGCGGCGCTTGAGCGCCCTGAGCCGGTCGTACTTCTTGGCCCCATAGGCCTGCCGGATTCGCTCCTCTCCCTCCTCCATGAGAAAGTTCACGTAAACGCTCGTGTGATACGGTTCCAGCGCGGACCAGTACGTCCGGGCCCACTCTCGTTCCGACTCGAATCCATCGGCGGTCTCACTGTTGCCATTGATGTTGAAGGTGAAACTGGCGCTGCGTCCGTTGAAGGCCGTCTCGCCCTCGCCGACGCGGGCGACCGCTCCCCCCATCTGCCAGAGAGCGATGCTCGTGATCGGCGAAATGATCCGCCTGCCGTGCTCCGCCACGATGTCGATGACATCATCGTTGAGATCAGCAATGTCACAGGACCGGACGTAGTACCACCAGCCGTGCCGGAACGATGGATCGAACATCCCCTGATGGACGAGGAATGGCTGGGGGACTGTCCCCAGAGCCACAACGACAGCCAGGCCAGGGTGATCAGCGCCGTCATCAGGGCGATGAAGAGCCTGTTATGGTCTTCGCGCGGCGCGGCCCACATAGTACCAACACCTCCTGTCTAGTCAGGATCGGGAGTTGGAAGATCCGGGAGGAGTCAAATTTCCTCGACTCCTCCCAGCTTCTCTCAGGCCGCTTCGAACTTGAAGTGGCCCTGGATCGCGTTGTTGTTGGAGATGTCCATGTCCTTGAGCCAGTAGCTGGAGGAGTTCCTCCTGTACTTGGCTGCCTTGCTCACGTAGGCAGGCGAACCGGGGATGGTGGAGAACGCGCTTTCTTGCAAGGTAGTCGGTTTCTCGGTGGCCCCCATGTAGGAGGCCATGTCCGCCTCGACGACCGGGTTCATGGCAGAGCCGATCCTGAGCGGCCCTTTGCCCTCCTCGACATCGAAGGTGATCGGAGCCCGCTCCACCGTGACCACCTCTCCGATGAGCTGCGCGAAGTCCGCCAGCGGCCCCCCGAGCTTGCCGATGAAGACGTTGAGCATCGCCTCCTGTTGTTCATCCGTGGCTTCATCGTCTACGTAGGCGACCACCTTCCAGTTACCCTGGAAGATGTTGCCGGGAATGTGGGTCATGCTGGCGAAGGTATGGCCTGATACGTCGACGCCATCTACCGTGCCTCTATCGACGTGATAGGCAACCACCGCGTCGCAAGTACCGTTGTCGGGGTCCTCCCCGATCCAGCACGGACAGAGCACGTTGCAATCGCAGACTTCCAGCAAACGTCCTTCCAGCTGATAAGCTATTTGATCTCCTTTCTTTGTTTTTTGTCCCGGAACCCGGCGATCTACAAGGCTCCAGAACCATTCCGGGTTTTACGCTTCCGCCCCTTCCGGTTCGGGGATAGCACCGATCTGCTGCATCATGCCCAGGTTGTCGGGCATCTCCCACTCTTCGGCGATCCTGTCGTCCTCTATGCGGTGGATGGTGATCCCGGTGATCGTCACCTGGTTGCCTGATGGGGGGATTCCCAACAGCTCGCCCTGGTGAGTACCATGAGCCGTCCAGCGGGACGTCACTTTGTCTCCTTCGGCGATCAGATCCTCGACGGTTATGCGCATGTCGGGGAAGGCATCGAGGTATATGGTGACAAACTGCCTGGCGGCCTCGACGCCGTGAATGTCCTCATCGGATTCGTGCCAGACGAGGTCGTGGGCGTACACTTCCTCGATGACGTCCAGGTTCCCCTGGCTCACGCCGTCCCAGGCACGGCGGACCAGTGCCTTGTTTTCCTCTGCCGACATAGGGTCTCCTCTCTGTGCGTCGGTACGGCTCATCGCAAGCCGGACGAATGGTCAACGATCCGGTTTTATCGCTACGCGCACCTCCTTTCCGCCGGAGAGCCCTGCTTACGCCGGTAAACCTCGTCGGTCGACCACCTCCTCTGTAGCTCGTCCACCTCCTCATCCGGCACTCTGCCGGAGACGTGCATGAGCTTCCACCAACCGTCTGCTCCGGTCAGCGCCACGCGGTCCTCACCGGGGTCTCCCGCTCGATCCGGTACTTCATCTCCCGATAGCGGCTCACATCGCCGGTTCGATGTTCTGGTTGACGCGGAAGAAGTTGTTCGGGTCGTACTTGTTTTTTACTTCGACCAGGCGATCGTAGTTCTCCCGATAGGTTGCCCGGACGCGCTCCTGTCCTTCCTCCATCATAAAGTTGACGTATGCGCCGCCCGCAGAGTGCGGATGCAACGCCTCCCAGTAATCTTTCGTCCAGGCGGTGATGATCTCATTGTTCGCCGGGTCGGGATCTATACCTCCAAACACCGACGACCATCTGGCCTCGCGGTAGCTGAATGAGGTGTCGTTCTTCCCGACGCGGTGCGCCGCGCCGTCTATCGGGTAGAGGTGCATGGTCGAGAGCATCGTCGGGATCTTCGAGCCATGCTCGACGTGCAGCGCGATGGCCTCATCAGAG
>Ga0183260_10001367_pt1 | contig 20415 bp, 20 predicted proteins | sample AntDrymUQ4972206_2_FD_129768 | JGI IMG/M metagenome (GOLD analysis project Ga0183260, IMG submission 129768) | Polar desert sand microbial communities from Dry Valleys, Antarctica - metaG UQ497 (22.06) (version 2) (version 2) | ecosystem: Environmental > Terrestrial > Soil > Desert | place...
ATCACCGCGTACGTCGAGCCGGCGTCGTGGGCGGTCTGGCGCGACCTTCCTGCGACGATCGTGCCGCTGACGTACGTGCAGCAGGTGCGGGGCGCTGGCGGCCTGCCGGTCGTGCTGCCGCCGGCGCCATCGGAGCCAACGCCCGATGTCGTCGACTCGATGCTCGGCCCGCTCGACGGGCTGCTGCTGGCTGGTGGTGCCGACGTGGACCCGGCGCGGTACGGGGAGGCGGCGCACGCGTCGGTGCAGCCGCCGCGCCCGGATCGAGACGGCACCGAGCTGGCGCTGGTCCGAACGGCCCGTGAGCGCGACCTACCGGTGCTGGGGGTCTGCCGCGGGATGCAGGTGATGGTGGTGGCCGCCGGTGGTCGACTGGAACAGCACCTGCCGGACCGGCTGGGCGTGAAGGTCCACGCGCCCGGTCGTGGCGAGTACGGCGCTCACTCGGTGGACATCGCAGCCGGCTCGCGGCTGGCAGGCATCCTTGGTGACCAGGTCGAGGTGTCCTCCTACCACCACCAGGGGGTACTCACCCACCCCGGCCTGGAGCCGGTGGCGTGGGCCGACGACGGCGTGCTGGAGGCGGTGGAGGACCCGACCGCGCGGTTCTGTGTCGGGGTGCTGTGGCACCCGGAGGTCGGGACCGACCCTCGGCTGTTCGAAGCCCTCGTCCGCGCCTCCACCTAACGCCGATCCGCGGCAAACGGTCGTGCGATCCGCGGCAAAATGAACATCGTGGCTTAGCCGGTGTGTGACCACCTGCGCGGATGGCGGAACCATTTGCCGCGGATGAGGGGACCATTTGCCGCGGATCGCCGGTTGGGTCAGGACTGGTCGAGGGCGAGCGCGGCGTTGACCAGCGCCAGGTGGCTGTACGCCTGCGGGAAGTTGCCGAGCTGGCGGCCGGCCGTGACGTCGTACTCCTCCGCTAGCAGCCCGACGTCGTTGGTCAGCTCGAGCAGCCGCTCGAACAGCTCCACCGCCTCGTCGGTGCGCCCGATACGGCACAGCGCCTCGACCAGCCAGAAGGAGCAGGCGACAAAGGTGCCCTCCACACCGGGCAGCCCGTCTTCCATGCCGGCGTCGTCCATGCGGTACCGCAGCACCAGGCCGTCGACGGACAGCTCCCGCTGCACCGCATCGATCGTGCCCACCACGCGGGGGTCGTCCGGAGGTAGGAAGCCAAGGCGAGGCAGCAGCAGCAACGAAGCATCGAGCGCATCGCTGTCGTAGGCGAGCAGGAACGTGTTCCGGTCGGGGTCGAAACCCTTGCCGCAGACCTGCTCGTGCACATCGTCGGCGAGCGACCGCCACCGCGCTGCCTGCTCGTCCATCCCCTTGGCCTTCGCCGCCTCGGCCATCCGGTCGAACGCCACCCAGGCCATCACCTTGGAGTGCACGAAGTGCCGCGGCTCGCTGCGCACCTCCCACAGTCCGTGGTCCGGCTCCTCCCAGATCGTCTCCAGGTGTTCGACCAGACGTACCTGCAGCTCCCAGGAGTCGTCATCCTCGACGACCCCGTTGCGGCGGGCCAGGTCGAGGGCGTCCAGCACCGCCCCGAACACGTCCAGCTGCAGCTGCTTGGCAGCTGCGTTACCCACCCGAACCGGCGCGCTCTGCTCGTAGCCCGCCAGCCAGCCCAGCTCGCGCTCCGGCAGCGATGTCTCGCCGGCGACGCCGTACATCACCTGGACGTCCTCCGCCCGGCCGGCCACCGCCCGCCGGAGCCAGCTCACCCACTGGTCCGCCTCGTCGGTGTAGCCACAGCGGATCATCGACGCCAACGTCATCGCAGCGTCGCGCAGCCAGCAGAAGCGGTAGTCCCAGTTGCGGACCCCCCCGATGGCCTCCGGAAGCGATGTCGTCGCTGCCGCGACCAGGCCGCCGGTGGGCTCGTACGTGAGTGCCTTGAGAGTGAGTACGGAGCGCAGCAGGACGTCTCGCCACCGGCCGGGCAGGTCGGCTCGCTCGGCCCAGTCCTCCCAGAAGTCCATGGAGCGCTGGAGCGCGTCGGCGGGCTCGATCGGCGTAGGCGGCGGTTCGTGGGACTGGCGCCAGGTGAGGACGAAGCTCACCCGCTGTCCGGCGTCGATGCTGAACTCCGAGACCGTGGACCAGCCCTCGCCGTGGGTCGGCGTGTCGCACCACAGCGTCACCGAGTCCGGCCCGGCGATCGCGGCGAGCTGGTTGTCGTCGAGGTGCCGCACCCACGGGATCCGTTGGCCGTAGTCAAAACGGAGCCGCAGCTCCGACCGCATCTCGACCGTTCCCGACACGCCTTCGACGATGCGGACGACGTTGAGGGCCTGGTCACGCGGCGGCAGCATGTCCAGCACGCGAACGGTCCCCTTGTCGGTGTCCCACTCGGACTCGAGCACCAGCGTCGGTCCGCGGTAGCGCCGCCTCGTCGCCGGCCCGCCCACGGCCGGCGCGAGCAGCCACTGGCCGTCGTCCTCGTCCCCCAGCAGGGCCGCGAAGCAGGCCGGCGAGTCGATCCTCGGCAGGCAGAGCCAGTCGATCGCGCCGTCGCGACCGACCAGCGCCACCGTGTGCGTGTCACCCAGTAACGCGTAGTCCTCGATCAGCCCGGCCAATCGAATCCACCTCCCGTCCAGGGGATCGACGGCGGGGGTGCGCCTCGTCGTATGCGAACCACGCGTACCCGAGCAGCGCGAGGAAGCCGAAGAACAACCACTGCAGCCCGTAGTACAGGTGCGGGCCGGTGCCGAGGTCGGGCTCCTCCGGCCCGACCAAGCCGGTGCCCTCTGCCGCCGGCTGCTCCTCGACCGCCAGCACCCAGCCGGCCCGCAGTGGAGCGGCCAGCTCGTCGGCGAGCGCGGCGGACGACACCGCGCGGACCGTGCCGTCGATCGGGTCGGTGGCTTCCTCGGGCGCATCGCTGTCCGCGCGCAGCCACCCGGCCACCTCGACGGTGCCGGCGGGCGGCGAAGGCACGGCGGCGCGGTCCGGCGTGCCGGCGGGGGACTCCAGGAAGCCGCGGTCGACCAAGACCAGGCTGCCGTCGGACAGCTGTAGCGGGACCACCACGTCGACCCCGCGCAGCGGTCCGCGGGTCTGGTAGCGCACCAGGATCTCCGCGTCGGCGTCGTACGTCCCGCTGAGGCTCACCTGGCGCCACTCGACGCCGTCGGGAAGCGGCGCGTCCACGGGGCTCAGCTGCGCAAGTGGGACCGCCGCGGCGTCCAGGTTCGACTCGACGGTTGCGTTGTCGGCGCGTCGCTCGCCAAGCCGCTCGAACTGCCACAGCCCCAGCTGGGCACAGACCGCGGCCACAACGACCGCGACCAGCCCGAGCGCCACCCAGCGCCCGGACAGCAGGAAGCGGTACACCGTCCGACGGTACCGGCCGGCCCGTACGATGGCGGGATGGACGACCTCTCGGTGCTGGACGCGGCGCCGGCCGGGGTGCCGACCAGCGGTGGGCTGGCAGATCGGCACGGCCGGCTGGCCACCGATCTGCGCGTCTCGCTGACAGACCGGTGCAACCTGCGCTGCGAGTACTGCATGCCCGCCGAGGGCCTGGACTGGATGCCGTCGGAGATCACGCTCACTGACGACGAGGTCGTACGGCTGGTGCGGATCGCCGTTGAGCAGCTGGGGGTGCGTCAGGTCCGGTTCACCGGCGGAGAGCCGTTGCTGCGACGTGGCCTGGTCGGGATCGTCGACCGGGTGGCGCGGTTGGAGCCCCGCCCCGGGATCGCGCTGACGACCAATGCGCTGGGGCTGACCAGGTCCGCCCAAGCGCTCGCCGCCGCCGGGCTCGACCGGATCAACGTCAGCCTCGACTCCGTACGGCACGACACGTTCGCCACGATCACCCGGCGCGAGCGGCTCGATGACGTGATCGCGGGCCTCGAGGCTGCCACCACCGCCGGGCTGGACCCGGTCAAGGTCAACGCGGTGCTGCTGCGCGGGGCGAACGACGCCGAGGTGCCCGAGCTGCTGCGCTGGTGCATCGCCCGCGCCTACCGGCTGCGGATCATCGAGCAGATGCCGCTGGACGCCCAGCACGGGTGGGACAGGTCGACCATGGTCACCGCGGCGGAGACGCTGGACCGCCTCTCCCAGCACTTCACGCTCACCCCGGCGACCGAGCCCCGCGGATCGGCGCCGGCCGAGCTGTTCCTCGTGGACGGCGGCCCGGCGACCGTGGGGATCATCGCTTCGGTCACCCGACCGTTCTGCGGCGACTGCGACCGGGTCCGGCTGACCGCCGACGGCCAGGTCCGCAACTGCCTGTTCGCCCGTCAGGAGTCCGACCTGCGCACCGCGCTTCGGGCCGGTGCCGAGGACGCGGAAATCGCGCAGCGGTGGCGGGTGGCGATGTGGGGCAAGCGGCCAGGCCACGGCATCGACGACGAGCGCTTCCTGCAGCCGGCGCGGCCGATGAGCTCGATCGGCGGCTGAGCACGCTCAGACCGCGGTGATATCGCGGAGGAACCCCCGGGCTCGCAGGAACTCCGCCAGCTGCTCGCGGTGCTGGTCGCAGGCGAGCCACTGCTTGCGCCGGTCCGGCTGGTGGATCTTCGGGTTGTTCCAGCCCAGCACCCAGACCGCGGCGCTGCGGCAGTCCCGGGCCGAGCAGATCAGTGGGTCTTCGCTCACCGGTCACCTCCGTCGCGTACGGCCGCTGGCACGGCTCTGGGCATAGGTGTGCCGGACGGCCACGGGGGAAGCCGTCCGGCACGTGTGCCCCGACGGGGGGAGCGGGGCACATCGCGATCATGACACGGCCGTGCGGGTGCGGACCACCAGATCGCCCCGATGGACACATGACAATCCGGTCAGGTGTCCGACCCAGGACGTCGCGGGCCGATCTCGCCGCTGGTCGGGGGCGTGTAGGTGGCCGCCTGCGGCGGCTCCCGGTACCCCGCCGAGTTGGCCATCACCACCGCGACGTACGGGAGAAAGATCGCCGCAGCGACCAGGACCCAGCGCACGGCGCCCTCGGTGACGACCGCGCCGATGAAGCAGGCCGTGCGGACCAGCATCGACAGCACATACCTGGTCTGGCGGCTGCGGATGTCGGTGCTCCGCGGGCCGCGCGCCGAGGTGATGCTCACCGCAGCCGTCCGTCGCTCCATGTTGCCAACCTACGTCGCGCCTGCCCAAACGACGAGTGGGGACGGCGGGCTGGTGGCCGGCCAATACGATCTGTCCATGGCCAATCGCACCTACCGAGTCACTGAGATCGTCGGCACCTCCCCGGAGGGCGTCGACGCCGCCGTACGCAACGGCGTCCACCGGGCCGGGCAGACCTTGCGCCACCTCGACTGGTTCGAGGTGACCCAGGTCCGCGGCCAGGTCGTCGACGGGGAGGTGGAGCACTTCCAGGTCACTATGAAGCTGGGCTTCCGGCTCGAGGACGACGAGTGACCGGAGCGCCCCCGGGCGGCCGGTCGGTGTTGGTGACCGGTGGCAACCGGGGGATCGGCCGTGCCGTTGCGGGCACTCTCGCCGCACGCGGCGACCGGGTCGCGATCACCCACCGCAGCGGCGACGCGCCCGACGGGCTGCTCGGGGTGCGCTGCGACGTCACCGATGTCGACCAGGTCGACCGGGCCTTCGCCGCCGTTGAGGAGGCGCACGGGCCGGTCGAGGTGCTGGTCGCCAACGCCGGCATCACCCGCGACACCCTGCTGATGCGGATGCCGGACGACGCTTGGCACGACGTGCTCGACACCAACCTGAGCGGCGCGTTCCGGGTCGTACGACGCGCCGCCCGGGGGATGATGAAGGCCCGGTGGGGCCGGGTCGTTCTGCTGTCCTCGGTGGTTGGCATGCTCGGCTCGGCCGGGCAGGTCAACTACGCGGCCAGCAAGGCCGGTCTGGTCGGGCTGGCCCGCTCGGTCGCGCGCGAGCTCGGCGGCCGCGGCGTCACCGCCAACGTCGTAGCGCCCGGTTTCGTGGAGACCGACATGACCGCTGACCTGCCGGAGACGACCAAGGAGCAGTACCGCGCCCAGGTGCCGTTGCAGCGCTTCGCCACCCCAGACGAGGTTGCCGCGGTCGTCGCGTTCCTCACCTCCGAGCAGGCCGCTTACGTGACCGGGGCTTTGGTGCCGGTCGACGGCGGCCTCGGCATGGGCCACTGAAGGGAGCAGACCGTGGGCATCCTCGACGGCAAGCGGGTCCTGGTGGCCGGCGTGACCATGGACACCTCGATCGGCTTCGCGGTGGCCCGGGTCGCCCAGGAGCAGGGCGCGCAGGTGATCGTTTCCAACTTCGGCCGGGCGCTCGGCATCACCCGCCGGATCGTCTCCCGGCTGCCGGAGACGCCGCCGGTGCTGGAGCTGGACGTGACCGACGACGAGCACCTGGCCCGGCTCCCGGACCTGGTGGGCGAGCACGTCGAGGCACTCGACGGGGTGGTGCACTCGATCGCGTACGGCAACCCGGAGACGGTGCTCGGGGACCGGTTCCTCACCGCGCCCTGGGAGGACGTGTCCCAGGCGCTGCAGGTCTCGGCGTACTCACTGAAGTCGCTCACCGCTGCGGCGCTGCCGGTGCTGGCGCCGCGGGCCTCGGTCGTCGGCATGACGTTCGACGCCAGCGTCGCCTGGCCGGCGTACGACTGGATGGGGGTGGCCAAGGCCGGGCTCGAGTCGTGCGCCCGCTACCTCGCCCGTGACCTCGGCCCGCGTGGGCACCGGGTCAACCTGGTCGCCGCCGGCCCGCTCCGGACGCTCGCGGCCAAGGCGATCCCCGGCTTCGAGGGGCTCGAGTCCGGGTGGCGCGACCGGGCCCCGATCGGCTGGGACGAGACCGACCTCGACCCGGCCGCTCGCGCGGTGGTGGCCCTGCTCAGCGACTTCTTCCCGGCCACGACCGGCGAGATCGTGCACGTCGACGGTGGCTTCCACGCGATGGGCGTGTGAGTGCCGGCACTGGTCGAGCTGCGTGTGCTCGAGGGGCCGAACCTGTACGTGAGCCGGGCCGCCATCAAGCTCACCCTGGACATCTCCGGGCTGCTCTGCCTCGACGTCGCGCTGGCCAAGCAGGTCGCGGCCGCCCTCGGTCTCGGCGAGACCCGGCCGGGGGCGGCCGACTCGGGCTTCCGGCAGCGGTTCTCCGCCCGGCTGGTCGCGGCCGGGGTCCGTCGGCTGGCCGCCGCGGCGGGTGTCGCCCGGCTCGCCGTACGGGTGCGGCCGACCGGCCAGGTTGATCGGCTGGTCGTCGCGTACCCGTGGCGGCGGCGCGGCCTGGCGGAGGCACTGGGCGAGGAGGTGGCGGGGCTGCTCGACGCGGTGGCCGAGGATCCGGGTGTCGACGTCGCTGCTGCGGTGGCGGCCGCTGGCGAGCGGCTACGGAAGGTCGAGCCGGGGGAGCGGCCGAGCACGCTGGTGCCGGCGATCCCGGTCGTCGCGGTCACCGGCACCAACGGGAAGACGACGACGGCTCGGCTGGTGGCGCACATCGGCCGCTGCGCGGGCCGGCACGTCGGCTGGTCCAGCACCGACGGGATCTATGTGGACGGCGAGCTGATAGAGGCTGGTGACTACTCCGGTCCGAGCGGCGCGGCCCGGGTGCTGGCCCGCCCCGAGGTCGAGCTGGCCGTGACCGAGACCGCCCGCGGCGGCATCCTGCTGAAGGGCATCGGGGTCACCCACAACGACGTCTCGGTGGTCACCAACGTCACCGCCGACCACCTGGGCGTGCAAGGCATCGACACCGTGGACCAGCTGGCCGAGGTCAAGGGCGTGGTCCCGCGGATCACCCGCCGCGACGGCTGGGCGGTGCTCAACGCCGACGACCCGCGAGCCTTCGCCATGGCGGGGACGACCCGCGCCGGGGTGTGGGTGTTCTCGCGGGACCCGCAGTCGCCGACGCTGCGCAAGGCGCTCTCCGACGGCGGGCGCGCCACCACGTTGATCGACGGGTGGGTCAGCGTGCTCGACCGGGTGGGGGACGCCCGACCGGTGGTGCCGGTCGTGGACGTCCCGGTGACGCTGGCGGGGCTGTCCGGCTACAACGTCGAGAACGCGCTCGCCGCCGCATCGGCGGCGCTCGCGGTCGGCCTGCCAGAGGAGGCCGTGGAGCAGGGGCTGCGCGACTTCGCCCCCGGACCGGAGCTCAACCCCGGTCGGATGAACATCTACAGCCTCGGCGACGTGACCATCGTCATCGACCTCGCCCACAACGAGGCAGGGCTGGCTGCGCTGGTGGAGATCATGCAGGGGCTGTGCTTGCCCGGTGGCCGGCTACGGCTAGGTGTTGGCACCGCCGGCGACCGTACCGACGAGATCATCACCGCGCTGGCCGAGACTGCCGCACGCGACGCCGACGACGTGGTCGTCGTGCACAAACTGCGCTACCTGCGGGGTCGGGACCAGGGCGAGCTCACCGCGTTGTACCGCGCCGGGGCCGCCCGGGTCGGGGTCGGCGACCTGCCGGCGTACGACAGCGAGCTGGACGGGCTGCGGGCGCTGGTCGAGCGGGCCGAACCCGGCGACGTGGTCGCGGTGATGACGCATGCGGATCGCGAACTGCTCGACGAGTGGCTCCGCGACCAGGGCGCCTCCGTCGACGACCCGGACACCCTCCGCGCCAAAGTGCTCGCCGCCACCGCTGGCCCACACACCCCGTAACGGGGCGTAGCGACCCCTTGCGAGGGGTAGAACCCCCGGAAGGGGACCGTTTTCGCCCCGCAAGGTGCGGTTGGCCGCGTGCGCGACCGCCCAGGCTCAGCGCTTGAAGGCGTCCTTGGCCTTTTCGCCCGCCTGCTTGAGGTCGGACTTGGACTGGTCCCGCTTGCCCTGGTTCTCCAGGGCCTCGTCACCCGTCGCCTTGCCCACGGTCTCCTTGCCCTTGCCGCGGAGCTTCTCGGTCTTGTTGCTTGCCTTGTCTTCGGTACCCATGCGAGCAGTCCAGCACGGTCGCGCCGGCATTGCACCCCGAGGACAGCGCCCGGTCCCGATGAGAGTGACGCGGGTGTCCGATTTGCCCCGAGCTTCGCCGCAGAAACGTCACTCCCAGCGGAGCCCCCTCAGCGGAGCGTGAGCCCTCAGCGGGGCGGGGGCGAGACGGTGACGTCGGGGTCGCCGCCGTGCTCGTCCTCGCCGGAGCCGGCCTCGGCCCGGCGAGACCAGTTCTCCAGCTCGGCCATCACCGCCGGGTGCTTGTCGACGCACAGCACGACCAGGTCGCCGGGGTTCGCCCGGTTCATCGCATGCCGGACCGCCGCTCGTTCGTCCAGCACCGTCTCGATTTGCCGGGTCCTCGCCCCGTCGGCCATCCGCGCCGCCAGGCCCTCCGCGACCAGCTTCGCGGTGGAGCCGCGGCCGCGACCGCGCAAGGCAACGTCCTCGCGGACGACGACAACGTCGAAGTGGTCGGCGGCGACCAAGCCGAGCTCGCGGACGTCCTCGTCTCGTCGGTCCCCAGCCGTCGCGATGACAGCGATGCGCGAAGGCTTCGCCAGGTCGTGCGAGGCCGTCATCGACTCCCCGAGCCGGTCGACGAAGTCGCCGAGCATCCGCATCCCCGGTGCGTTGTGGCAGTAGTCGACGACCACGCTGACGCCGTCCACGTCGATCTGGTTGAGCCGACCGGGCGACAGGTAGTACGAGCTGGTGAAGGAGCGCAGCCCCTGCCGGATGTCGTGCAGCGGCGCGCCGGCCGCGAACGCTGCCGCCGCTGCGGCCAGCGCGTTCTGGACGTTCATCCTGGCCCGGCCGTCGTACGTCGCGGGGAGCAGGTGAGTCCACGCGAGCTGCATGTCCCGCCGGCCGTGCCGGACGACGATCATCTCGCCGCGCTCGGACACGTCGAGGACGATGGCGCGTCCGCCGCGCCGGCAGTGCAGTTCGATCAGGTCCCGTGCCTCGCTTCCTGGCGCCTCCAGGCTGAACCACACGACGTCTCCACTGCACCGCCGTCGCATCTCGCGTACGAGCGGGTCGTCGGCGTTGAGGACGGCGGCGCCGTCCCGCGGCACCGCCTCCACGACCACGGCCTTGACGTCGGCGAGCTGCTCGATGGTGTCGATGCCGCGCAGGCCGAGGTGGTCGGCCTGCACATTGAGGACGACGCCGACGTCGTTGCGCTCGTAGCCGAGGCCCTCGCGGATGATGCCGCCGCGCGCCACCTCGAACACCGCGAAGTCCACCCGCGGGTTCTGCAGGACCATCCGGGCCGACTTTGGTCCGGATGCGTCGGAGCGGATCAGCAGCCGCTCGTCGATGACGATCCCGTCGGTCGACGTCATGCCCACCTTGCGCCCGAGGCCCTTGAAGATGTGCGCGATCATCCGCGCGGTCGTGGTCTTGCCGTTGGTTCCGGTGACGGCAACGATCGGGATCCGGCTGGGGGCGCCGGGCGGGAAAAGCATGTCCACCACCGGCTTGGAGATAAACTGCGGGTCACCCATGGTCGGGTGGGTGTGCATCCGGAAGCCGGGCGCCGCGTTCACCTCGCAGATCGCGCCGCCGGTCTCCCGGACCGGCTCGGCGATGTCCGGGCAGATGAAGTCGATGCCCGCGATGTCGAGCCCGATCACCCGCGCCGCCTCCTCGGCCACCTCGACGTTCTCCGGGTGCGCGTCGAACGTCCGGTCGATGGAGATGCCGCCGGTCGACATGTTTCCGGTCAGGGTGAGTTGGACCATGCGGTCCTCGTCCGGGATGTCGTCCAGTTCAAGCCCCTGGCTGCGGACCAGCTCCTCGGCACCGGCGTCGAGGGTGATGCGGGTCAGCACCTTCTCGTGCCCGATGCCGCGGCGTGGGTCGGCATTGGTCTCGTGGACCAGCTCGCGGACGGTCTGCTTCCCGTCGCCGACGACGTGGGCCGGCACCCGCTCGGCGATCGCGGTGAGCCTGCCCCCGATCACCAGGCACCGGTAGTCGCGGCCGTCGACGTACGACTCGACGATCACGCCACCGCGACGCGACTGCTCCTGCGCGACCGGGAAGGCCGCGCTGACAGCGTCGGCGTCTTGCAGGTCGAGGCACACGCCGCGCCCGTGGTTGCCGTCGAGCGGCTTGCACACCACCGGGTAACCGATCCGGTTCGCCACCGCGACCGCCTGGTCCGCGGTCCGGATCGACTCCTGCTTCGGCACCGGCAGTCCGGCCGCGCTCAGCAGCCGGGTGGTGAGGTCCTTGTCGGAGGCCACGTCCACCGCGATCGCCGACGTCTGCGACGTCACCGTGGCGCGGATCCGCTTCTGGTGGACGCCTTGACCGAGCTGCACCAGTGAGTGCTGGTTCAGTCGGATCCACGGGATGTCGCGGCTGACCGCCTCCTCGATGATCGCCGCCGTGGACGGGCCGAACGCGGTTCGCTCTGCCCGGACGATGAAGCGTTCCAGCTCGGCCTCGAAGTCGAACTCCGGCTCTGCCTGGACGAGGTGGTTGACAAGCCGGACCGCGAGCCTGGCCGCGGTCAGACCGGCCTGTTCGTCGACGTAGCCGTAGACGATGTTGTAGCGGCCGCGGACCCCCTTGACCTGACGCGTCTTGCCACGCCGCATGTCGTGGCCAACCTCCTGCTGCAGCTGGAGGGCCACGTGCTCGGTGACGTGTCCCAGCCAGGTGCCCTCCTCCAGCCGCTCGACCAGCCCGCCGCGCTTGCCGCGGGAGCAGGAGTGCTCGCGCAGCCCGGGCAACAGCTCGAGCAGCTTCTCGCTGAAACCGGGCAGGCGGTCGGTCGGGTAGTCCTCCAGCGACCCCAGGTCGACGACCAGGTGGATCGCCGTGGCGTACGACCAGACGTTAGGCCCGCGGTAGACCCGGGTCTCGACGATCGCCAGGTCGGGTTGGGGCCCGCTCACCCGCTCACCTCGTCGGTGACCTGTTGCAGGTCGCGGGTGGTCTCTGCCAGGTCCTCCGCCGCGGCCGGGTCGAGCCGCCCGGGCGTCCGTACGAGCGCCCGCTGGTCGAGGTCGAAGCGGCTGCCCGCTGGCAGCGAGTGCACCACGGCGCCGGACACCATCAGCGGCGCGGTGCGCTTGGCGGCGTGTGCGTCAGAGATCACCGAGCTGCCGTCCACGATGGTGACCGAGCCGCGCCCGATCACCGAGAGCCAGCGCTGCTCGGTCACCACGGCGGCGGTGTCCTCGTCGACGCCGATGCCCAGCAGGCTGGGCGACTGCGCAACCAGGCTGAGCAGCCGCCCGTACCGGTTGCGCTGGGTGAAGTGCTGGTCGATGACGCACCCGGGCAGCAACCCAAGGCCGGCCGACAGCTGGGTCATCCGCTGCTTGGGCGTCGCCCCGCCGCTGCCGAAGGCCACCATGTGCGTGGACAGCACACTGGCGCCCGCTGAGGTGCCACCGACGGCGGCTCCGCGCTGGTGCGCCTCGTGCACCGCGGTGCCGAACCCTGTGCCGGTGACGACGGCGGACAGCTTGAGCTGGTTGCCGCCGGTCATGAACACGCCGGTCGCGTCGTCCAGCCGGGCCAGCAGCGCCGGGTCGTCGGCCTCTGCGCGGCTGCGGGGACGTGCCTCGACCACATGCACCGCACCGAGCTTGGAGAAGACCGACGTGTAGAGCTCGCTCACCTCCGGGCCGAGCGACGACGCGGTGGGAACCACCACAATCCGTGCTCGGGTGCCCCCCGCGGCCTCCACGAACGCCGACAGCACCGCTCGGCGGCCGACCTTCGCTTCCGCACCGCCAATGGCCACCAACGGGCCGGGGACTGAGCGCGGGTTGGTGGTCGGCATGACAGCCCAGCCTATGACCTCGCCCAACCGACTCAGGCCGACCGGCCCGTGGCAGGCTGCGTCCATGTCCGCTTCGCACCACATCGTCGTTGTCCGGCACGGCAAGGCCGAGAAGTCAGCCCAGGGGTCGGATCAGCGTGACTACGACCGGCACCTGACCGAACGTGGCCGCGCCGACTCTGAGGCGGCGGGTGCGATCGCCGGTAGCGCACTCGGTGAGCCGACGGGCCGCGTGGTCGCACTGGTGTCGTCGGCTGCCCGCGCGGTCGAAACCTGGCAAGAGGTCGCCGCCAGCCTCCCCGACGTGGTCGAGGTCGACGTCCGCGACGATCTTTACCAGGCGGGAGTGGACGATCTGCTGGCGTTGATGGCGGCGACCGCCGAGGATGTGACGGCCGTGCTCGTGGTGGGCCACGATCCCACGATGAGTCAGACAGTCTCCACGCTGGCCGGCGGAGAGTGCGAGCTGAGGACCGCTGCGGTAGCGGTGCTCTCGTGCGACGGCAGCTGGGCCGCGATCGGGCCGGACACGTGCCGGCTGGACAGCCTCGACGTCGGCCGAGCAGGCGGCTAGACACTCACGACGGCGCCTGCGCGTCGGCCGCCTCGATCTCCTCCCGGGTGATGCCGAGCAGGTACGCAACGGTGTCGAGGTACGGCAGCGTCACCGCGGTGTCTGCCGCCTCGCGGACGACCGGCTTGGCGTTGAACGCGACGCCCAGTCCAGCCGCGGCGAGCATGTCGAGGTCGTTGGCACCGTCGCCGATGGCGACCGTGTTGGCGAGCGGGATGCCGGCATCGGCGGCGAAGCGGCGCAGCGCGACCGCCTTGCCGGCCCGGTCGAGCACGTGGCCCTCCAGCCGACCGGTCAGCTGCCCGTCGACCACCTCCAGCGTGTTGGCGGCGGCGTAGTGGATGTCGAGGTCGGTGGCGAGCCGGTCGATGATCTGCGTGAACCCGCCACTGACCAGCCCGAAGCGATAGCCGAGCCGGCGCAGCGTGCGTACCAGCGTGCGGGCGCCGGGGGTCAGCCGCAGCGCGGAGTAGACCTCGTCCACGCTGCTCACTGGGAGGCCGGCGAGCAGCGCCACCCGCTCCCGCAGCGAGGCCTCGAAGTCGAGCTCGCCGGCCATGGCCCGCGCGGTGACCGCGGCCACCTGACGGTGGCAGCCAGCCCGCTCGGCGAGCAGCTCGATCACCTCGCCCTGCACCAGGGTCGAGTCGACGTCCATGACGACCAGTCGCTGCGCGTAACGGTGGATCCCGGCGGCCTGCACGGCGATGTCGACCTGCTGGCGCGCCGCCTCCCCGGCCAGCAGCACGCGGAGCCGCTCCGGATCCGCTCCCGACACGTCGAGGTCGACGGCGGTGACGGGGTAGCCGGCGATCCGCCGGATGCGGTCGATGTTTGCGCCGGTGTCGGCGACCCGCGCGGCCACCGCGGCCACCGCGCCCGGGCGCAGCGGCGCGCCGAGCACGGTGACCCGCACCCGGCCGGAGTTGACGGCTGCGTCGTCGCCGACGCCTTGCTCGAAGCCGATCTCGAGGCCGAGCTCGGTAGCAGCAGCCGTGAGCGCCGCACGCAGCGCACCAAGCTCGCGCGGCAGGGTGAGCAGGACACCGAGCACGAGCCGGCCGCGGACAACGACCTGCTCGATGTCCAGCACCTCGACCGCTTGGTCGGCGCAGGCGGCGAACAGCCGGGCTGTGACCCCGGGGCGGTCGTTCCCGCTGACGGTCACCAGCAGGGTCGGCCGCTGGTCCGGCGGCTCGGTCACGGCGTCGACCCTATTGGCCGCAGCTGGCCGTCACCCGGAGCAGGCGGCAACCAGCGCGTGCCGAGCCCCGCGGGCGAGCCGCAGCAGCGCATCTCGCCGCTCCGCTGCCTCGAACGCCGAGATCGCGCCGCCGTCGTCTTCCAGGCCGAGCTCAGCGATCTCCGCGCACCGCACGGCGAGCACAGCCAGCCGCTGGGTGCGCGGCGGCAGTCCGGGGAGCGGCGGCGCGTCCGCCACTGCACGCAGCGCCTGCAGCCCAGCCGTCGCCTCCGGCCGCCAGTGGGCGACGTCGAGGTCGGCGAGCCGGGCCGAGCTCTCCAGCAGCAGCTCGCGTAGCGACTGGTCGGCTTCGGCGACGTCCGGAACGGTCCGTACGGCAGTCGCAGGCTCGACCGCCCAGGTGACACCGGCGCCGACCACGGTCGGCACCAGCCCGAGCCCGGCACCAGGCAGCAGCACCGCCTCGCCGGCGTCGAGCGCGATCTCGTTGAAGGCAGGGGGTCCGGCGAGACCGACCGGGTCGCCCGGCACGGGTAGCGCCAGCGTGGCCCGGCCGGCCCCGAGCGCCCGCAGCCGGCCGAGCGCGATCACCAGCGGCACCGGTTGCACGTCGAGGCCGAGTACGTCGTGCGCCGCATCGCCTGCCACCACGGCGTCGCGGGCGTCGTCGAGGCTGCAGGAGCCTCGCGTCCACGCACTGAACCAACACGCCAGCAGCGCGGAACGTGGCAGTGCGGTCACGGCCGTCCAGCGTAGGTGCCGTACGTTGAGCACCGCCCCCCGCGCCAGATCCAGCACCCCCGAGGGAGTCCATGAGCGTCGTCGTCGACCTCGCCGACGTGAGCGTGACCCGTGGTTCCACCAGGATCCTGGACGGGGTCTCCTGGACCGTTCGCGACGACGAGCGCTGGGTGCTCCTCGGGCCCAACGGCGCGGGCAAGACCACGCTGCTGCAGGTCCTCAGCGCCCACGTCCACCCCACGTCAGGCGTCGCCCGTGTTCTCGGCGAGACGCTCGGCGGCGTCGACGTGTTCGAGCTGCGGCCGCGGATCGGCTGGATGAGTGCCGCCGTCGCCGACCGGATCCCCGGTGGCGAGCTCGTCGGGGACGTTGTGATGTCCGCCGCGTACGCAGTCATGGGCCGCTGGCGCGAGGAGTACGACCAGCTGGACCAGGGTCGCGCCGAGCAGCTGCTGAAGGAGCTCGGCGTCGCCCACCTCACCGAGCGCAGCTTCGGCACGCTCAGCGAGGGCGAGCGCAAGCGGGTGCAGCTGGCGCGCGCGCTCATGACCGATCCGGAGCTGCTGTTGCTGGACGAGCCCGGCGCGGGGCTCGACCTCGGCGCCCGCGAGGACCTGGTCAGCACGCTGAGCGTGCTCACCCAGGACCCTGCATCGCCCGCCCTGGTGCTCGTCTCCCACCACGTCGAGGAGATACCGCAGGGGTTCACGCACGCGCTGCTGCTGGGCAGCGGCCGGGTGCTGGCGGCCGGCCCGATCGCCGAGGCGCTCACCGAGGAAGCGCTGACGGCCACGTTCGAGCTGCCGCTGCTGCTGGAGCAGCGTGGGGGCCGCTGGGTGGCGCGCCGACGTACCCGCGCCCGGTCGATGTCGTGACCTAGGCTGCCGCCGTGGACTGGCTGCCGTGGATTGGCTGAGCGAGCACGCGTGGATCGCGTGGACCACCATCGCGGTGGCGCTCGGCATCGCCGAGATGCTCAGCCTCGACCTGGTCCTGATCATGCTGGCCGCTGGAGCCGCGGCCGGCGCCGTCTCGTCGACCGTGTCGCCGTCGGTCTGGATTGACCTCGCGGTTGCCGCAATGGTCTCGGTGAGCATGATCGCCGCCGTACGACCACCGCTGGTCAAGCGGCTGCACTCCGGGCCAGAGCTCACCACCGGCCACTCGGCCCTCGTCGGCCGCAAAGGCGTCGTGCTGGAGCCGGTCGGGGAGTACGACGGGCGGGTCAGGCTGGCCGGCGAGATCTGGACCGCGAGGTGCTTCGAGCCCGGCACGACGATCGAGCGGGGGACCGAGGTCGAGGTATTCGCCATCGAGGGGGCGACCGCGGTCGTCTACCCCACCGACTGAGAGGGACTGGGACAGACCATGGAGTTCGTGCTCCCCATCTTCTTCGTGTTGCTCGTGCTGTTCGTGGTGGTCGCGCTGGCCAAGACGGTCAAGATCGTGCCGCAGGCCCGCGCCGGCATCGTCGAGCGATTCGGCAAGTACCGGGCCACCCTGTCGCCCGGGCTCAACGTAGTCACCCCGTTCGTCGACAAGGTTCGCTACGTCATCGACATGCGCGAGCAGGTGGTGTCGTTCCCGCCCCAACCGGTCATCACCGAGGACAACCTGGTGGTGTCGATCGACACGGTCATCTACTTCCAGGTGACCAACGCCGTGGCAGCGACGTACGAGATCGCCAACTACATCCAGGCGATCGAGCAGCTGACGATGACCACGCTGCGCAACATCACCGGCGGGATGGACCTCGAGCAGGCACTGACCAGCCGTGACTCCATCAACCAGGCGCTACGCGGGGTGCTGGACGAGGCGACCGGCAAGTGGGGGATCCGGGTCAACCGGGTCGAGCTCAAGGGCATCGACCCGCCGCCGTCGATCAAGGACTCGATGGAGAAGCAGATGCGCGCCGACCGCGACAAGCGGGCGATGATCCTCACTGCGGAGGGTTCACGCCGGTCGGCGATCCTCACCGCCGAGGGGCAGAAGCAGGCGGCGATCCTGTCGGCGGAGGGCGAGCGGGAGGCGGCGATCCTGCGTGCTCAGGCCGACCGGCAGTCCTCGATCCTGCGGGCCCAGGGTGAGGGCCAGGCCATCCAGACCGTGTTCCAGGCGATCCACGACGGCGCGCCGGACCAGTCGCTGCTGGCCTACCAGTACCTGCAGATGCTGCCAAAGATCGCCGAGGGGGACGCCAACAAGATCTGGGTCGTCCCCAGCGAGATCGGTGACGCCCTGAAGGGGCTCGGGTCGACGATGAGCCGGGTATCCGGCATCCCGGTCGAGACGGCCGGGCCGCGGACGCGGGTGGACCTGGACGCGGAGCCGGATCCAGCCGGGGGGACCGGTGCGGACCGCTCGTCGGTGCAGGACGCACACGACGAGGTGGCGGCGGCGATCGCGTCTGCCGAGCAGGCCGCCAGCCCGACGTCCCGCCGCGGCACGGAACCGACCGATGAGGGCAGCGCCCCCTCCGCGTGACCTGGCTGGAGGGCCTCGCGGTGTTCCTCGCCGGCACCGCGGCCGGGACGATCAACACCGTCGTCGGCTCCGGCTCGCTGGTGACATTCCCGACCCTGCTTGCCCTGGGCTACAGCCCGGTCGTGGCCAACGTCAGCAACACCGTCGGACTGGTCCCCGGCTCGATCTCAGGCGCGGTCGGCTACCGGCGAGAGCTGGTCGGTCAGCGCGCCCGGCTGCTCCGGCTCGGAGTGGCCGCGGTGATCGGGGGGGCGGCCGGCGGGGTGCTGCTGCTGGTCCTCGACCCAGCGGTCTTCGAGGCGGTCGTCCCGGCGCTGATCCTGCTCGGCTGCCTGCTGGTCGTCGCGCAGCCCCGGCTGTCCGCCTGGGTGAACGCGCGACGGGAGGGCAGCGCGCCCCGTCAGCGCGGTTCGTGGCTGGTCTGGCTCGCGGTGCTTGGGACGGCGGTGTACGGCGGCTACTTCGGCGCCGCTCAGGGGGTGCTGTTCATGGCGGTCCTCGGCCTCGGGCTCGACGACACGCTGCAGCGGACCAACGCCACTAAGAACGTCCTGGCCGGTGTGGTCAACGCGGTGGCCGCGTTGCTGTTCGCCGTTCTCGCCGAGGTGGACTGGCTCGCGGCCGGTGTGCTCGCGGCCGGCGCCACGATTGGCGGCCAGCTCGGGGCGACCGTTGGCCGCCGGCTGCCGGACTGGGCGCTGCGCGGCTTCGTCGTCGTCGTCGGTGTGGCGGCGGTGGTCCAGTTCACCCTTAACGGCTGACGGCCCGCACCGAGCCGCCGCGAGTGGCGCAGAACCGCCCGCGACACGGCGAAAAGGGGACCACTATTGCGCCACGCGCGGATGTTCGGGCGGGGACCCCGCGATGCCCAGGCCGTCGACCACCTCCGCGTTGGGCAGCTCGGCGAGAGACGCGCCTGGCAGGACCAGCTTGGACCGACGTACCCCGCTGCCGACGATCACGACCGGGGTGGCCACTACCGCCGCGTCGACGAGCAGAAGCCAGTCGGCCGGCAGCCCGACGGGGGTGATGCCGCCGTACTCCATCCCGGTGACAGCCACCGCGAGCTCGACCGACGCGAACGACGCCTTGCGGGCGTCGAGACGGCGGCGTACGAGCCCGTTCACGTCGGCGCGGGTGGTGGCGAGCACGACGCCTGCTGCGTGCCGCCTGTCCTGGCCGCGTCGGCCGGTCACGACCACGCAGTTGGCCGACACCTCGAGCGGCAGGCCGTACGCCGCGCACAGTGCGGCCGCGTCCGCCAAGTCGGGGTCGATCTCGAACACCTCAGCCGAGGGCAGCGACCCGACCGCCGCCGCGACCGGCGCGGACAGCAGGTCCGGCCGGTCCTGCGCGGGGACCGTGTTCAGCGAGTCCAGCACGGTTGCATTCTCGCGGTGCCAACGGTGGGCCATGCTGGGGCGGTGGTCCGGCTACAGCGCGCTCGGTTCGCGGAGCTGGACGCGCCGACGTTGCACGACCTGGTCCGACTGCGGCTCGACGTCTTCGTCGTCGAGCAGCAGTGCCCGTACGAGGAGCTGGACGGCCGGGACACCGAGCCGGACACCGTGCACGTCTGGGCACGGGACGGAGGTGCGTTGGTCGCCTACCTGCGGGTGGTCGCCGAGCCGGACGGGCGGCGGCGGATCGGCCGGGTGTGCGTGTCCACCTCGCACCGGGGACGCGGCGTGGCAGCCGAGCTGATGGCAGAGGGGCTCGCTGCGTGCCGCGACCATGCGCCCGAGGCGACGGTCGTCCTGGATGCGCAGGTCTACCTGGTCGGCTGGTACGAGCGGCTCGGGTTCGACGTCGACGGCGACGAGTTCGTTGAGGACGGCATCCCGCACCGGCCGATGCGCCGCGGTTCCTGACCGGTCAGGAGTGAGCGGCGAGCCAGCGCTCGGTGAGTCCGTATGCCTCCGTACGCACCGGCTCGGCCGACAGGAACACATCGTGCAGCGCGCCATCGACGCGGGCGACAGTGACGTAGGGCCCCAGCCGGTGCGACCAGCGTGCGATCTGCTCCACGTCGAGCACGATGTCGGCCGCTGACACGTCCTCGGTCCACACCGTCGTGAACGCGGTCCGCCGCGAGGCCAGCACCAGCACCGGGGCTCCAGAGTCGACGCCGCGGTGCAGCCGCCGGTGCGCGCGGCGGATCGCCCGCAGCCAGCCGGCTCGCACCGGGAAGCTCTCGATCGGCTTCCAGGCCACGTCGAACTCCCACTCTCCTCGATGCTCGGCGTGGATGCTCTCGGCGTATACACCCGCGACCTTGTGCGGGATCATCTGGTACGGCCGACGGGCACCGATGCGGTCGATCGCCTGGGTGCCTACGGTGCGGACGAACACCGAACCCTGCAGGTCGAGCCACGGGCTGTTCAGCACCATCGCCTTGGGCGGCGGGTAGCCCGCGCGGCGTCGCTCGTCCAGCCACAGCGAGGTGATCAGCCCGCCGGTTGAGTGCGCCACGACCACCACGTCGGTGTGTCCGTCGCGCTCGGTGATGCGGCTCCACGCCTCGGCCAGCTCGGCGTCGTACTCGGCGACGTCCGTGCAGAAGTTGGGCGTCTGGTGGGGGAGCAGCGACCGGCCGTACTTGCGCAGGTCGAGGGCGTAGAAGTCGTAGCCCAACCCGACGAAGAACTCGGCCAGCCCGCGCTGGAAGAAGTAGTCGCAAAAGCCGTGGACGTAGAGCACCGCCTGGCGCCGAACGTCCGGCGAC
>Ga0183260_10001368_pt1 | contig 20399 bp, 20 predicted proteins | sample AntDrymUQ4972206_2_FD_129768 | JGI IMG/M metagenome (GOLD analysis project Ga0183260, IMG submission 129768) | Polar desert sand microbial communities from Dry Valleys, Antarctica - metaG UQ497 (22.06) (version 2) (version 2) | ecosystem: Environmental > Terrestrial > Soil > Desert | place...
AGGCCGATCCACTCACTGCCGCGGAAACGGAAGTCCTGGAAGCTGAGCAGGAACGACCATGCCAGCGGGAAGAAGATGAAAACGGAGAAGAAGATCAGGCTCGGCGCGACAAAAAGATATCCGGCGCCGTTATGGCGCCAGAAGCGTCGGAGCCGGCCCTCAGGTCGGTTCGGCACGGTCGTGGTGGTCATGATGCTGCGGTGTGGGCGACGGCGGGTGCCGTCGCCCACACCATCGGCCTATTCGCCGAGCAGCGGGGTGATCTGCGCCCCGGCGTCGTCGAGTGCCTGCTGGGCGCTCTTCTGGCCGGCCACCGCGAGCTGGATCTCGGGATGGATCAAGGCATCGATCTCAGGCCAACACGGCGTAAGCGGCATGAACCGCACCGCCGGCAGCATGTCCTGGAACGGCTGCATGAGCGGGTTCTGCGCCGCCACGTCGATCGATTGGCGCGTGGCCGGAGCCAGGAACCAGCCCGGGACGTCATTGATGACCTCTCCGGTCAGGTAGCGGGCAAGCTCATGGGCGGCTGCGACTCGAGCCGGATCGCTCTTCGCGGGCACCGCATAGGTGCCCATGCCACCGACGGTCACGGTCTCACCGGCTGCGCCGATGGGAGGTGGCAACACGGTGAACTCCACGCCTCCAGCATCAAAGGCGGCGGTCCCACCCGATCCGCCGGTGATCATCGCGAAGCGCCCGTCGATGAAGCCCTGGTCGATATCGGCCAGTGCCAGGGTCGTCGAGTCGGGCGGCATCGCGTCGGCCTCGAACAGGTCAACCAGGGTCTGGAGGCCGGCGGCTCCGGCTTCGCTGTTCAGGGTGTACTCGCCGTTGTCCTCGCTGAGAACGGTGGCGCCCTCTGCGTAGAGCAGCGTCAACTCGTTGACCGATGCCGCGCCCATGTACGTGGCGAAGCCAAAGACGCCTTCAGAAGTCAGGTCCTGCGCGATCTGCTTGAACTCCTCGACCGTCCAGGTCTCGTCGGGAATCTCGACGCCGGCGTCAGCGAAGATCGCGTTGTTCAGGTAGAAGCCGACGGGTGGGACCCATTGCGGCCAGGCGAGACGCTCGCCGTTGAACTCGACTCCTTCGAGCAGGTTCGGGAAGATGTCCGCCTCGTCGTCATCGGTGAGGTAGTCGTCGATCGGCGACAGCACCCCCTGCTCGCCGTAGTTCGGAAGGCGGTCCGACGCGATGCGGAAGATGTCCGGGCCCTCGTCGGTGGCGAGTGACGTGTCGAGCTGGGCCAGACCCTCGTCCGAGAACGGGATGCCGGTCACGGTGATGTCGATCCCCGGGTTCGCTGCCTCGTACGCCTCGACGGCGTCGTCGACGAGCTGCGAGGTGGGCGTGTCGCCCCCCGGTGTATATCCCAGGTGCCACCACTCGAGTGGACCCTCGTATGCCGCGGCGGCCTCCGAGGCGCTCGGAGCGGCGCTACCGGCCGGGGTAGAGCTGTCCGGCGCGGAACTGTCCGGCGCGGAGCTGTCCGGCGCGGAGGACGGCGATGTTTGCGGACCGTTGCAGGCGGCCAGCGCCAGCAGCGCGGCCGTCAGCAGTGGTACGGCTCGTATGCGTCTGATATCCATGGTTCCTCTCCTCTATCGCTGGGTTGCCGGAGTCTCGAACACGTTGGGATGGTTGATGGGTGGCTCTCGCGGACCGGCACGAGCGAGCGCCAGGGCCCCGGCCGCCGGTTCGCGGGTCGGGGTGATCGGTCGGTAGGTCATCGGATCGACCTCGAGCCTCTCGAGCAGACGCCGATGAAGCGACGTGCCGGTGCCGAGCAGGCCGCCGGCCAAGACGACCGGCACGGACACGCGTGGCCCGAACAGGCGGCCCGCGCAGGTACCCACCAGCGTCACGAGCTGATCGGCGGCGGAGTCGACGATCGACGCCGCCACGCGATCGGTATCGGCGATCTCCAGAACGGACTTGGCGAGGCTCGCGACCTCGGCGACCGAGGATCCGAGGTCGCGTCGGTCCAGGAGCTCGCGCGGATCGGCCACGTCGAGCCGCTCCGCCAGCAGCTCGACCAGTTGGGTGCCCGGACCGCGTCCATCGACCGCGGCGGTCATGGCGCGCAGCGCTCGCACGGCGATGTCGTAACCGCTCCCCTCGTCACCGAGGAGATATCCCCAGCCACCAAGGCTGAGTTCACGGCCGTCCTCCGTCCGCCCGAAAGCCGACGAGCCGGTCCCGGCCACCAGGCCGATCCCGTGATCCAGGTCGGCGGCCGCCAGCAACACCCGTGCGTCGTGCGAGATCTCGACGTCCTCGGCACCCAATGCCTCCGCAGCGACGGCTTGAAGCTCATCGCGCATGCCGGGCCGCTCGGACCCAGCGACGCCGAGCCACGCCACGGCGATGGGTGCGGGCTGCAGATCCCGGAGCGCGGCGGTTGTGGCGGCGACGATCGCGGCACGAAAACCGTCTATCCCCACCAGGGTGGGATTTGCGCCAGCGGCCGCGCCACGCCCCAGGGTCGCCGTGCCGTCGCCAACCATGCACACGGTGGTACTCCCGCCGGCATCGATCCCGAGATAGCGGCGCTCATGCATCGGTCGGCACCTCCGTGCCGACGTTGATCAAGGCGCGGGCCTCGTCGGCCGTCAGCCCTCGCGAGAGCATGAGCGCCGCGGCGCGTGCCGACCAATCGGACTGTGACAGTGCACGGTTGACCTCGGAGTCGGTCGCTCCAGTGATCTCGGCCACGATGCGCCGCGCTCGCTCGCGCAGCTTCGCGTTCGTCGGTCGCACATCGATCATCAGGTTTCCGTGCACGCGGCCCAGGCGAATCATGGCCACGGTGGTCAGCATGTTCAGCACGAGCTTCTGGGCGGTACCGGCCTTGAGCCGTGTCGATCCGGCCAGGATCTCCGGCCCGACCATCGGACAGATCGGAATGTCGCTGGCGGCCACCAGCGGCGCCTCATCGTCGCAGCACACGCCCACGATGAGCGCGCCGCGCGCACGCGCCTCGCCCATCGCGGCAAGCACGAACGGTGTGCGACCGCTGGCCGACACGCCGACCAGCACGTCGGCCGCACCGACGTCAAGCCTGCGCACCTCCTCGGCACCACCCTCGGCGTCGTCCTCGGCACCTTCGCGAGCCGCCTGGACCGCTCCCGTGCCTCCGGCGATGACACCGATCACGATGTCGGCCGTCACGCCGAACGTCGGGGGTGCCTCGGCCGCCTCCATCGTCGCCATGCGACCGCTCGTCCCGGCACCGAGGTAGATGAGCCGCCCGCCGCGGCCGACACGGCCGACGATGCCATCCACCGCGTCGCGGATGGCCGGAAGCTGCTCACCGACGGCGCTCGCCACCCGGGCGTCCTCGCGGTTCATGATCTCGAGAATCTCGGTCGTCGATCGCGTCTCCAGCCCGACGCTCGCCTCATTGGCGCGCTCGGTTGGCGAGAGGTCAAGATGCTTGCGGGCCGTCATGCGACCTCCACCGGCACATCGAGGCGCATCGGGAGTCGGCCGGGGAAGCCCGCGCCACCGGCGATTGCGCCGGCCAGCGCCTGCAGGGTGACCGGCACATCGGCATATGCGGCGATGGCTTCGTTCGTGCACGCGAGCACCTCGAGGTCGTACGGGTTGCGCAGCGCGGCCAGGATCGTCGGTCGCGACCCGCTGGCGAGCTCGTCGACCAGCCGGCGATCATCAGCCCAGAGGAAGGAATCTCGGGTGGCGAGGACGACCACCTCGGCGGCGCCGGCGGCGGCGTGGGCTCGCTCACGCTCCGTCGCGAAGGATTCCGGCTCCCCTGACAGACGGATCTCCTGCGTCCGCATCTCCGCGCGATCCAGGGCGGAGGCGAAGGTCGCAGCGCCACCGTCAGGCTCGCCCTCCTCAATGGGACTGGCCCGCCGCGTGGCGAAGTCGATGACGGCCACGGACGTGCCCCGCGCGAGGGGCAGGAGATCACCCGAAGAACGAAGGGTCAGTGAACGACGTGCGATCTCGAGCGCCAGCGCGGCATTGTCATCATCCCGCCCTTCCGCAGACGCCGGCGCACGCCTCGCAAGCTGGCGGTCCAGCTGGTCGGTGCGACGCAACGCGTCGGCGAGACGATCAGCGGAGAGGCGGCCGTCGGCGAGCGCCGCCGCGAGCGCATCCAGCGCCGCGACCTGCTCGACCAGTGGCATGGCCGCATCGGCGCCGGCAATGATGGCGCGGGCGGACGCGTCCGCAATGCTGTGATCCTCCGCGATGGCGCCCATGACCATGGCATCGGTCACGACCATGCCGTCGAAGCCGAGCTCGCCGCGAAGGAGGTCGACCATGACACGCGCCGACATCGAGGATGGAACGCCATCGGTCAGGCCCTCGTAGGCAGCGTGCGTGGCCATCACCAGCTCCACGCCGGCCTCGATGGCGGCGGTAAAGGGCGGCAGGTCGGTGGTGCGCAGCGCTTCCAACCCACCGGCCACGACCGGAAGGGCATGATGCGGGTCGACGGCCGTGCGCCCGTGGCCGGGGAAGTGCTTCGCGGTGGCGGCTAGCCCTCCCGCGCGGTATCCGCGCACCATCGCGGCGCCGAAGCGGGCAACGGTGTCCGGGTCGGAGCTGAAGGCGCGGACGCCGACGGATGGGTTGCGAGGATCGGCGGCCACGTCCAGCACCGGCGCCAGGTTCACGTCGATCCCCAGCCGGCCGAGCTCGAACGCCGAGGCGCGAGCACATGTTTCGGCCAGCTCCTCGGCGCCGGTCGCGGCGATGGCCATGGCGCTCGGAAAGCGGGTGAGCGGCGCCCCGATGCGTGCCACATGCCCACCCTCATGGTCGATCGCGATCCGCAAGGGACCGATAGCCCGTCGCCGCAGCTCCGCGGTCAGGTCCCGCAGCTGATCGACCCCGGTGATGTTGCGGCTGAAGAGAACCACGCCGCCGGCGCCGGCCTGAAGAAGGGCATCGGCTTCGTCGTCGATCCCCGAGCCTTCCAGCGCGATCCACAACAAACGGGCGAGGTCGGCGCGAGTCATCGGGTGACCGTCACCTTGTCAAGCGCCCGCGGCTGCTCGGGAGACAGGCCACGAGCGAGCGCCAGGTGGAGCGCGAGCAACTGGCCAGCCATGGAGAGACCGATGGGGCTCAGCACTTCGCTGAGCCCCGTATCGAGCCCGATGAGGTCGTCGGCCAACGGACGCGCGGCCTCCGCCGCCTCGCGGCCGTCGCAGATGACGAGCGACCGTGCGCCTCGCTCGCGCGCCCGGCGCAGGGCCTCGATGACGGCGGGCGCGGTCGGTCCTCCGGCAAGAAGGGCCACCACCTGAAAGCCCTCGTCGATCACGGCCAGTGGACCGTGGAGGAAGTCGGAAGCGCCGTGCGCCTGGGCCAGCAGGTAGGCCGTTTCCTGGATCTTCAGCGCGACTTCGTAGGCGGTGGCGCGATTCAGGCCGCGCCCGATCACCACGCAGCGGCCCGTGCCGGCCAGGCGTTCCGCCGCCTCGGCAATCTCACCTTCGTGGTCCAGCACGCTGCCCGCGGCGGACGCCAGGCCCGCGAGCTGCCCGTCGCCCAGCCCCGCCGGCTCCGGGTCGGCGATGAGCCCACGCGCGAGCAGCGCCAGGACCAGCAGCGTGCTCGTGTACGTCTTCGTGGCCGGAACGCTCGACTCCATTCCCGCCGGCGTGACGAGCGGCAGCTCGACGGCCTGAGCCAGGGGCGAGACCGCATCGTTGGTGATGGCCAGCGTGAGCGAACCCGCGTTCCGGGCGGCAGTCGCGACCTCGATGACATCGCTCCCCTGCCCGGACTGCGATATGGCAATCGTCGCTGCGGACGACCAGTCAGGCACGCGGTGATACATCGTGATGACCGACGGTGCCGCGATCGAGACGGGAAGACCGGTAAGCACTTCGAGCAGGTAGCGCCCGTACTGCGCGGCATTGGCGGAGGAGCCGCGGCCGGCCAGGACCGCCATCCGGACCCCTCTGGCACGCATGGCCAGCGCGGCCTGGCGGGCGGGTTCGCCCACCTGATCGACGGTTGCGGCCAGGATCGCCGGTTGCTCTCCGATCTCCCGGCGCAGGAGCGTCCCGTCCGTTCCAACGAGCGTCACGACGCCACCCGTTCCATCGCCGTTTTGCTGTGACCGATGCGCCCCTGGACCATGGTGAGATCGGGATGCCAGTCCGGATCGAGCAGGACGAGGTCGGCGACGCGGCCGACCTCGAGGCGGCCGAGCTCGGCCTCGAGGCCAAGCAGACGCGCCGGGGTGGTCGACGCGGCACGCACCGCGACGGCCGGATCCAGGCCGGTGGCCACGAGCCGCCCGACCGCCCGCGCCATGGGCACGACCGAGCCGGACAGCGTGCCGTCGGCCCGCCGTGCGACCGTACCGTCCGAGACGACTTCACCGGCCCCGAGGCGGTAGGTCCCGGGTGGATCGCCCAACGCGGCCAGCCCATCGGTCACGAAGATGAGCTCATCAGGCGCCTTGACCATGGCCACCAGACGGATCGTCTCTGGCGCCAGGTGGACGCCGTCAACGATCACGCTCACCGTCACGCCCGGCGCGAGGAGACGGCCGACGATGCCGGGCTCACGATGATGGAGCGCGCTCATCGCATTGAACAGATGGGTGCCAAGGCGCGCGCCGGCCTCCACCGCGTCGTCCGCCTCCTGCCACGTGGCGTCGCTATGGCCGATGGCCGCGACTACGCCGCGCGCTACCAGTTCCCGGATGAGCGCGTGCGCGCCCGGCAGTTCAGGGGCCAGCGTGACGATGCGAACGTCGCCCGCGTCGAGCCAAGATCGCAGCTCGCCGAGGTCCGGCGGGCGAAGCGCCGAAGCGTCGTGCGCCCCGCGTCGCGCCGGCGCAAGAAACGGGCCTTCGAAGTGCACGCCAAGCACCCGTGCGGCATCTGGCGGCACGGGTGAAGCCAGATTGCGCAGGCACGGTGCGTAGACCTCCGGCGGCGAGCTGACGACGGTCGGCATGAAGGCCGTGACGCCCGTGCTCGGAAGCGCTGCCGCGGCCCGCCCGAGATCGGCCGTCGGATCGCTGAAGTCGACGCCGAAAGCGCCGTTGAGCTGGATGTCGACGAGGCCCGGAACGATCCAGGCCTCCGGCCCGCCAAGGGCTCCCTGAACGCTGTCGCCGGGATCACCGATCGCCGTGATCCGCCCATCGTCGATCGTCACCAGCCGGACGCCGAGATCGTCCGGCGCCAGGACGCGGCCGATGAGCGAGATCACTTCAGATCCACGTTGAGCTGGTACCGGTCGCCGCGGTACGCCGACTGAACGAACTCGCAGACGACGCCATCATGGGTCGAGGTGAAGCGATGGATTCGAAGGACCGGCACGCCGGCCGGCATCTCCAGCAACTTTCGCTCCTCGTCGGCGGGCGACGCGGCCTCGATCGTCTGCTTCGCCGATGCGAGCTCGAGGCCGTATTGGTCGTGGAGCAGCCCGTAGAGGGAGTGGTGCTCGAGATCATGCTCGATCAGCCCCGGGCAGAGCGCATGCGGAAGGTGGCTCGTCTCGATGGCGAGGGGCTCTCCATCGGCCAGGCGCAGGCGTCGAACGCGCACGAGCTCGGAGCCGGAGGGAATGGCGAGCGCCTGGGCCAGCTCGATCGGGGCGGGGAGGAGGTCCGCCCCGAGGAGCCGGCTCGACGGGCGCAGCCCGCGCGCGCCGATGTCCTGGGTGAAGCTGGTCAGCCGCTGGAGCGGTTGCTCGATTTTGTGGTCGGCGACGTAGGTTCCCTTGCCGGTTCGGGTGTAGAGAACACCGTCCCCGATCATCTCCAGCAGGGCCTGCCGGATCGTCATCCGGCTGACGCCGAAGAGGGCCGACAGCTCACGCTCGGAAGGAATCCGCCGGTGTGGCTGAAGCTCACCGCTGTCGACCGCGCCGTGGATCACCGTCTTCACCTGGGTGAAGATGGGAACCGAGCTCTGTCGATCCAGTGGTGGCGCCGTTTCGAGAAGGCCCAACGTGCCCCGCTCCTGCCGATGCTCCAAACCTGACCAGACTGGTCTAGGCCAGTATAGGCCTCGTGTCAAATCAGCTCATGGCAACCGCAGCCCATCTGGATTCCCGTGGAGTGAGCGTATCGGCCAATGAGTGGCCAATATCTCGTGGGGTGAGAACTCTGGCCATGCCGCGACGCTCTTGGGTGGCTGGAGCTCCCGTGGGGCGCAAAGTCGGCCAATGATTGTCTGATACGCCCACGGGGCGGAAACGCGCGCAAGCCGGTGTCAGCTACGGACGCGGAACTCCGGCCACAGCTCGCTCCAGGGGGCGCGCGGCTCGCGGCACAGGTGCACCGGCGCGCCGAGCTCGTCGTTCTCCGCGCCGGCTTCGTTGCTGATCGTCGCCACGAGGTCGCACGCCGTAAAGAGCGCCGAGAGCAGACTCTCGTCCCCGAAGCCGACGAGGATCGCGGTTGTCGCCGAGTCGGGCGGCGCGATGCACCGCAGCGGCGAGGAAGTACAGCTCATCGCGGTGAGATCCGTACTGCTCGGCGGTGATGAGGAGCAGCGTGAGCGTCGCCGCGCTCAGGATCGGCAGCCAGGCGATCGGCCGCAATGCCATCAGTTGCACCCCGCGACACTAATTCCGAACGAGAGCCGGCTCACACGTCCAGGGTTGCACCCGAAGACACACACGACGGCAGAGCCTCGTCTCCTTCGACGTTAGTCGCGCCCCGTGCAACAAGACCGGCGCGGTGCGATATGGCATGACCGGCTACGCTACGCAGCATGACGAAGATCGGCTACGCGGCGATGCTCGAGCAGTTCCATCCGACCGACCTGCTCGACTGGGCCGAACTCTCGGAAGGCGCCGGCTTTGACGCCGGCTTCCAGGTCAGCGAGCACTTCCATCCCTGGACCCCTCAGCAGGGGCAGTCCGCGTTCGCGTGGTCGTTCATGGGCGCGCTGGGCCAGCGTACCAAGCTCCCCTTCGGCACCGCCGTGACCTGTCCTAGCTTCCGCTACCACCCTGCAGTCATCGCCCACGCGGCGGCCACGCTGGGGGCCATGTATCCCGGCCGCTTCTGGCTGGGACTCGGCGCGGGCGAGGCGCTCAACGAGCACGTCATCGGCGGCGAGTGGCCAGAGATCGGGGAACGCAGCAGGATGATGTTCGAGAGCATCGAGATCATCGGCAAGCTATTCACGGGCAAGGTCGTCAAGCACGACGGCGACTATTTCACGCTGGAATCAGCACGCCTCTACACGCTGCCCGAGCAGCCGGTCCCGATCTACGTCGCCACCGCCGGTCCGGTGAACGCCAAGAAGACCGGCAAATTCGCCGATGGCATCATCACCGTCGGCGCGGCCGACGAGAAGATCAACATGCTGTGGGACAAGTTCCGCGAGGGTGCCGCCGAGGCCGGCAAGGACGCATCGGCCATGAAAACGCAACTCCAGATTCACGTGAGCTGGGCGCCCACCCAGGACGAGGCGGAACAGAACGCGCTCACCGAGTGGCCCAACGGCGGGATGCCCTTCCCGAAGCAGGACATCAAGAATCCGGAGGACTTCGCCAACATCGCGAAGCTGGTGCGGATCGAGAACTTCAAGGATCGCATGCTCATCAGCCCCGACCTCGAGGAGCACACCGCACAGATCCAGCGCTTCGTGGACATGGGCTTCGACGAGATCTACCTGCACAATGTCGGGCGCGACCAGCCCGCCTTCATCTCGACGTTCGGCGATAAGGTGCTTCCGAACCTCAAGCTTGCGTAGGTGGACGTCTTCCTGGAGACCGATCGGCTCATACTGCGTCGCTTCACCGATGCCGACGCCGACAACCTCGTCACTCTCGACGCCGATCCGGAGGTGACCCGTTTCATCACGGGCGGCGTGCCCGAGTTCGACGAGGAGATGCTCTCCGCGTGGCTCGCCCAGTACGAGCGCTGGCCGGCATACGGCACCTTTGCGGCGATCGCGAAGGCGAGCGCGGGGTTCATCGGCTGGTTCCACCTACGGCCGGCGACGGAGCATGGGAATGCCCATGAGCCCGAGCTCGGGTATCGGCTTCGCAAGTCAGCCTGGGGGAAGGGCTATGCCACCGAGGGTTCGCGCGCGCTGGTCGAAAAGGCCTTCACCGATCTGGAGGCGAGCCGCGTGTTCGCGGAAACGATGGTCGTCAACACCGCCTCGCGCCGAGTGATGGAGAAGTCAGGCTTGAGGTTGATCCGACAATTCCACGCGGACTGGCCGGTCCGGATTCCCGGCGATGAGCACGGCGACGTCGAATACGCCATCACTCTCGCGGAGTGGCTCAAGGCGCGACGCGAGGTTCTGTGAAACCGGCCGAGCCAACGAGCGCAGCGTCAATCATCCGTCCGGTAGCACGCTGAAGGTCATCGAGTGGCAGGTACGTCTGCTCGGTCGTCAGCGTCTCGCTGAGGACGTCGCTCACGGTCAGAATGCATGCAGCCCGTGCCACGTGACCCTCGGCTCGTGCCCTGCGTGAGAGATAGAAGAGCGCAGCCGCCTCCATCTCGAACGCAAGGATGCCCCGCGTCCGCCACTTCGGGATGTAGTCAGGGTGCGGGTTGTAGAGCAAATCGACCGTCGCCACCGGACCCACGTGCGTGCGCAGGTCCAAGGCGCGAGCCGCATCGACCAGGGAGCGGGTGAGGTCGAAGTCGGCGACCGGCGCGTATGGATCACCGTCGAGATGCGTCCGGGTGGCACCGTCAACCGGCGCCGCGGCCGTGGCGATGACCACGTCGCCAGTCCGGATCCCTTCACCGATCCCGCCGCAGGTTCCCACGCGCACGAGCCGCCGCACACCCAGGCGCAGGAGCTCCTCGGCAATGATCGCCATCGACGGTGATCCCATGCCGGTCGTCTGCACGCTTACCGGCACGCCGCGATACGAGCCCGTCCAGCCGAGCATGCCCCGATGCGCGCTGACCTGGCGTGCGCCGTCCAGCCCTCCGTCAAAACGCTTGGCGATGGCGCGCGCGCGATCAGGATCGCCCGGGAGGAGAACGAGCGGGGCGTAGTCCTCGGGCTCGCCACGAAGGACGATCTGCGGCATGTCAGGCGCTCCGGGACGGCAATGGCACGTGTTTGCGCGCCTCCAGCCATGCTCGCGTGTGCGGCGCCACCTCCCGGGGAGCCGCCTCGAGCCGCGCCGCCATCCGGCGCAGATCGTCGGCCGTGTCGACGTCGGGCCAAGCCGCGGATGCCGCCACTCGGTATCCGGCGGATGACAACGCCTGCCTCGTCTGTTCAAGGGCGCTTCCGGTGCCCATCGGCACTGATTCGAAGGCTGACCGAATCCGTTGACGGAACTGACGGCGCTTGACGCCCGCCAGCAGCGGGATCGGCAGAATCGCGCGCCAGCGCAGACCGACGAGATGGTAGCCGCCGTCCTCGGTGGCACCCAGGACGGCGTCGGCAGTGTCGAGCAGTCGCAACGCTTCAATGAGATGGCCGGGCGGCAGGTCCGGGTTGTCGCCACTCACGACGAGGGCTCGATTCGCGCCGAGCGCGGCGGCAGCCTCGAACGCCGTGCCAATGGCACCGTCGAGACCCGGTCGACCCTGCGCTGTCAACATCCAACCAGGACCCATGCGAGCGTGAACCTCCTCGAGCTCATCGGCTCGCACAACGACGAATGGGGTCGCGCGCACCTCTTCCGCCGCGTGCCGCACCACGACTGCGGTATCGGCCAGGGAGGCTCCCCACAGGCTTGCGGCCCCTTCTTCGCCAAGTGCAGGAATCAGCCGGGTCTTGACCCGCCCTGCCCGCGGCGCCTTCGCAACGATGGCAATCATCGGCCGTGGCGCCGTCTCCGTCCAGGCCGCGCCCAGCATGGCGGCTGCAGCCAGAACCGATGCCCGCAGCTGTCCCGCAACCTTGCTCACCCCGCCACGACGCCGGAGGAAGCGGACCGGAACCTCTCGAGTGCGGGCGGTGCGGTCGGTGGCCGCGCGCGAGATGAGTTGGACCGTCCACCCATAGCCTGTCGCATCGAGCTTCAGCCGCTCGAGCAAGCCGGCGCGGATCAGCTTGAACGGAGGAAGGTCGTGAATGCGGCGTCCGGTGCGGAGCGTGATGACGCCGGCCACCAGGTCGTTGCCAATGCGGGCGTGCAGCGGCATCGCACCCGACTCCACGTCTCGCGGGCGCCGGCGGCCAAGAACCAAGTCGGCCATTCCAAGCGCGCGTCGAAGCCGCGGAAGCTCGAGCGGGTCACAGGAGCCGTCGCCGTCCAGAAAGGCGACTGCGTCATGCGGGTGATCCCGCTGCGCGGCCTGAGCCCCCGTCAGGCACGCGCGTCCGTAGCCACGCCGAGCCTCATGGACGACCCTGGCGCCCGCAGCCGCGGCCACCTCAGGAGTGCCGTCGGACGAGCCACCGTCGACAACGTAGACGCAGCACGCTTCGGAAGCATGGAGTCCCCGCACGAGATCACCGATCGCCGTGGCCTCGTTCAGCGCGGGAATGACCGCCGCCAGCCGGTCATTCACCGATCGGTCCCCACAGCTCAAATCGGCCGTCGCCCGCAAGCAGGGGCCTGCCGGATTCTGGCAGCTCTTTCACGAACGCGTTGCGCCGCTCCCACGACAGGTAGCCCGGATCACGAGCCTGTCGGTCGACGAGCACCCACGCATCCGAGGCGCCGTTGGGGATCAGCAACAGGTCGGCACGCGAAGCGAGCGGTGGCGCGACGCTGTCGTCAACGATGAGGGCAACATCCCCGGGAATCTGCTCGGCGAATCGGAGGAGCTCGTCGTGAGCCGGCGGGTGGTTCCATTGGCTATTTTCAGCACCCATGGTCGGCGGCAGCCCGCCCCCGATCCACGCCACTCCAAGAGCGGGAACGGCGAGAGCAAGAAGCAGCGGAGCCCTCGGCCGCCTCCAAACCCCGCCGGTGCCAACCCGACGCCGGCTCCGGCGACTGCGACGAGCGAACCATGCCAGCAGCCTCCGGCCTCCGAGCGCCGCGGCCACAAGGACGGGCAGCATCGGCAGAAGGGTGTAATGCAGCGTAACTTCACCCTGCGCGACATTCGCGCTCAAGAGGTTTGCGAAGATCGGTGGGACCGCAAGGAGAAGCCAGGCTGGCCGCAGGAGGGGCAGGGCGGCGGTTGAAAGCAGCAGCCCCGCAGCGGCCATCCAGCCGGCGCCGTCTGTCAACTGCTCGATGATTCGTTCGCCATTCGCGAGCGGGCCGCCGCCCTCGATAATCCAGCTGTAGTACCAGCCAGTGTCGAGGCTGGCGCCGCCGCGGAGAAGTGGCATCAGCACGCCGAAGACGGCCACCGTCCAGCAAATGCCAACGGCCATCAGCAGGAGGCCGGCACTGCGGACCCCGGAGACGCGGCGGCGTCCGTCACGGAGCCGGCCGGGGCCGCGCGCCGCGATGAGCGCTCCCAGGGCAAAGAGCGTGTAGCCCTGGTCCTCCTTGGCCAGCAGCACAACGCCGGCAAACGCCAATAGGAGCCAAGTGCGGCCGCGCAGCCCGGCCCAGCCGGCGAGCAGTGCGAACGGCAGGGCGAGCGACTCAGTGTGGAAGTCAGCGCGGCCGGCCTCCTGGATGGCACTCCAGATCGGCAGCGGTGCGGCGATGGCGGCTGCGAGCCACGGTGCCCAGGGCGACGGCCGGAAGGCGGCGCACAGGAACACGAACGCGGCGGGCCCAGCGGCGGCAAGCGCGAGAACGTGGAATAGACTGAGTACACGCGCATCAGCCCACACCACTTCGACGAGCGCCAGTACCGCCAGCAGCGGCGAAAAGTGCACACCCAAGAAGCTGCCGTCGTTGAAGCTCGAGACGAAGCCGTTGCCCTCTGACACGTTCCAGACGACCTGCTGGAAGAAGGCATGGTCGTAAGCGCGAGTAGCAAGCCCGTCTGCCCGACGCAAGAGCAGAGATGCAAGCCACGCAAATCCGAGCAAGGCACCGCTCAGGCTGAGCAGTGTCGGGACTGAGATGTACGGGCGCATCAGGCCTCGGGTGGCTGCACGCGGGCCGGCCAGCGTGGCGTCCGTCATGTGGCGTCGACCCGCCCAGGAGCGCTTCGACGCTCCGCGGTCGTTAGGAGAGGCACTCCGGACGCGAGGAGTCGGTCTCGGATGCCGCGGGCCGCCATGCGCACGGATTCGTGGGCGTTCTGTTGCGGCTCCCACCCCAACGCGCGCAGCGCGCCAGCGTCGAGATCGACCAGAGGCGTGTCGCCAACCCAGCCTCCACCACCGCGAGCAGCTCCGCTGAATTGCAACTCGACGCCCCCCGCCTCGAGCCGGAGCTCATCAATGACGAGCTCCGCCACCTGACGTACGCTCAGCGTGCCCGACGTCGCCACATTGAAGACCGCGAACGGACGGTTCGGAGCCACCCGCTCGGCGTGAAGGACGCCTTCGATGAGATCCTCGACATAGATGTACGGCTTCGCCTGCCGACCGTCGCCAAGGATCTCGAGACGAGTGCCCTCGCGGAGGAGCTTGACGACAAAGTCGTGGACCACCCCATGATTTGAGCGCGGACCGATCGTGTTCCCGAATCGGAAGGCCAGCACGCGCCAGTTATAGAGGTGCGCGAAGCCGGACAGAATGGACTCGCCGGCAAGCTTGGCCCCGGCGTAGTGTGACTCCGGCAGCAGTGGGCCGTATGCCTCGCCGGTGGGGACGCGTAGCGGCGTGCCATAGACCACCCCGCTGGACGCGTACACCAACCGCCGTACGCCGTGCCGCCGCATTGCTTCGGCGACATTCCAGGTTCCGTGAATGCAGCCCTCAAGGTCGAGACGTGGGTCCTCGTATCCGCCGGGAATATCGGTATTCGCCGCCAGGTGGACTACCGCCTCGTGCCCGGTCATCACGGCGAGGACACTCGCGAGATCCGTTACGTCGCCCGACACGAACCGAAGCCTGCCGTCATGGAGCTCATCGTGGAATCGCGCATCCCAGTCGGGCTCGGCGGTTGAGAGGTTGTCGAGCACGGTAATGCGCTCACCGGCGGAGAGCAGCCGCGGGAGCAATGCCGAACCGATGAAACCAGCACCTCCGGTGACGAGCGTGCTCAAGGGATCGGACGCTCCAATGTCATGGTGGACCGGTCGGCGTCGCCGATCAGGAGAGCGCCAGCCAAGCATCGCTGCTGGTTGGTCATACGCGCAATTATCCGCACCTCCCGTGACGATTCGATGACATTGCGTCCGCATGGCATTGGCCGGGATCGTGCATCAGTTTGCCGCACGTCGAACTACCGCAAGAGACCTGGCGTCCTGTCACTCGGCCGACTCGAAGACGGCGGCAATGCCCTGGCCAACTCCTATGCACATCGTCGCCAGCCCGTACCTAGCGCCGCGACGCCGCATCTCGTGCAGCAGCGTCGCCGTCAGTCGCGCGCCGGAGGCGCCCAATGGATGACCGATGGCAATCGCGCCACCATTGACATTGGTCTTATCAGGATCCAAGCCCAGCTCGCGCATGACCGGGATGGCCTGGGCCGCGAATGCCTCGTTGAGCTCGATGAGATCGAGATCATCGACTGAAAGCCCTGCTCGGTCGAGCGCGCGCCGTGAGGCCGGCATTGGTCCCAGGCCCATGATGGCCGGATCGACGCCGGCGACGGCTGAGGCGACCAGCCGCGCCCTCGGCTGCATGCCGAGCTCCCGCGCGCGTGCCTCGCTCATGACGAGCACCGCGGCGGCGCCATCGTTGATGCCGGAGCTGTTTCCCGCGGTGACCGATCCTGATGCGTCTCGCTTGAAGGCAGGCTTCAGCTTCGCCAGCGATTCGAGCGTGGCGTCTGGCCGCGGGTGCTCATCGGTGTCGACGGTGCCGGCCGGGGTCTCGATCGGGACGATCTCATCTGCGAAGCGGCTGGCGGCGTGCGCGGCGCTCCACCGTCGCTGGGAGGCCAGGGCGAAGGCATCCTGCTCCTCCCGGGTAACGCCACGCTGCTCGACGACGTTCTCGGCCGTCTCGCCCATCGAGTACGGATAGTACGCATCGGCCAAACGGGGGTTGGTGAAGCGCCAGCCGAGGGTGGTGTCTTCGACCGTCTGCTGACCGCGCGGAAAGGCGGCCGATGGCTTCGCCATGACGAACGGCGCGCGCGTCATGCTTTCGACGCCACCGGCGATGAACACGTCGCCATCGCCGTACGCCACCGCATGGGCGGCGGTGATGATCGCCTGAAGGCCCGATCCGCACAGCCGATTCACCGTCTGGCCTGCTACCTCGATCGGCAGGCCGGCCAACAGTGCGGCCATGCGGCCCACGTTGCGGTTGTCCTCGCCCGCCTGGTTGGCGGCACCCAGGATGACGTCGTCGATGCTCGCCGGGTCGATGCCGGTGCGCTCGACGAGGGCGCGGATCACGTGCGCCGCCAGGTCATCGGGCCGCACGTCCTTCAGGGCGCCACCGTATCGGCCGAACGGGGTGCGCAGGCCGTCCACGATGACGGGGGTACGGGCGGGATCGCGGTTCATCGGCCCGATGCTACCCGCGTTGGTTGACAAGGGCGAATTTCGCCCGATGGAGATAACGAAGAATGAGTAGATTCAGGCATCTCATTGGCGCCTGATTGCATCGGGTGACCACAATCGCTCCGCAACGGCCCAACCTGGTCATACCTCCGCGGGGTGAAACGTCACCCCGGGTGGCGCTGGGCCAGCTCGTGGATCCCACGCAAGCGCAAGCCGAGCAGGATCAGGAAGACGCCGAACACGATGGCGAACGAGCTGATCAACCACACCAGGCTCAGCGCACCGGGGGCCGGGAACGCGATGAGGATCACGCCAAACAGGATCGAGGCAACGCCCGCCAGTCCCATCCAGACCTCACCGGTGATCAACTCGCGCAACCGGATGGCGGCGATGATCTCCAGCACCCCGGTCACGATGGCCCAGACCGCGATGATGAGAACAAGCACGCCAGCCGCGTAGACCGGGAAGATGAGTGCGATCAGGCCGGCCGCAATCCCGACCACGCCCTCGAGAATCTCCAGCCACCAGGCGCGATCCCGTCCGCGACCACGAATGCCGGCGATGATGTTGCCGATGCCGTCGATGATGACCCACGCCGCGAAGAGGCCGACGAGCACCGCCGCGCCCAAGCCGGGCGCGAAGAAGGCGAGGATCCCGAACAGAATCGCCAGCACGCCTCGGAGGACGAAGGTCCACCACCATCGCGCCAGCGCGACGGTTCGCGCCATGTCAAAAGTCATCGCCGCGCTTGCGGATGCGTGGCCGTCACAGCTTCGAGCAATAGACGCGAGGCTTCTGACACGGCTGCCACGGCGTCATCGAATGCAGCCTCGTTCGCGGCCGATGGCTTGCGATATCCGCTCACCTTGCGCACGTACTGGAGCGCGGCGGCGGTGATCTCCTCGTCACTGACCGGCGTCGCGCCGGTTCGCAGGGTCTTGATGCTTCGACACATGCTGTGAGCATACTCGCCCGCGCCGCGCGCGCCGGGTTGTGCGCCGGACGCACGAACCGGAGGCGAATCGGGCCGCCAGGCAAGTTTCATCGCGTTCCTGTGCGCCTGATGCACCGAAGTGAGCGGAATCGGCCTAACTCCTCGAGTTCGTGCGTGGCACGCAAGAAGCCAGGTGGCACCGTCAAGGCCGAGGTGTCAGCAGCTCCTCCAACGACGAGATCACGCGATCGGCGGCGGAGACATCGGTTTCGGCGAAGAGCGGAACGGCGATGCAGGTCAGACCGGCAGCCTTGGCGGCGGCGACGCCCGACACCGAATCCTCCAACGCCAGGGCCTCGCCAGCCTTAACGCCCAGGAGTTCGCAGGCGCGCAGGTAAATATCGGGCGCGGGCTTCGGATGCTTGACGTCTTCCGCGGTGACGATGGCCTCGAACGCATCGGCCAATCCAGCGGTGGCAAGCGCGTCGTCCACGAGGAAACGCGGCGAATTCGAGGCCAGCCCCAAGCGAACGTCCTCGAGTGTGCGCAATCGTTCGACCAGCTCGACGGCCCCGGGACGCGCATCGACCTGCTGGCGCACCCGCTCGTGCATGTTGCCCAGCATCTCCTCGGCCAGCGCCAGTCCTTCTTCCGGGGGCCGCCCGAGACGCTCGGCGTAGTAGCGCGCGGAAAAGGCCATGCCCGTCCCGATCAGCTTCATTTGATCAGCGTGCGTGAACTCGACGCCGCGTCGCGCAAACAGCTCCTTCTCCGACGCATGCCATAGGGCCTCCGTCTCGAGCAGCAGGCCGTCCATGTCGAAGATGACGGCCCGATACCGCCCGCTCAGCGGCACCCGTCAGCCTCGAGCCGAAGAGAAGGGCCTGCCGCTCTTCGCCAGGACACGCAGCAGCGGCGTGACCCGGTAGCGACCATCCGGGACGACGGCATGGAGCGCGTCCAGCGTGTTGACGACCGATGCCAGACCGATTCGCTCGCCCCAGGCGAGCGGCCCATCCGGCCAGTTCGTGGCCAGCCGCATGGCGGTGTCGATCGAATACGGCGCAGCCACGCCATCAGCGACGGCCGATGCCGCCTCGTTGACGACCGACGCCAGGATGCGCGCCTCGATCTGCGGCGCGTCGAGCGCCACCAGCAGTCGCCTCCGAGCAAGCGCCGCCCAGGGCGCCCCGCGGGCGCCATCGGTCCCATAGTCGTAATAGCCCGCCAACGTCTTGCGACCGAGTCGGCCGGAGTCGACCACGCGCTGCTGGACGAGCGCCGGCCGGAAGCGCACGTCACCGAAGAAACCGTCGAAGATGGCGAGACCGGCGGCGAGATTGATATCGGTGCCGACGATATCGGCGACCTCGAATGGGCCCAAGCGGAAGCCGATCCCCCGCATGGCTTCGTCAATGGCCGCGACCTCGGCCAGACCGCTCTCGTGAATGCGGAAGGCCTCGAGATAGTAGGCGCGCTGCACTCGGTTGACGATGAAGCCTGGCGTATCGGCTGCGACGACCGGCGTCTTGCCGAGCTGGCGCGCCAGGAGCGCGACGGAGTCGATGACTGCGGCGGTCGTCATCGGTCCGGCGATGACTTCCACCAGGGCCATCAGCGGCACCGGATTGAAGAAATGCATGCCGATCACCCGATCAGGGCGCGCCGTGGCCGCCGCGATCTGTGCCACCGACAACGAACTCGTGTTCGTCGCCAGCATGGTTGACGGTGTGGAGGCTTCGTCCAACCGCTTGAACGCCGCGCGCTTCAGTTCGAGGTCTTCGGGGATCGCCTCGATCACGAGATCCGCTTTGGCGAGATCCTCGAGGCTGGTGACCGGTCGGATACGGTCGAGGGCGGCCGAGGCGTCATCGGCCCTGAGCTGCTCCTTCTCCACCCTGCGGTTCAGGAATCCGGCGATGCGCTCGCGCGCCCGGTCCGTCGCACCGGTGACCGGGTCGTGAATGAGCACGTCAAGACCCGCCTCGGCCACGACCTGCGCGATCCCCGCGCCCATGGTCCCGGCACCGAGCACGCCAACCGTGCCGATCTCGTTCATCGTCCGTGGAATTCCGGATCGCGTTTGTCGGCGAATGCCGCGACACCCTCTGCGTGATCCTCGGAGCGCCCCGCAATCTCCTGGAGGGCAGATTCGGCCGCCAGGCTGTCGGCCAGTGACGCGTCCTCGCCCAGGTTGAGCAGCCGCTTCGTGAATGCAATGCCGCGCGTGGGACCATTGGCCAGCCGCTGGGCAAGCTCGCGTGTCGCGTCACCGAGACGGTCCGCGGGGACCACCGCGGCAACCAGCCCGGCGTCCTGCGCGTCGGTGGCGCTCAGGTGGCGCTCGCCCATGAAAATTTCGAACGCCCGATGCCGCCCCAGCGCTCTCACCAGGGTCCGCGTGAGGCCCGAATCTGGCACGAGGCCGATACGGTTGAATGCAGGCACGAACCGCGCTTCCTCGGCGGCGATCACGAGGTCCGCCGCGAGGGCCAGGCTCATCCCAGCGCCCGCCGCAACGCCATTGACCGATGCGATCAGCGGCTTCGGAAGGTTGCGAATGGCCTCGATCAGCGGGCTATATTCGGTGCTGATCACGCGACGGAAGTCCCGCTCGCCGCTTCCGCCTCGCAGATCGGCCCCGGCGCAGAAGCCACGCCCGGCGCCCGTGAGGACCACCGCACGGACGGGGTCGCGGCCCGCGGCCTTCAGGGCGGCGCCGAGCTCCCGACGCATCGCCGCATTCAGGGCATTCAGTGCGTCCGGGCGATTGAGCGTGATGGTTGCGACGGCCGCATCGGCCTCGAAGAGGAGGGTTTCGTATGGTTCGTCAGGCATCACGCCCGATTGTACCGACGCGTGTGTCGGACACAAAGAAACGCCCGGTGCCGTGAAGGCACCGGGCGCATCGGCCTATGGGCGGTGGCGGTCAGACGGTGCTGCTGCCGCTCCGCTTGGTGACCATGTTCCAGACGAACACGACCACGATCGCGCCGACGATGGCCGCCACGATCGAACCGATGGTGATGCCCTGGA
>Ga0183260_10001369_pt1 | contig 20397 bp, 17 predicted proteins | sample AntDrymUQ4972206_2_FD_129768 | JGI IMG/M metagenome (GOLD analysis project Ga0183260, IMG submission 129768) | Polar desert sand microbial communities from Dry Valleys, Antarctica - metaG UQ497 (22.06) (version 2) (version 2) | ecosystem: Environmental > Terrestrial > Soil > Desert | place...
GCATCCGCTCGGAGCGGATGCTCATCGCGCGAAGACCCCGCTGATTGTTTGCGCAAGATGAGCATCCGCTCGGAGCGGATGCTCATCGCGCGAAGACCCCTAAAGGGCCGCCTCCGGCGGCCAAGAGCACCCACTCGCCCCGTTTCGCGTCAATCCTCTAGATCTCCGGCAGGGGCGCGGCGGGCGGCCGCAGCTGCCGGCCCAGCCCTGCTCGCTCCTCCGCGTCGAGGCCGATCCGCCACAGCGCCGCTCCAGCGACCAGAGCCCAGACGAGCCCGAGCGGCAACAGCTCGAGCAGCGTGTCCGGCTCGACGATGCGAGCGATGCCGACCAGGACGAGCAAGGCAGCCGCAACGCCCGGGAGCACAGGCTTGAGCGTCGCCCAGGCGAACGTTGTGACGCGAAGCGAAGCCGCCGGCGAAACCAACCGAGGCACGACGTACAGGAGCACGGCGATGTCCGTCAGGAGCGTGCTCAGCGCCACACCCCAGATCCCGACCGTCGAGGCGAGAGCGACCGACAGGAGGACGTTCGCGGCGCTTCCCGCGACAAGCACCCGCGCGATCTCGCGCTGCCGCGCCCGTGCGATCAGGAACTGGGTGACGAGGTAGATCGGCTGGTGCACGACGAGAACGAGCGCGAGCAGCACCATCACCGGCGAGCTGTCGCCGTACCCGTCGCCCACCCAGCCCTCGATCAGGAGGTCGGGGATCAGCAGGAGCGGGAACGCGAACAGCACCGCGGCGGCGGTCGAACCACGGAGGCCCGCGAGGAGCAGGCGACGCTGGCGCTCGGCCTCGCCTGCACCCTCGTGCTCCGCGAACGCCGGGTAGAGCAGACCTGCGCCCACATTGCCGAGCCCGAACGCGAGCGCAAAGAGCTTCGCCGGGATCGCGTACAGGGTGGCCGCCTCGGCACCGAGGACGATCCCGACGACAACGACGTCCGTCGCGAACACCACTTTGCTCGCCAGGTGAACGAGGAAGTTGCTCCAGCTGAACGCGGTCAACTCGCGGAGGCGGCCACGCGTGACGACGGCACGACTGAGGCGCAGGTCCGGCAGCTCACGGCGAAGCCACGCGAGCGGGAGCCCGAGTCGCAGCAGCGTCACCCCGAACGTCAGCGCCCCGAGCAGGATGAGCCCGCCCCCGTGGGGCAGGAATACGGCCACCAGCGCTGCGTAGAGAACCGTCCCCACGAAGTTGGCGAGGTTCAGGAGGTCAAAGCGCTGCTGCCCCACGAGCAGGTTGTTGAACAGGCCGAGGGGGAAGCGCGCGGCGATCGAGAGGACGAGGAGCAGCGTCGAGATGCGCGCAGGCCACACGAGGTCGTCCGGCATGGAGATCAGCTCGGGAACGAGCCAGGCCAGCCCGACACCGAGCGGAAGGGTGACGAGGCCGATCACGGCGTAGAGCGTCAGGCCGGTCGAGGCGAGGGCGTTCGTGTCCTCGGGTGACTGCCTTCCTCGTGCCTCCGCGGCGAAGCGGACGATCGAGGGACCGACGCCCAGATCGAGAATGGACAAGTAGATCGTGATCGAGCCGATGAACGCCCAGATGCCGAAACCCTCGTCTCCGAGAGCGTGGAGTGTGATCGGCGTGACAAGGAGCCCGGAAACGATCGCGGCTGCGTAGACGCCGTAGGTTCCGAGGGCGTTTCGCCTGAAGAGCCGCATCAGGCCGCGACGGTGGCGACGATGTGAAAGTTCGCCGTCAGGGAGCCCGGGCGAGGCTCACGCAGGAGCTCGAAGCGCCGGTCGAGGGCGTCGGCTGCGCGGTTGAGCAGCCAGACGGGACCGCCGGCGAGCTGCGGCACACGGGCGCGGCGGAACGCGATCTCGGTGTACGTGCCAAGCAGCATCGCGAGACACGTTGCCGTCCCCGCGCCGGGGCGAACCTCGACCGACTGCCAGCTCGCGTTCCCCGCGAAGAGCCGTTGCAGCCCGGCGTGGGTCCAGCGCCAGTAGTCCTGCGGCGAGGGGTGGTACACCTGGACGCCGTGCGTCGAGGCAAGCACGCGTCCGCCGGGGGCTGTGACACGCCTCAGCTCGCGCACCGCCTGTGCCGGGTCGGCGCAATGCTCGAGCACCTGCGTGCAGAGGACGACGTCGAAGCTCGCGTCGTCGACCGGCAGCGCCTCGACCGACCCGCGCAGCTCGGCGACGGGGTTCTCGACGACGTCCACGCCGACGTACTCGCTCGCGCGCTCGGCGAAGAAGGGGTAGTACGGCTTCGGTCCACAACCCACGTCGAGGAGGCGGTAGGTTCCCGCTCCCTTGCCTGCCTCCTCTTCGAGCCACGCGGCGAGCGGCGAGCGCACAGCCCAGGTCGGAGAACTCATGGGCGGCCGCCGCCGCTCCTCGCCAGGCCAGTCGGAACCGCTCATCGAGCGGACGTTATCCGCGGAGCTTCTGGAACGCCGCGAACGAGGGCTTCTTCCTGCCCGTCGCGGTGAGCAGGCCGGACTGCCAACCCTCGTCGACACCCAGTCGCTCGTCGCGCAAGAGGAACCAGAGGAGCATGTCGATCCGCGGATGCTTCTTCGCGATCGCGTACGCCTGGGTCAGGTACCGCGCCTGGTTCGCAAAGGAGACGCCGAAGATCCGGTCCGGCGGGTTCGTCTGGTAGCCGTACTCGGTGATCCAGATCCGCTTGTTCCCGTACAGCCGCGTCACCTCGCGGACGAGCAGGCTGATGTTGCCGAGGGTGACCGCGGTCGCAGCGTTGCCGTGGATCCCCGGCGGCGGCGGCGTGCGCGGCGTCTCGCGCGGTGCGCCGTAGTAGGGGTGGTGCGCGTATGCGTCGAAGCCCTTCGCGCCCGCCTTCTTCATCGCCCGCAGGAACGGCAGGGGCGAGGTGGCGGGCCGGCTCGAGTTCGGGTTGTTGTTGCCGCGGGGGCCGGTGACGCCGCAGGCGACCTTCGAAGCGCCGATCGTGGTCTTGCGGACGCCCTTGACGATTGCGTTGCAGATCTTCGCGTAGTCGATCGCGCTCTGGATCACGACCTTGCCGCCCACCCGGCGATACTGCGGTCGCAAGAAGGCTGGGTTGTTCGGCTCGTTCCAGGCGAGCCAGGAGCGTACGGCGGGGAGGACGCGCCCGTCCGCGCCGGTGAAGCTGCCGTTGTAGCGACGCGCAGCGGCCGTCGCGAAGCGCTCGAGGTCGAGCACGCTCCGCGGCACGACGTTGACGCCCGCGGCGCCGTTCGCCCACGGCGGCGTGCCGAGCACCGAGAAGACGACCTTCATCCCATACCGCTGCGCGTAAGTCACCGTGCGGTCGTAGACCGACCAGTCGTAGGCGGGGTCGTTCGGGTTAGCCGGGTTGACGGGCCGCCGCTTGGCCACGCCGTTGGCGCCGCCCCAGACGAGGTTGACGCGGATCAGCTGCGTCCGCAGCTGCTTCAGCACCGGGAAGACCTGATCCGGGTTGCCGTAGTTGAACTGCGCGTCGTCGAAGAGCCCGTGCTGGACGAAGCGCGACGCGCTCGCCGCAGGCACGCAAACCGCGGCGGTCGCAACGACGGCGGCCGCCAGGGCGAGCAGAGGCCTAGACAACGAGCTGTTCCGCAGGGAGCGAGGAATGGAGGCGCCGGAGGCCCTCGTCGAGCCCGATCTCGGGCTCCCATCCGAGCAGCTGCTGGGCGCGCGTGATGTCCGGCTGACGCACCTTTGGATCGTCGGTGGGCAGCGCCTCGTAGACGATCTCGGACGACGCGCCCCAGATCTCGAGCACCTTCTCGGCCAACTGCAGCAGTGTGAACTCCTCCGGGTTGCCGATGTTCACCGGCATGTGCTCGCCGCTCTCGGCGAGGAGGATCAAGCCCCGGATCAGGTCTTCGACGTAACAGAAGCTCCGCGTCTGGGAGCCGTCGCCGAACACGGTGAGCGGCTTCCGCTCCATCGCCTGCCGGACAAAGGTCGGGATCGCGCGGCCGTCATGGGGGCGCATCCGCGGGCCGTACGTGTTGAAAATCCGGACGATTGCCGTGTCGACGCCCTGCTGGCGGTGGTACGCCATGGTCAACGCCTCGGCGTAGCGCTTCGCCTCGTCGTAGACCCCGCGCGGGCCGATCGGGTTGACGTTGCCCCAGTAGGTCTCGGGCTGCGGGTGCACGAGCGGGTCGCCGTAGACCTCGCTCGTCGAGGCGAGCAGGAAGCGGGCGCGCTTCCACTTCGCGAGGCCGAGCGCGTGGTGCGTGCCGTACGAGCCCACCTTGAGCGAGTGCAGCGGCAGGCGCAGGTAGTCGATTGGGCTCGCGAGCGCCGCCAGGTGATAGACGAAGTCGATGGGCTCGTCGACCTGGATCGGCTCGATCACGTCGTGGTTGAGGAACAGGAACGACTCCTCGCGGTGGTGCTCGACGTTGTGGAGGGAGCCCGTTTCGAGGTTGTCGACGCAGATCACGCGGTGACCGCGCTCGAGGAGCGCGTCGCAGAGATGAGAGCCGAGAAAGCCGGCTCCGCCGGTGACGAGGGACGTCGGCATCGCGGGATCATAGCCCGGGCATGCGAGCGTTCCCCGAAACCTTACGAATCAATAACCATCCTCCCACCACCTCGAGCACGAAGAGCGCCGGCAACGACACGTAGAGGAAGCGCGGGTGCAGATGCGTGTGCTCGTAGAACGTGTAGAAGAGGGCGTTGGGAGCAATCGCGGCGCCGAGCAGTGCCGACGCCCACGGCCGTAGCGCGACCAGTCCGAGCAGTGCGAGCGGCAGCAGCACGAGGCTCGTGCGCGGGTCGAAGATGAGCGAGTCGGCAGCCCAGCTGCGCCCTGCCTGGCCCACCGAGAATCCGGGAACGTTCGGGATCACGGGATACCCCTTCGGCCAATAGACGGCGACGAGCGGGGCGAACGCGGCACCCGCGGCCGCGAGCGGAAGCGTTCGTCGCGGACCGAGCCGACCAACCGTCGGGCGGATTCACACAACCGTGCCGACACGCGATCTCAACCCGGGGCTTCTCAAGAAAGCCGGGAAGGCAAAAAGACCACGCGGGAGAGTCGCTAGCGTCGCGCGAGCACGTCTGCGAGCAAGCGTCGGTACCGCTCGACGGCCCGCTCGAGGCCAGCCTCGCGCTGGACCCACTCCCGCCCGACGCGGCCCATCTCGACAAGGTCGTAGCTCCCGGCCGCGGCCTTCCTGATCTCCTCAGCGACCAGGTCCGGCTGCCCCGGCGGGATCACGATCCCGCAGCCGACGCTGCGGACAAGCTCCGCCGTCTCGCTGTCCTCTTCGGCCGCTGCGAGCACCGGCCGTCCGGCGGCGAGGACGCCGTAGAGCCGACTCGGGACGACGTAGCCCGAAAGCCCGCGCGCGAGCCCGACGAAGTGGATATCCGCGCTCGCGAGCGAGAAAGGAAGCCGTTCTCGGTCCTGGTAGCCGACGAAGGCGACCTGGTCCGCGCCCAGCTGATGCACGAGCTTGACGTACTCCGCGTGCCGGGCGCCGAACCCGATCAGGACAACGGCGAGCCGCTCGAGGTCGCGAAGCGAGGTGGTCGCGCGGATCAGCGTGTCCAGGTCCTGAGCGTGGCCAATGTTGCCGGAGTGCATGACGACGAAGCGGTCGAGCAGGCGCCGCCGACGCGCCCAGTCGTTGTCCCGCGGCTGCGGCACGATCTCGCCGGTGTCGACCCAGTTCGGGATCACGTGCAGCCGCTCCGGGGCGACGCCCTTCGACTCGAGCCGCCGCTGCATCGTCTCGCCGATCGCGACGACCCGGTCGGCACGGGTGAGGTAGAAGCGCGTCAGTACGCTGAGCAAGCCAACGAGGAACCGATTCCGCAGACGCCCGAGCTCGACCGCGATCTCGGGGAAGACGTCCTGGCTGACGACGATGAGCGGCACCCGGTACCGGCGCGCCACCGCAAAGGCAATGTCGCCGACCATCGGCGGGTCGGTCATGCAGAGGACGAGGTCGGGTCGGCAGCCCGTGAGGCCGCGCCGCAGCGCGCGGGCCAAGTAAGTGAAGTAGTTGATCGCGCGGCGGTGGAGCGGGGCGCGGTCGAACGCCGTCGAGTGCACACGGATGATCTCGACGCCGTTGCGCAGCTCGAAGTCCGGATCCCCCTCGTGCGCGAGCAGGCGGCCCGTGATCACGGTGACCTCGTACTCGGCCGCGAGGGACTCGCATAGCTCAGTCAGCAGGTGCGCGGTCGCCTCGACGCCGGGCCAGTAGTACTGGTTGAAGACGAGGAGTCGCGGGCGGATCGCAAGGACGGTCAAGCGTCAAAGGCTAACGTCTGCCGCTCACCATGAGCCGACCGCTGCGCATCCTCTTCGCCTCCCCGGCCCATTGGCCGGCACGGGCCTTCGGAGGTCCGGTGCAGATGGCACTCGAACTGACGGAAGGGCTCGTCCGGCGCGGGCATGCTGTCGATGTGATCACGACGAGCCTGCTCGACACGCGCCGCGGCCGCTCGCTACGAACGCGGAAGGCGACCCGGGACGGCGTCCAGATCCACTATCTCGCCACCCCGGCGCGCTACCGCTGGATGGGAATCACACCGACGCTGCCGCTCGTGCTCGCTCGGCACGCGCGCCCCGACGTCGTGCATGTGTTCGGCTACAGGGACGTGGTCACGACCGCCGTCGCAGCCTACTGTCGCCTACGCGGGATCCCATACGTGTTCGAGCCGCTCGGAATGTTCTTGCCACGGGTTCGCAAGCTCCGCTTCAAACGGCTCTTCGACGCGACCGCTGCACGGCACGTCGCCTCAGGCGCGGCCGCGATCGTCGCGACCTCGGAGCACGAGCGTCGCCAGCTGACTGCCGCCGGCGCGCCGCCCGACCGGATCCGGATCCGGGGCAACGGCTTCCCGCCGCCACCACCACCGCCCGAGGGGAGGCTGCGCGGCTCGCTCGGACTGGCCGACGAGCCGCTCGTGCTCTACGTCGGCCGGCTGGCGAGCGGGAAGGGCGTGGAGCTGCTGCTCGACGCGGCCGCGCATCTCCCCGGCGTGCACGTCGCGTTCGTTGGGCCCGACGACGGGCACGGAACCGCTGACCTCGTCGACCACGCGTCGGCGAGCGGCCCCACGGCCGGCCGCGTCCACCGCCTCGGCCCAAGCGAGCGCCCGCTAGAGCTCTACGGCGAGGCCGACGTGTTCGTCCTCCCGTCAGCCGGCGAGAGCTTCGGCATGGTCGCCGCCGAGGCGGCGGCGGCGGGCACGCCCATCGTCGTCACCGACCGCTGCGGCGTCGCGGAGCCGCTGGCGGACGCCGCTCTCGTCGTCCCGTACGACGGCGACGCAATCACAGCTGCGATCGAGCGGCTGCTCGCAGACGCGGAGCTCCGGGCACGCCTCGGGGCGGCCGGCCGCGCGACAGCGGCGAGCCTTTCGTGGGACGTGATGGTCGCGCGCCAGGAGGAGATCTACCGCGAGGTGCTCGGCCGCCCGTGACCGACCTCGCCGTCGTCGCGCAGGACCCGCGCTTCGGGCGCGGGGTGCTTGCGCAGCTCGAGGCGTTCTGGCGCGGCGCGGCCGGTCTCGGCCGCCGTCCCGAGTTGCTCTACCTGCGCCGCCGCTCGCTCGCCGGGGTCGACCTGACCGGCTCCCCGCTCGACCTCCCCGGCTTGCCGGGGCCCCTGAGCGCGGTCGACGCGCTGCACCAGACGATCGATGCGCGCCGCCTCGTGCCCCATCTCCGCCCGGCGCGCTCGGTCTGGGTTGTCTCGACGACCGCCTCCTACGGCTACCCGGCCGCCCGCAGCGGGCGGCCGTACGCCTGCTGGATCGGGACGGCGCTCGCAGACGAGCACGAGGCGCGGTGCAGGGGCCTGCCTACGGCGCGCCGACTAGCACTCGCGGCCAACGCCCCAGTCCTGCACCGGCTCGAGCGGACAGTGCTCCGCGGTGCGGCGCGTGTGTACGCGACCACACCTGTGACGCGCGACAGGCTCGCGGCCGTTGCGGACCTCGACCCCGGCGCGATCGGCGTGCTGCCGGTTCCAGTCGACTCCAGCCGCTTCTCGCCGCTTCCCGACGACGTTTGGCTCGCGGGGCTCGCAGCTCCGACCCTCGTCTTCGTCGGCGCCGCCAGCGACCCGCGCAAAAACGTCGGCCTCCTGCTCGACGCGTTCGCGCTGCTGCGGCGCCGGCTACCGATGGCTCGGCTCCGTCTCGTCGGCCCCCCACCGGCCGGCGACCTTCCGGCAGGCGTGGAGGCGACCGGCCCCGTGGCCTCCGTCGCCGACCACCTCCGCGACGCCGCGCTGCTCGTGCTTCCGTCGCTCCAGGAGGGATTCGGCGTAGTGGCCGCCGAGGCGCTCGCCTGCGGTGTCCCTGTGCTCACCACGCCTTCGGGCGGCCCGGAACAGCTCCTCCGCGCCTCGGGCGGTGGCGTCGTGCTCGACGGCTTCGACCCCGGCGAGCTCGCGGAGGCAACGACCGGGCTCCTGGAAAGCGCTGATACCCTCGCCCGAATGCGAGCCGCGGGCCGGGAGCACGTCGTGCGCGAGCACTCCCCGGAACGCTTCCAGTCCCTACTCGCGGAGGCCTTCCGCGCCCTCGACGGCGGCTAGCCGTGCGCTTCCTCTTCACCACGCTTCAGACCTACGAGAGCGACTTCTACGGACGCGTGGGCGCTGAGCTTGCACAGCTCGGACATGACATCTCGCACGTCACGGTCTCCTGCGCCTCCGCGCGCGAACTGCGCGAGCGCGGCTTCGACGCCGTTTGCCTGCCCGACGTGGTCGCAGGCCTACCACCCGCCGAGCTCGCGGCCGAGGTGGCCCGGATCGAGGCGACCTACGAGATCCCGCACATCCGCGACGTCTACCGCGGCGACTGGCCCTGCGAGGGCCGGCCGGAGGAGTGGTGCGTGCGACGGACCGTCGCGCACTTCCGCGCGCTCGAGCGGGTCTTCGACGACGTCGGCCCGGACGTGCTCGTGCCCGAGGTCGGGAACGAGACGATCCGCGTCGCCTCGCACCTGATCGGGCTGGCGCGAGGGATCCCGGTGCTGTTCCTGTTCTACACGATCTTCCCGAACCCGTTGCGGCTCTACGTGGACACGCTCCACGCGCCGATCGTCCCGCAGGACGAGGTGCGGGAGCTCACGCCCGCGGAGCGCGAGGAGGTGGAGGCGTTCCGCCGCGACTTCCTGGCGCGCGCCGAGCCGATCCGCGAACACCGCCGCGTGCCGATCGAGTTGCGCCGCATCGGCGTCTTCGCCGGCCACGTGCGGCGACGGCGCGGAGAGGATCGCGACAACGACTACCTGCGGCCCGGGCGCCTCCTGCGGCTGAACGCCTCCGAGTGGGTGCGCGCGCGGGGGGCACGGCCGTTCTACGACGAGCTCGACCCAGAGCGGCCGTTCGTCTACTTCCCGCTTCACGTGACGGACGACTACAAGATCAAGCGGATCATCCCGCACACCGTCGACCAGGCGTCATTGGTGGAGCAGATCGCGGACGCGCTGCCGCCGGGCTACGACCTCGTGCTCAAGGAGCACCCGATGTCGGTCGGCCGGAACAGCGTCGCTTTGCTGCGGCGGCTGCGCGCACGGCCCAACGTCCGCCTGGTCAAGCCGCACACGAACACGCACGACCTGATCCGGCGCTCGGCCGCGGTCGCCGTGATCAGCTCGACGGTGGGGCTGGAGGCCCTCCTCCACGAGAAGTCGGTGCTGACGCTGGGCCAGCCGTTCTACTCTGGCTACGGCGTCACCCTCGACGTCGACTCCTTCGCCGAGATCAGGGAGGCGGTGCCCGCGCTCTTGCGATTCCAGCCGGACCCGGAACGCATCACCCGCTTCCTCAACGCCGCGATGCGCGCCTGCCGCCCCGGCGCGCCCGTGCTCGTCGACCGCTCGGACGAGAACGCGCGCACCCTGGCCGGATCGCTGGACACAGCGGCGCGCGAGCTGGTGCCGGCATGACGACGGTGCTCTTCTGGGACATCGACGGCACGCTCCTCACGACCGCCCGCGCGGGCGTCTTCTCGCTCGAGCGGGCGCTCGAGGAGGTGGCCGGCGTCGCTGTCGATCTGCAGGGGATGGCGACGGCGGGGATGACGGACTACTCGATCGCCGAGGCGGCGCTGAAGGGCGTCGGCCATCCCGCCGACGAGGAGACGGTGCAGCGTTTCCTGCGGATCCACGAGCGGCAACTGCCCGATTATCTGCACCGGCGCCAGGGGCACGTGCTGCCGGGTGTCCGAGAGGCGCTCGAGGACCTTTCCGGGCGCGACGACGTCCTCTCACTGCTCCTGACCGGGAACACCGAGGGCGGTGCCGCAGCGAAGCTCGCACACTACGAGCTGGCTGAGTTCTTCCCGCACGGCGGCGCTTTTTGCGTCGGCCCAGGGGAGCGAGTCGAAATCGCCCGCCGCGCGCTCCGGCTCGCGAACGGCTCGGAGCCGGTGTACGTGATCGGCGACACACCGGCGGACGTCCAGTGCGGCAAGGAGATCGGGGCACGGACGATCGCCGTCGCCACTGGCTCCTACTCGCGCGACGAGCTTGCCGAGCACGACGCGTGGGAGGTTCTGGAGCATCTGCCGCCGCCAGACGAGCTCGCCGAGCTACTCGACCTCTAGCCCCGCTCGAAGATCCCGTACCAGATCCCCGGCAGCGGCTCACCGAATCGCTCGTCGATGCGGCTGGTCAGCTCGAGTCCGGCGGCTGCGAGCTCCGTGACGACGACATCCGTCATCTCCAGTTCGATCTCGACGACGAGCGAGCGGAGCTCCGGGCGCCGAAGCGTGTCTCGCGCCCCGGCGAGCACGGACGCCTCGCTTCCGTCCACGTCGAGCTTGATCAACGTCGGTGCCGGCAGCGAGAACGTCGAGATCAGGCTGTCGAGGCTGTAGACGAGCACTGGCTGCTCGAACGTGGAGCGCTCGCCAGCGTCCAAAGAGTGCATGGCCGCTCCGGCGCAGACGTCCGTGTAGCCGAGCGACCCCAGCCGGTTCTGCTCGGCGAGCACGACCGGCAGCGCGGTGACGGTCTCACCGAGTCCGTTCAGGACGATGTTCTCGCAGAGCGACGCGTAGTTCGCGTAGCCCGGCTCGATTGCGACGACTGTGAGATCCCGCGGACCGGATCTGGCCGCGATCAGCGAGTAGGCACCCACATTGGCGCCGACGTCCCAGAGCACGTCGCCGTCGCGGAGACTGCGCTCGATCCAGCTCACCGTCCATGGCTCCTTCGCAACCGGTCGAATGCGCGAGCGCACGATCGTCTTCGTGCTCGTCCCGATCCGGATCCGCGCACCGGGGTAGTCGAGCTCGGCCACGCCGCGGCGAAGAAGCAGCCGCGCCAGGATGAAGCGCTGCATCCTCTGCAGGCCAGGGATGCGACGCGCGAGCCGCCGCGCGCGCTTGTTGTGGATGAACGGCATCGGCCGCCAGCCTAGAAGAAGCCGTGGCACCTGCTGACCGGTGGTGGGGTCGAGCGGGCCGACGCGGCGGCAGAGCTACGCTCTGGCGCGATGAGCGACCGCTCTCAATCGCCCGAGCAGCGCCACCGGATCGTCTTCTCGCTGCTCCATTCCGGGTATCTCCGCCACTACGCTGAGCCGATCAGGATCCTCGTCGCGCGGGGGCATTCGGTGCATCTGGCCCTCCACCGTGAGGACGCGAAGGATCGCGGTGACGATCGCCTGCTGGAGCGCCTGCTCTCTGAGTGCCCGGCGGTGACGGTTAGTACTGCGCCGAAACGGCACCGCTTCGACGGGTGGAGGCCGGTCGCGTGGATCGTTCGTTCGCTCGTCGACACGCTACGGTACTCGGAGTCCCGCTATCAGGATGCCGGCGCCCTGCGCGCTCGTGCAGCGTCGAAGCTGCGCGATCGAGTGGCGGGAGCCGCGGTAGACCCGATCTCGAGACGACTCGTCCTCCGTTTGGTGGACTCGATCGAAGCCGGGCGCAACCCGCGTCGGCTCGGCGTCGCCCTGCGAGCGCTCGCGGCTGTCGAGGATGCGATCCCCGCCTGCCGGCGAACGAAGAAGCTGATCGGCGAGCAGCGTGCGAGCATCGTCCTGGCTTCTCCGGTCGTCGACTTCGGCTCGCCGCAGGTCGAGTTCATCAAGAGCGCGCGGCGGCTGCGCATCCCCTGCGCCGTCTGCGTAGCGAGCTGGGACAACCTCACGAATAAAGGTCTGCTGCGAGTCGTGCCAGACCGCGTGATCGTCTGGAACGCGCGCCAGCGGGACGAGCTCGTCGAGATGCACGGCGTCCCGCGAGACCGGGTCGTCCTGACCGGCGGCCAGAAGTTCGACCCCTGGTTCGAGCTGAGCGCCAGCACCACACGGGAGGACTTCGGGCTACGCATCGGGCTCGACCCCGCGAAGCCCTACCTCCTCTACGTCTGCTCTTCGCGCTTCGTCGCTCCAGACGAGGTCCCTGCCGTCAGCGCTTGGGTCGCGGCCGTCCGTGCTTCCGGCGGTGTACTCGAACAGGCCGGAATCATGATCCGGCCACATCCGCAGAACGCCCGACAGTGGAAGCACGCGGACCTGACCGGCTTCGAGAGCGTCTCGGTCTGGCCGCGGAGCGGCGAGTACCCGGACGAAGGCCAGGCGCGCTCGGACTTCTTCGATTCGATCTTCCACAGCGCCGCCGTCGTCGGAGTGAACACGAGCGCGCAGATCGAAGCGGGCATCATCGGTCGACCTGTCTACACGATCCTCCTGCCCTCCCACGCCGACACACAGTCCGGGACGCCCCACTTCCAGTACCTACGGCGGGCGAACGGCGGCTTCGTCAACGAGGCGGACAGCATGGAGACGCATCTGGCACAGCTTCGCTCCGGGATGGACGGCCCCGAAACCCGCGAAAACATCACCGGCTTCATCGAGTCGTTCGTGCGTCCGCGAGGGCTCGCGCTGCCGGTCGCCCCGATCGTCGCAGACGAGATCGAGAGACTCGGGCAGGATCACGTGTCCGAGCCTGATCCGACCGCGGTCAGGCTCCGCCGGCTTCTCCTTCGCGGGGCACTCAGTCCCGTAGGGCTCGCGCTGTCCGCGGTCGCTGTGATTCTTGCGATCCGCGACCAATCCGCGCCGTCACGGGCACACCCTCGAAACTGAGGTCTCCCGGAGTCAGTTCGAGGCGGCTTCGAGCGACCACTCCGCCTCGCTCACCGCGTCCGGATCCGCCACGGCCGGAGCGAACCCCGCCTCGGCTGCTGCGACCAAGCCCTCCTCGTCACCGTCGACGCGTACTCGGGCGGCATCTCGGAGCCCGACCTTGGTTCGATGACCTTCGTTCTCGAGGATGAGCCCAACGGCGACGTCGTACTCCCCTCCGGACACGACGCCCGGGGGGATCCTGAGCGTTGCCACGTACCGGCCCACTTCGAGCACTCCTCGCTCGACGAAGTCGAAAGTCTCCGCGCCACCGAAGCGGACCACGAGCTTCGTAGTTGCGTTCGTCGCAATGTCGAAAGCGACTCTCACGATGATCCAATCATCCAGTCGAGCATCTTCGAGTTGCGCGCCGTCGCACCGGAGCACGTCCAGCGATCGTAGAGCGGCATGTTGGTCGCTGAAGGGCAGCCGGGGCTTCGCCCGCAGACGAGACGCCGAGGCACCTTCCGCCTCGGGATCGCGGGAAACCCGAGCCGACGGGAGCGAAACCGTCTCAATGGCAGGGGCTATCTTCGCCACACGTCCCTCGTCGAGCCAGACCGCTCGGGAGCAGAGATCCGAGACCGGCGCCGGATCCGAAGCGGTGATGATGGCCCCGGCTCCCTCGGACAGCCTCTCTGCGAGTCGGTCACGGCACCGGCGAGGGAAGTCGGGATCGCCGAAGTCGGAGAGGTCGTCGATGATGAGAACGTCCGCGGTCGGATCGAATGCGGCTGCAGCCGCCACGCGTCTCAGCACCTGCTTCGATGGGCGCGCGACGTCTGCCTGCTGCGGTGAGTCGCCGAATGCGAGCGCAAACGCCGCCTGGACGAACTCACTGCGATGTCGTCGACCGGGCCCAGCCAACCCCGCGAGCCGCCGTGCTACGCCACGCGTCGTCGTCTCTCCTCGGGAGAGCGAGATCGCCAACTCGACACTCGGGGCGACTCGGCCTCGAATCACCACTCTCCCCGAGGTCGGAGAGATCATTCGACAGAGAATTCTCGCCACCGTACGGCCGGCCGCGCCTTCAGATCCGGTCACGACCACTGCCTCGCCACGCCGAACATCGAAGCTCACGTCCGCCAGCGCCCCCGCGACTTCTCGCCCTAGCAGGAGTTCGTCGACCTCGTCCTCGTCGTCGTCATCCTCGTCCTCCACCACGGGCTCCATGACGGTGCCGGCCGGGGTGCCGCTTCGGCGCTCGCGCAGATGGGCGAAAATGGAGACGGCCGGGCGGTAGCGCGCCTCGTGGATCTCGCTGTAGGTCTTCGAGATCGACTCGACGGAGACCGCGAGAGCCTCGTCGAGCAGCTCCTCGGGAGCGGGGCCGCCGAGCCCCAGGAGCGAGATCACCAGTCCCGCACCTCGTACCGCTGGAAGAGCCACAGGCCCGGGATCCACAGGGCGAGGACCGCGACGATCGTGACCGTGATGGCCTCGGGGCTCACCGCCTCACCCGGGAAGAGGCCGACCTTGAACAGCTCGATCGCTCCGGTCAGCGGATTGAGCTCCACCACTGGCTTATAACGATCGGGGATCGAGTCGAACGGATAGATCACCGGCGTCAAGAAGTAAGCGAAGCTCAGGAAGTAGCTGACCGCGAACCGCACGTCGCGCGCGCGGGCTCCGGCGGTCGCCGTTATGAGACCGACTCCGAGGCCGAGCAGGGCAATCAGCGCCAGCGCGGCACAGACGATGAACGGTGACCACAACGTGAGCTCGAGGTAGAAGACGTCCGTGCGGATGACGTAATAGAGAACGGCGATCGCGGCAAGCGCGATCGTGAGCGCAAACTCGATCAGGCTCGGCACGATCGCGGACGTGATCACAACGAGCCTCGGGACGTGGACATCCCGGAGGAGGCCGCGGTTGACGTCGAGACTGCGCGTCGACCAGAGAGCACACTCTCCGAACAGGGCCCATGCCGACGAGGCGAGAAGGAAGAAGATCGGGTAGGGGATGTTGCCTGCGGTGAGCCCGACGAGGCCGCCGAAGACGAGGAGCTTCGTCGCGACGTTTAAGACCGGCCGAAGAGGAAGCCAGAGAAGTCCCAGCCACGTCCGCGCGTATCGCTTGGCCAGGATGCGGCGGCCGAAGAACATCGTGAAGCGCCGGTAGCGCCACAGCTCGGCGAGAGCCGCGCTGATTCCCGGGCGGCGGCTTTCGATCACCGTGATCCGCGGCGACGGGCTCCCGGGCGACGCGGGTTTCATCGAGCGGAGATCGCTCCTTCCTTCGTCGCCATTCTCTCGGGCCTCGATCTGCCAGCTCCGCTAGCCTCGCCGCGTCAGCCGGCGAAGTCGGCCGCCTAGCCCGGCGCGCCACAGCTGCGGCCAGGAGGAGCCGTCGTCGGAGCGAAGCCCGCCGTTTCGGGCGGGTTTCGTTCTCACCTCGGCCTCGATCATCGGCAGGCGGTCGAGGAACGTCTCGGCGACACGCACGCGCGGGTTCGACTCGTCCCACGCGAGCGCATCAAAGACGGTTGCGAAGACCGGTTGCGGCTTCCCGGCCGCCATCGTCACCATCTTGGACGTCACCTTGGCGCCGAGGCCCGGCCCGCGGTGCGCGCGGAACTGCAGCGCTTGCCGATGGGTTCGCGTCGCCTCGACGAGCTCACGAACATCAACGGACTCGCGCGCCAGGCCGTCGAGCAGTATGTCGACGTCGTCGTCGCGCTCGGTCACGCCTCGCTTCGCGGCCTTAACGTAGTCGGTGAGGCAGCCAACGTAGTACTGCGCCCTGTCGAAGGCGACACCGCCGAGTTGGTCGGGAAGCGCTTCGCGGATTCGCATGAAGTCATTGAGAACGAGGGCGTGGCTGAAGCTTGCGTTCGTGGGCATCCGATCGACCAGAGCCTCCCAGGTCATCCCAAGGTCGCGCCGGAACCGGTCGCCGAGCTCGCCTCGACGCCTGAAGGCTGACCCAGTTCCATAGCCGCAGCTCACGTAGAGCGCCTCGTCGAGCACGAGCACCGAGTCACAGTGCGCGAGGATCAGGAACCCCGATCCAAAGTCGGGAGCGACTGGCGGACAACAGCGGCCGACCGCCGATGTTCTGATCGCACTGAGGACTGAACGGTGGCAGACGGCTGTCATCAGCTTCGGGATGATCTTCGGCGCGTACTTCGGATGGCCGCTGACGAAGTAGTCGAGTACGGCTCGACTCTCCAGCCGGTGTCGCCGGAACGTACTATCGCGGCGCTTGAACGCCATGCTCGCCTCGTCGCGGGCGTAGAGATCGTTGAACCACGAGATGCACTTGGCCCCGGTCGACGCGATCTCTCCCTCGATCACACTGAGCGCGTCGCGCCGAAAGACCGACCGATCGGTGAGGATGCCGACGAACTCCCCCCTGGCCTCGGAGACCGCTCGCTCCCAGTTGTCCGGCATCGAGAGTTTCCCATCCGTGCGGACGTAGCGCAGCCGTGCATCGTCGAACATGCCGACCCGCTCGGCTGATCGCGCCGCCTCGGACTCGTCGCTGTTGTCGCAGACGACGACTTCGAAGTCAGCAAACGTCTGCTCGAGAACGCTTCTGACCGCGTCAGCGAGCTGGGCGGGACGATTCTTCGTCGGGATTGCGATCGAAAAGAGGGGAGCTCTCATCGGACGTCTTTGCGCACCAGAGGCGCAAGTTCGGGCGCAGAGTCGTTCGTAGCCGAAGCAGCTGATCGCCTCGACGGCATCATGCGCTCGATCGTATCGACCACCTCGAGCGTTGCCGGCCGCTCGATTCCGCATGGCCGGAGAAACCACTCGGTGAAGAAACGTCGTCCGCTCGCTTTTTCGTCGGCGCCGGCGAGAATCGATGCCACACGCTCGGCCACCTCGTCGGCGTCGCGGGCGATCTCGAGGAAGTTGGCCGCCAGCAAATGGCGAAAGTGCCCGGTCCTTCCCTGCGTATCGTAAAACTCGTCGGCCACGATCGTCAGGCAGGGACGGTGCGCCACCACGGACTCGAGGAACGCCGTGGTGTTCAGTCCGAACACGCATGCCGCTCCCGAGAGCTGGTCGTAGTACTCCTGCCACGACTCGGGCGAGTCGGCCTGGTCGCCCTGCTTGGGATACACGACGATGCCGGGGCGCTCGTAGTCCTGCCACGGACCTGGATTGGTTGGATGGGGTCGTACCATCAGCGTCGGAGCTCCGCTTCCGAAACGCTTGGCCATCGCGTCGGCGAGGCTCTCCGCTACGGCGAGCTCGGTCGAGATGAGCGTCCGCGAGCTACAGAGATACACGACGTACGGCAACTCCGGGGCGGCACCCATGCGACGGCAGATCTCCTCCCGGGTGGTAGTCGGCTCCAACTCGAAGAACCGGTCGAGGTGCGCGGCTCCGGTGATCCTGATCAGGTCACGCGGCACGTCGTGGATCTCCACAGCTTCCTGCGCAAGGGCGTCGTTCCACACGACGTAGACGTCCGGAAGTACGTGAATGGTGCCCTTGCTGGTCAGGTTGTCCCAGCTGTTCAGATAGCCGATCGTCGGTATTCGCAGCGACCGTGCAGCGCGGAGGTAGTCCGCCTCCACGGGCTCTTTGGGCCACACCGTCGGCGAGACGAGAACGACGTCGGGACGGATCTCTTCGAGGAGTGCGCGCACGCGTCGGCTCGGCCGGCCGACCACTTCGAGCCGACGCCAGGCCGCGAGCGTCGACCGGTGGCGAAGCAAAGCCCGCGTCGCGCGAAGCGTGAAGAGGCGCTGGAGCATTCGCGGGAGCCTTCTCTCCAGTCCGTCGACGACACGGTGCGGCGAGGGATGACCCTTTCTGAGATAGATCGCCCGGTTGATGACCTGACGTCCGAGGCGGAGCTGCTGATGCCAGCGCTCGTCGGGCTCCGGCCTGTAGCCGACGGTGACGCCCGCCACTTCAGCCTGAGCCACCTCGATGCCCCGCCCCATGAACACCATTGTCTCCCGCTTCCGCTGCAGCTTCGCTCGGCTCTTCTCGCTGTCGAGTCGCGTTCCGTGCAGGACGACCACTTCGTGACCCCGGGCGTCCAGCTCGCGCACAACCGTCTCCAGGTTGCGGAAGAAGTTGATGTGCTGCATTACGATGAGGACCTTCATCGGCGGCATCGAGCCTAGCGGCGCCAGCGGGGGAGGGCGCAAAAGAGCTTCATACTATGCCAGCCGCAGGTGACAGCGGCCGCGACATGAGACAGAGACACGATCTGGAGCGCGCGCCGGTACTATCTGCGGGCCACGCGCTCACGGATTCGAGGAGAGATTCCCACGCCAGACGAGCCGGAGAGGGCCAGCCGCCCCCTCGATCACGATCAAGTCCTGGAAGCGCTTCTGAGGCTGACGCCCAACAAGCAGTCGTACGTCTTAGAGCTGTGGCCCGGTCTTTCCGGTCAGACCCCCGAGGGTCTCTCGATCACGGCGAGGTCGAGAAAGGAGCTGCGCCGCCTCACTAACAAGCGGGACGAGGGGATGCTCAGGTGGATCGGCAGCTTCGAGCCGGACGACGTCTTCTACGACATCGGAGCCAACGTCGGCGGCGTGACGTTCACCGTGGCGGGGCTCCACGCGAACGGGCTACGTATGGTCGCGATCGAGCCATCCTTCTCGAGCTTCGAGGCGCTGGCGCGCAATCTCTCCCTCAACGGACTGCTCGGCTCAACGATCCCGCTCCAGGTTGCCCTCCTGGATCAAACCGGCTTGCAACCGCTGAACTATCGGAGCACCGCCGCCGGAGTGTCTCTCCACGCGGTCGGGGCGGCCGTCGATCACGAGGGAGCCGAGTTCACCCCGGTCGAAGTCCAGCTCGTCCCGACCTACAGGCTCGACGACCTGATCGAGACGCTCGGACTGCCCGAGCCGACCGTGGTCAAGATCGATGTCGACGGCTATGAGGAGTTGGTCTTGCGCGGAGCGATCAACACACTAACGGCAGGGTCGATCCGCGAGCTCAACGTCGAGGTCGTCGATCACGATCGGGCCGGGACGAGGCTACGAGCGATCACCGAGTTGCTCGGAGGCGCGGGGTATGAGGCGGCCGGAGCCTTCCGTCACGGCCCTGAGGATGGATTCGTCGCGGATCACCTCTTTCGCCGGCGGGCCGACACTCGGCCCTCCGAACCCGAGCCTCGCGAGCGGTCGGACGCGCCTGAGGGCACGCCGGTCGAGGACGGTGCCCGGCGGGCCGGCGCTCCGACGCCCCGGGGGAAGAACACCCTCCTAGCCGAGCGGTATCGACTTCTGTCGCAGGAGGTGTCCGAGCTCCGCGGCAGCTACTACCTGAGCGGGGCAGGCAAGAAGGCCGACTTGCGGCAGTTGCCGGGCTTCTCCGAGCTTGCGCGCCGCGTGATGGAGGAAGGGCGCAGTGGGATGAACTACGACCGCCTCTATGTGCTCTGGCAGGCTGTCCGCGGTACGCGCTCGGACCTGCCGCTGGCCGAGGTCGGCGCTTATCGGGGCGGCTCGGCGAGATTCATCAGCCAGACGCTGCGGCACGACGGCCGCGCGGCTCGGTTCTACGTCTGCGACACCTTCGCCGGGCACGCGCGGACCGACCCCGACATCGACACCCGGCATCACGGCTTGCGGCGCTTCGAGGACACATCCGCCGAGGAGGTCGCGGCCTACCTCGAGGACGACCTGGGCATTGAGCTCATCGTCGGCGACATCGTCGAGACGAGCGAACAGCTAGCCGGCGAGAGGTTCTCATTCGTCCACCTCGACCTCGACGTTTACCACGCGACCGCCTTCTGTCTTCGCTTCTTCGCGACTCGCCTCGCAGACGACGCCGTCATCCTCGTCGACGACTACGGCGTTGTCACCTGCCCAGGCGTCCAGAAGGCGACAGACGAGTTCGTCGCCACGACGGACGGGTTCCGGCTCTTCCACCTCCTCTCCGGCCAGGCGATTCTCTACAAGGTGTCCTGACCCGGCTTCGTCCGCTCAGCCGGCCAGCTCCACAGACGCGTCGTCGAGGCGCAGGTACGACGCCTGGAGACCCATTGCAGCACAGGTGCTCTCGATCTCGCGGCGGTAGTTCTCGTTCATGACTACGATCGCGAGCGGACGGTCGTCCGCCCTACTGACGAGATTCCTCGGTGCGTCGATCCGGTGTCCGGTCAGCGGGACGAAGCAACCCTGCTTGTTCTCATTCGCGTCGACGCAGTGGTCGATCAGGGAATGATCTGGGTCGAGCAGGATCGAGAAGAGCACTCCCTTCGTCGCCATGCCCCAGACGGCGATCGCCGAGCCGCTCCGCCTCAGCTGCAGGAGCCTCCTCCGCATTGCGTCGATTCGCCTGGAGTCGGCGACCGCGTGCTCTCTCATCTGCTCGACGAGGTCGACGCCTCCGCGTGACC
>Ga0183260_10001370_pt1 | contig 20395 bp, 15 predicted proteins | sample AntDrymUQ4972206_2_FD_129768 | JGI IMG/M metagenome (GOLD analysis project Ga0183260, IMG submission 129768) | Polar desert sand microbial communities from Dry Valleys, Antarctica - metaG UQ497 (22.06) (version 2) (version 2) | ecosystem: Environmental > Terrestrial > Soil > Desert | place...
ACCTTGTCGATTTGCTCGAGCCCTTCGATCGACCTGTGTCGACCTGCCACCAGGCGCGCGTTGCGGTTCAACCTCTGGTGTACCGCCCTGTAAAGCACATCGTTGACGAGCGTGGACTTCCCCGACCCGGACACGCCGGTCACCGCAACGAAGCGGCCGAGCGGGAAGGCAACATCGATGTTGTTGAGGTTGTGCTGGCGTGCCCCTCGCACGACGATGTCCTGAGTCTCTGATAGACGCCGGCGCTTTGTGGGGATGGGGATGGCGCGCTTACCGCTGAGGTAGTCGCCGGTAAGAGAATCCGCCTGTTTCTTCAGGCCCTGCAAAGGCCCCGAGTACACGATCTTGCCGCCATGGTCCCCTGCCCCGGGGCCGATGTCAACGATGTGGTCTGAAGCGCGGATCGTTTCTTCATCGTGCTCGACAACGATTAACGTGTTGCCGAGGTCTCGAAGGCGCACCAGCGTATCAATAAGGCGCCTGTTGTCACGCTGGTGCAGGCCGATCGAGGGTTCGTCGAGGACGTAGAGCACGCCGACGAGTCCTGATCCGATCTGGGTCGCCAGCCGTATGCGCTGGGCTTCCCCGCCGGCCAATGTCGCCGAGCCGCGCGAGAGGCTCAGGTAGTCGAGCCCGACGTCCAGCAGAAAGCCCAACCGGGCGTGAATCTCCTTCAGCAATCGCTCGGCAATCGTCGCCTCGCGATCGGACAGCTCGAGCTTGCGCAGGAAGTCGTCGGAATCCGAGATGCACAGCTCACACAGCTCGAAGATGTTCTTGTCTGCAACCGTGACCGCAAGCGACTCCGGCCGCAAGCGAGCGCCGTTGCAGAGAGGGCAAGGCACCTGGCGGAAGTACTGCTCGTAGCGCTCGCGGGCCCATTCCGAGTCGGTCTGCGAACGCCGCCGCTCGAGCCACGGAATGACGCCTTCGAACGGGCTCCAGTAGGAGCGGACCCGCCCGAAACGGTTCTTGTAGCGGACGTGAACCTCCTCATCGGACCCATGGAGCAGGACATCGCGCGCCTTCTTGGACAGCCTCTTGAAGGGCACGGTGGTCTTGAACCCGAACGTCTTGGCCGCAGAGTCCATGAGCCGATCGAAGTACTCGAGAGTCTTGTGAGACCACGGCGCAATGGCACCCTCGTCCAGAGACAGTTCCGGATTGGGGATTATGAGGTCGGGGTCTACTTCGAGGTGGGTCCCGAGCCCGTCGCAGCGTTCGCACGCGCCGTAGGGGGAGTTGAAGGAGAAGTTTCTCGGCGCAAGCTCGTCGAAGCTGATCCCGCAGTCGATGCAGGCGAAGTGCTCGGAGAACATGACGTCCTCCGAGACGTCGTCGACGAGGTCCACCGCTGCCACTCCCTCGGCCAGCTTGAGCGCGGTCTCGAACGAGTCGGCGAGCCGGGAATCGATGCCGGGCTTGATCACGAGACGGTCGACGATGACGTCGATGTTGTGGGTGTAATAGCGGTCGAGCTTCAGCTTGTCGGACAGCTCATTGACCTCGCCGTCGACCCGGGCGCGCACGAAGCCGCGCCGCATGAGGTCCTCGAAGAGGGCGGCGAACTCGCCCTTGCGGCCACGCACAACCGGAGCCAGCACCTGAAAGCGCGTGCCCTCGGGAAGCTGAAGAACTTGGTCGACGATCTGTTCGGGCGTCTGTCGCGCGATGGGTCGCCCGCACTGGTGGCAATGCGGCCGCCCGATGCGCGCATAGAGCAGACGCAGGTAATCGTAGATCTCGGTGATGGTCCCGACCGTGGACCGGGGGCTGCGCGGCGCAGACTTCTGGTCAATCGAGATCGCCGGAGACAGACCCTCGATGAAGTCGACATCGGGCTTGTCCATCTGGCCGAGAAACTGGCGAGCGTAGGCCGACAGCGACTCGACGTAGCGCCGCTGCCCTTCTGCGTAGATCGTGTCGAAGGCCAACGACGACTTCCCCGAGCCGGAGATGCCGGTGAAAACGATCAGCGCATCGCGCGGCAGCTCCAGACTGACGTTCCGGAGGTTGTGCTCGCGGGCCCCTCTTATGACGAGGTCGCCGGAAGCCGTCGGCCTGGGTTCGTTGGGCATCACTGGATGCTAAACCACGTCCGTGTAACTTGCACCGGAAGCCCTTTCAGCGTTGGGGGTGGGGGTCAGCGGGGGTCGACGTCGACCCACAGGCGGCTGTCCCTGGGAGTCGCGAGCATCAGGGGGCGTAGGGCTTCGGCGACCGGGTCCGCTCCGAGCCGGCACTTGGCGAGGAGCTGCCGCTCCTCGGGACCCCCTTGTGGCCTACGAACGATTGGCCCCAATACCTCTGCGCCCGCATCCCGGCAGGCGGCTGCGGCCTTATCTGCGAGCTCCGATGCCTCCGGCCCGGAGGCCTTTACCACGACGAGCTCCGAGTAGGGGGGGTAGCCGAGCTCGGCGCGCTGAGCGAGCTCGCGCTCGACGAAGAAGCCGTGGTCGGCTCGCATGAGGCCCTGTATGGCGTGGTGAGTGGGCTCCGAGGTCTCGATCAGGAGCCTTCCCCCCTCGGACGCGGGGCCGGCCCACTCGGCCATGGCCACCAACGCCTGATAGGCGTTCTCTGCGGCCCTGAAGTCGGGCCTCCGCACAAGGCCGTCGACGTCGAGGATGCCCACCACTGAGACCTCGGGACGCAACTCGGGCTTGGTTCCGACCCAAGTCGAGACGTAGATGTCACAAGGCTGGAGCTCCCCAGACGGGGAGCTCTCGAGGGTGTCGGGGTCGAGGCGGCCCACGGTTGCGCGCGGGAACGAGCGCGCCAGCTGCTCGGCGAGGCGCTCGGACCCTGCCCCCAGCGCGCGCAGCTCTGTGGCCGAGCAGCGGGGGCAGCGCGGCGGCACCGGAGCCTGGTAGTCGCAGCGGGGGCAGCGCACCCGCTGAGGGGCTCGGTCGTAGGCCAATCCCGCCTCACACACCGGGCAGCGAAGGGACGCCCGGCAGGAGGCGCACCACATCGTCCGCGCGTAGCCGCGCCGGGGGGTGAGGAGCCCAACTTTCTCACGACGTCCCAGCGCGGCGGCGACACGTTCGTGAAAGGCGTGCGAGAAGGCGCGCTCGCCCGCCGGCTCGAGCAACTCGATCACCGGCCGCATGGCCCTGCGGCGCGCGTGGCCGGGCTCGACCGTGCGCAGCCCAGAGGGTCCAAACCAGTCCAACGATGGTGACGCACTCGCCAGCACGCACACGGCGTCCTGCAGTGCGGCCCGCTGAAGGGCCACGCGCCGGGCGTCGAAGCGAGGAGCGCGATCCTCCTTGTAGCTGGGATTGTGCTCGTCGTCGATCACGATGAGCCCCAGATCGGGAGCCGGGGCAAGCACCGTGGCGCGCCCGCCCGCTCCCCCGCCGTGGCCCGCGGCCAGGCGCAGCCATGCTCGAGAGCGGTCGCCCTCAGATCGGGAGCTATCGACGCGCTCAATCTCCGGCCATCGCCGCGCCAGCTCCTCGAGGAGCAGGGAGCCGTGGCGCACTTCGGGTGCAGCCACCAGCGCCGCCCGAGGGGAGGCCGCAGCTACCAGCTCGGCGATGAGGGCGCCTCGGTCCTCTGCCCAGGCGCTCTGCAGACTCCATGCGCCCCCGGCCCCCGATCTCAGCGCGGCCAACAATTCCTCCCCGCCGCGGTACGCCGGCAGCAGCCGCGCCGGAGCGGCGGCCGCCGCCAGGGGCTCGGGGGGACGGACCTTTACCCGCACTCTGGGAGGTACCGCGCGGGCGAAGGCGGCACCACGGGGAGCCACGTAGCGCCGGGCCATCCAGTTCAGGAGGTCGGTGATCGGGGGGCGCGCCGGCGCCGGCGTCACGATCACGGCTAACACCGGCTCGAGGCTTGAGGGGGCCGGGCTTTCGCTTCCCGCTACCACTACACCGCGTACGTTGCGGTGACCCAGGCGCACCCTGACGACGGAGCCCACTTCGATCGACTCCGCGATCCCTACCGGGACGGAGTAGTCGAAGCTGCGGTCGAGGCGCCACGCCGGCACCAGCGGGACCACCGCGACTTGCTGGAGAGCGGGGGGCCGCATCAGCGCGGCCGGAAGATGGCTAACCGGCGAGGCGGCGGAGGTCGTCGGCGCGATCCGTTCGCTCCCAAGTAAAACCTCCGGACTCGTCCGGGGGCCGCCCGAAGTGGCCGTAGGAAGCGGTTGCCTGGTAGATCGGCCGCTTCAGGTCGAGGTCTCGGATGATGGCCGCCGGGCGCAAATCGAAGCACGCTCGCACGGCCGCCTCGATCTTCTCCGGCGCAACCTTGTTCGTGCCGAACGAATCCATCGCCAGGGACACGGGATGAGCCACGCCAATGGCGTAGGCGACCTGCAGCTCGAAGCGATCGGCGAGCCCGGCGGCGACCACGTTCTTGGCCGCGTGGCGGACCGCGTAGGCGGCGGAGCGGTCGACCTTGGTGGGGTCCTTGCCCGAGAAGGCGCCCCCACCGTGCCGTGCCATGCCTCCGTAGGTGTCGACGATGATCTTGCGCCCCGTGAGGCCCGTGTCGGCGCGCGGCCCACCCACTTCGAACCGGCCTGTTGGGTTGATCAGCACTCTCGCCCTGCTTGCGTCGAGTGACTCGGGTATCAGCGGCTCGATGACGTGTTGCATGAGGTCGGGCTCGAGAAGCGTCTCAATGTCGACGTTGGGCTGGTGCTGGATCGAGCACACCACGGTCTCGAGAGTGCGGGGAACCGCACCGTCGTAGCCGATAGTGACCTGCACCTTGCCGTCGGGGCGCAAGTAGGGGAGCAAGCCGGACTTGCGGACTTCGGCCAGCCGCGCCGCCACCCGATGCGCCAGCCACACGGGCATCGGCATGAGGTCGTCGTTGTCCCGGCAGGCGTAGCCGAACATCATGCCCTGGTCGCCGGCCCCCTGCGCGTCGAGCGGGTCCGAGGTTCCCGAGCCGGCGCGCTCCTCGTGGCTGTGACTAACGCCTTCCTCGATGTCGCGCGATTGCTCCTGCAGGGCAACGGTCACCCCACAGGTGGCTCCGTCGAAGCCGATCTTGGAGCTGGTGTAGCCGATGTCGGTGATCGTGCGCCGCACCACCACGGGGATGTCGACGTAGGTCGAGGTTGTGATCTCCCCGGCCACCACCGCCCACCCAGTCGTAACCATGGTCTCGCACGCCACCCGGCCGTCGGGGTCGTCTTTGAGGATCTCGTCGAGGACGGCGTCGGAAATCTGGTCCGCCATCTTGTCGGGGTGCCCCTCGGTAACGGACTCGGAAGTGAACAGGTGCAAGGGTCGGCTCATGTGTTGCCGATCCTAGCCCCACCCGCCGACGCTCGACCGATCGTGGTGGACGGCGCGGGTGGGAGAAGCGAACCGCGGACAGCTGCCCACAAGAAACTGTGGGTAAACGCGAACCGAGGACATTTGCCGGTGCCGGCGGGTCAGGGCTCGGCCCAGCCCAGCGGGCCCTCAGTCGAGCTCGGGCACGTCCTGCGGCGGCTCCGGCCCCGTGTAGCTGGCTGCCGGCCGGATGAGACGGTTGTCCGACGCCTGCTCGAGGATGTGCGCAGTCCAGCCGATGACCCGGCTGCAGCCGAACGTGGGCGTGAACAGCTCGGGGGGCATGCCGATCATCTCCATCACCACGCCCGAGTAGAACTCGACGTTGGGATAGAGCATGCGGCCGGGCTTGAGCTCCTTGAGGATTTCGACGGCCTTCTTCTCGACGTACTTGGCCAGCTCGACTTTGGGACTGCCGGGCTCAAGCCTCTCCGCCACACCCCGCAAGAGCACCGACCGAGGGTCGTCCGTCTTGTAGACGCGATGCCCAAAGCCCATGAGCCGCTTGCCGTGCTCGACGGCATCTCGCAACCACGGCTCGGCGTTCTCCTCCGAACCGATCTCCCGCAGCATGTCGAGTGCGCGGCTGGGGGCGCCGCCGTGGAGCGGTCCCGACAACGCGCCGAGGGCCCCGAGCACCGCCGAGCCGAGGTCGGCGCCGGTCGAGGTGATTACCCGGGCGGTGAAGGTCGAAGCGTTGAAGCCGTGATCGATCGTGGCGATGAGGTACTGCTCCATAGCGCGGGCGTGCTCGGGGGAGGGGACCTCGCCGGTCAGCATGTAGAGGTAGTTGGACGCGTGTGAGAGATCATCCCTCGGCTCGACCGTTTCGTCGCCGTTGTGAAGCCGGTAGAGCGCCATGATGAGGATCGGGAACACGGCGCAGGTTCTCAGCGCCTCGGAGCGTAGCTGAGCTCGCTCCGTGTCCAGGTTCGGCTTGAAGTCCTGCGACGACGCATACAAACCGTAGGCGGCCCGCAGCGCTTCGAGGGGCACGAAGCGGTCGCCAAGCGTTGCAATCGAAGCCATGTGCCGCTTGACCTCGTCGGGGATAACCCGCAGCGGCCGAATCTCCTCCTCGAACGCCTTCCGCTCGCCGTGATCGGGGAGATGGCCCTCGAACATCATGAACCAGACGTCCTCGAGGGTCCTCTTCTCGGCGAGCTCGACCGCGCTGTACTGACGGTAGTGGTAGAAGCCCTCGCTCCCGCGCACGTCGCCCAGGTCGGTGTGCGCCACATGCACTCCCTCGAGCCCCTCTGGAATTTCGACGTCGTGGAAGTCGACGGGAGCGATCCGGGCGATACGCATCATGTCGCGCATCGAGACGATGCCGACCAGCTCGGAGTCCTTGACTACCGGGATGTGGCGGTAGGAGGCCTGAGAAAGGCTCTTGAATGCTTCGACCGAGTCCTCGTCGGGCGACACCGTATAGGGGTCCTCGGTCATCCACTGAGTCACGGTTGCGGTAGCCGCCTCGCCTCCCTTAGCCGCGAACCGAACGAGATCGCGCTCGGTCAGGATCCCCGTGACCCGGCCGGACTCGACCACGACCACGGATCCGACCCCGACCTCCATCATGCGCTTGCCGACCTCTGCGATGGTGTCCGATTCCGAGGCGGTAACGACCGGGCTGCTCATTAGATCGGCCACGGTCATCTTGGCGTCCTTAGGCATCTGCTCGCCCCTTCAATAGTCGCACCACTTCATCCATCACTGCCTCGGCCAGGTTCGTCTTGGTCACCAGTCCGGCATCCACGCTCCCGTCGGGGCCCGCTATCACCGCACGGTTCGTGCGAGCCCCGAACCCGGAGTCGGAGCTCGACACGTCGTTGGCGACGAGCAGATCGGCGCCTTTGGAGGTGCGCTTATCGGCCGCCAGGCGGGCCAGCTCCTGGGGGTCGCTCTCGGTCTCGGCCGCAAAACCGACCAGCAGGGAGCCGGCCTTCCTCAGCCGGGGGTTGTGGCCGAGCTCTTTGAGGATATCTGGAGTGGGCACCAGCTCGACTGAAGGCGCTCCCGCCGCCTTCTTGAGCTTCTTGGTAGCGGCTCGGCTCGGCCTGAAGTCGGCCACCGCGGCCGCCTTGACGATCACGTCTGCATCCGAGGCAGCCTCCAGGACGGCGGTTCTCATGTCCTCGGCGGTCCTGACTTGCAAGAGGTCGACTCCGGAAGGCGGCCGCAAGGAGGTGTCGCCCACAACCAGGGTGACCTTCGCCCCTCGCCGGGCGGCCTCGGAAGCGAGCGCAAAACCCATGAGGCCCGAAGAGCGGTTGCCGATGAAGCGGACCGGATCGATCGGTTCTTGGGTCCCGCCGGCGGTCACCAGCACCCGCAACCCAGCGAGCTCTGAGGGCGCCTTCAGCAGATCGAGTGCCGCGTTCACCACCTCGGAGGGCTCGACCATCCTGCCGGCGCCACTATCGCCGGATAGCAACGGCCCGGATGCGGGCCCCAGAAAGCGAGCGCCCCGTGCGGACAGCAGGGCGCAGTTGGCTTGGGTGGCGGGATGCTCCCACATCTCGGTGTGCATTGCCGGCACGATGAGCAGGGGGGAGCGAACCATCAGCAGCGTGGCAGAGAGGAGGTCGTCGGCGGCGCCGATGGCGAGCCGGGAGAGGGTGTGGGCAGTCGCCGGAGCCAAGACCACGAGATCGGTGGTCCGGGCGAGCTCCACGTGCGCCACCTCGCCGGAGTCGGCGAAGATCTCTGTGACGACCTCCCGGCCGGTCACGGATGCGAACGTCTGGCGGCCCACGAAAAGCTCCGCCGAGCGAGTCATCACCACGGTGACGTCGCACCCCAGCTCCGACAGGCTGCGGGCGACCTCAACCACCTTGTAGGCGGCGATACCTCCGGTGACGCAGAGCAGTACTCGGACCCGCGCACTCATGAAGCGGGGGTGGCGCCGGCTACCGAGGGCGGTTCGCTTCGCGGCGAGCGGCACCGGCCGCGACGGCTACTTGATGCCGTCGGCGGTCCGCTCGTAGCTGATCTTGCCCTCTGCCAATTCCTGAAGCGCGATGGACAGGGACTTGGGCGCCCGGTCGGCGCGCAGGGGCACCTGGGGCGGCGTGAACTCGGCAATGCCTTCGCCAAGCTGGGAGAAATAGGAGTTGATCTGGCGGCTGCGCTTGGCTGCCAGGATGACCAACGTGTACTTGGAGTCGACGTCTTCGAGCAGTTTCTCTATCTTCGGCTCGATCATCATTTGGGGGAATCCTTCCTGATCACAAGCTGGGTGGCGGAGTTCGGCGGTTGCGTACTTTTCTTACCCGTCCAGTATACGGAGCAACTCCGTCACGGCGTCATCGGCCCGGTCGTTGACGATGACGTGGTCGTAACGATCGACGTGTTCGAGCTCGCCACGGGCCGCTTCCGTCCGCCGGGCGAGGGTCCCCGCATTCTCGGTTCCCCTCCCCGTGAGGCGAGCTTCGAGCTCTTCGAGGGAGGGGGGCTTGATAAACACCAGCACGGCATCGGGGAGAGACTCCCTCACCTGCAGCGCTCCCTGGACGTCGACCTCCAGAACCACGTCGTGACCCGCGGCCAGGGCGTCCTCCACGGGGCGGCGGGGGGTGCCGTATAGGTGCCCGTAGACCTCCGCCCACTCGAGCAGCTCACCGATCTCGGCAAGCGCCCGGAAGCTCTCCTGGCTCAAAAAGCGGTAGTCGGTCCCATCTCGCTCCTCGGGGCGAGGAGTGCGTGTCGTGGCCGACACCGATAGGATCGTCTCGGGCCGGCGGGCGAGCACTCCCCCCACCACCGTCCCCTTGCCCGCTCCGGAGGGGCCGGACACGACCACCAGCCTCCCCGGGGGCGGAGCGCTCACAACTTCGGGTTGATCGCGCGCCCTAACGCCGTGGAAACTCTCCGAGCAGGTTCTGTCTCTGCTTCGTCCCGAGGCCCTTCATGCGCCGGGTCTCGGAGATGTCGAGTCGCTCCATGATCTGACGAGCCCGCACGCGGCCCACTCCCGGAAGGGACTCGAGCACCGATGTCACCTTCATCTTGGCCACGACGTTGTCTTCACTGCGGTCCAGCAACTCTCTCAGGGTCGTGCTCCCGCTCTTGAGCTGATCCTTGAGCTCGGCCCGGCGCCGCCTGGCGTCGGCGGCTTTGGCAAGTGCTTCCCGGCGTTGTTCCTGGGTGAGAGGTGGTGGCAAGGGCATAAAAAACGGACCTCCTTGGCAGTGCTACTCGTTTGGGTCGTCCGGAGGTTCCGCGTCCCCGCCCCTCCGGCGGTCGGCAGTATAGGAGATCGAGCCGGATCTGGCAGCTTGGGGACCTCGACGCGAGGTTGCAAACGCAAACCGAGGACTTTTACCCACAAGAAATCGTGGGCAGGGGCGGACCGAGGACATTTGCCACCGCAGGCACGTCGCAGGCTGTGCTGAGGGGGCCGGAGAGCGTCAGAGTCGGCGACTGCCTGGGTCTTCGAGCGGCGTCCCGGCGGCGCACAGGGGGCATGCCTCCGGTTCCCACGACGTGGCTTCGAGCCGAAGCAGAGAGCTCAGCGGCGCCCCCAGCTCGACTTCGCCTTCCGAGCGATCGAGGAGCGCGCCGACTCCCACGACATCGGCTCCCCACCCCTTGGCCAGCTCGACCACCTCGCGGGCCGAAGCCCCCGTCGTGACGACGTCCTCAACCACGAGCACCCGCTCGCCGGCCCCGAGCGTGAAGCCGCGGCGTAACTTCAGCTCGCCGTGGACGCGCTCGGCGAAGACGCTGCGCGCCCCCCGGGCGAGCGCCACCGAGAAGCCCAGCACGACTGCTCCCACGGCGGGGCTCACCACCGCGGCGAAATCGAACAGATTGGCGAGGGCGGCGCCGAGGGCCCGGGTGGCGTCGGGCCGCTCGAAGACGCGAAACTTCTGCACATATAGGTCGGAATGGCGGCCCGACGAGAGCCGGAAATGTCCCTTCTGGAGGGCTCCCGAGTCCTCCAGAAGGGCCCTCACCTGCTCCGGGGTCACGGCTTCTCGCCCCCGCTGGCGGGCCTGGCGCGGGAACCACCGTTCGGGGTCACGGGGCGAGCTGCGCCCGCAACGCCCGGGCCGCCGCCGCAGGGTCGGGGGCTTCGGTGATTGGTCGCCCCACGACGACGACATCGGCGCCCGCAGCACGGGCCTCGGGGGCCGACAGCGTCCTGCGCTGGTCTCCGGCTTCCTCCTGAGGCCCGCGGATGCCCGGGGTCACGAGCAGGGGCCCCCCGGCGTCACGGGGGCCGAAGCGGGATCGCAGCTCGGCGGCCTCGAGGGGGGAGCACACCAGTCCCGCGGCACCCCCCTCCAGCGCGATCTCGGCGAGACGAACGACCTGCTCCCCCATCGGAAACGAGACGCCGAGGCGGGTGAGCAGGGACTGGTCGAGGCTCGTGAGCACCGTGACTCCCAGCACAGCACACTCGGGAGCGGCGCAGACCGCGGCCGCCAGCATCTCGGAGCCGCCTGCGGCGTGGACGGTGATGTAGGTAGCGCCGATATCTTGCGCGGCCCTCGCGGCTTCGGCAACCTGGCCCGGGATGTCGTGAAACTTGAGGTCCAGAAAGACCGGTCGTTGCCTCGAAAGCTCGACGACTAGGTCGGGGCCCAGGGAACAGAAGGATGCGAGGCCCACCTTGAAGATGCCGGCGCTGGGGAGGGTCAGCGAGGCGAGGCGCTCCAGCTCTGCCCTCTCGGTGGTGTCGAGCGCGACGCACAGCGGGTTCACGGCAGGCTCAGGCCGGCGGGGGCGATGGTTAACGTGGGACTGTCGCACATCAGCCACCGAATTGGGTGGGTAGCGTGAGACTGTCGCACATCAGCCACCGTGGCGCCGGACGAGAGCAGGCCGTCAGGAGGCAAGCTTGACTGCCCCCACGAGCTCTCCCACCGAGGCCACCCCGTGGCGCTCCATATAGGCCTCGATGCCCTGCGTGATCTCGAGCGCAACCCGCGGGTTGATGAAGTTGGCGGTGCCGACGGCCACGGCGGTGGCGCCTGCGAGGATCAGCTCGAGGGCGTCACTCGCCGAGGCGATGCCGCCCTGCCCGATGATGGGGGCCTCGGGAAAGGCGCGGTGGACCTCGTGAACGGCGCGCACCGCAACGGGGCGGATGGCGGGTCCCGACAAGCCCCCGATCGTGCCGGCGAGCCTGGGGACGCGGTCTTCCACATCGATCGCCATTCCGAAGACCGTGTTGATGAGCGACAAACCCGCGGCCCCTGCACCGAGTGCGGCGCCCGCAATCTCGACCAGTGAGGTGACGTTGGGCGATAGCTTGGCGAACACCGGAATCCGCGGCAGCGCCCGGACCGCCGCCGAGGTCACGGCTGCGGTCGACTCCGCGGAATGGGCGAACATATTGCTCTGGTCCTCGAGGTTGGGGCAGGAGATATTGAGCTCGACCGCGGCGATCCCGCGGCCCCCGGTGCGCAGTTTGTCGGCGACCTTCACGAACTCTCCCACGCTGTTTCCGGCGATGGAGGCGAACACGGTCGCATCCTGCCGCCTCAGCCAGGGGAGGTCTTCGGCGAGGAAGAAGTCGACGCCCTTGTTCTGGATGCCGATTGCGTTGAGCATTCCCGAGGGTGTCTCGCACATTCGCGGGGTGGGCTTGCCCTTCCACGGCGAGGCAGTCATCGACTTGACGATGATGCCGCCAAGCTGTGACAGTTCCACGAATTGCGCCCCTTCCCGGCCCGCTCCGAAGGTGCCGGAGGCAAGCAACACCGGGGTCCGGAGTGCCACCGGGCCTAGCTCGGCCGCCAGTGACGCCATCAGTTCCCCGGAGGGGCTAGCTCTGCTTGAGGAGCGTCCGCCCCTGTGCGGGACGGGCTGCCACTCGACGACGGCTCGGCCCGCTCGGGCGTCACCCGGCCCTCGCTCTCGAACCAGCACACGGTGGCGCCGTCGAACACGGGGCCCTCGGTGCAGACGCGCGCGTAGACGCGCTCTTCGGAACCGGAGCGGCTCGAGCCGGTAAGTACGGGTATCACGCAGGTCATACAGACCCCGTAGCCGCAGGCCATCAGCTCCTCGACCGCGACCTGAAGGGGCAGGGCCCGCTCGTTGCACATCTGCGCCACTGCGGCCAGCATGGGATGGGGGCCGCAGGCGAAGACGATGTCGGAGGAGCAGCGCTCGACCATGTCATCGATCACGTCGGTGACCACTCCCTGCTGGCCCATGCTGCCGTCCTCGGTGGTGATGCGCGACACAGACGCCAGCCGTCTGACGTCGATGGCGTTGAGCAGGCGATGGATCGAGCGGGCCCCCATGATCACGTCGACCCGGTGGCCCTCGTTACGCAGCTCGTCTGCCAAAAAGAACAAGGGCGCGGCTCCTATCCCGCCTCCTATGAGCAGGCAGTGCGAGCGGGCAGCGGGCAGCTTGAAGCCCTGACCGCACGGCCCCAACAACTTCACTGTGGAGTGGGCACGCAGCTCTGCCAGGTGCTTGGTCCCCGGCCCCCTGATGTCGAAGACGATCTCGATGGTTGCCGCCCAACCGCCGCGCTTGTGTACTCGGTAGACGGAGAAGGGGCGGCGCAGGATGAACGAGCGGTTCCCATCGCAAGAGACGTTGACGAACTGGCCGGGCGCCACCTGCTCGCCGATCCGGGGCGCAACGAGGGTGAGCGAGTGGAAGTGCTCGCCGTATTTCTTGTGAGTCAGGACCTCCCCCGAGGCGATCAGCATGGCTATGTAAGGTAGTCCTGCGGCGACCGTACGCGCGCACCGATCGCCGAGTGGTCATCAGATGTCATATAGCGAATTTAACGACCACTCGGCGAAAGAAGGTAGTCCTGCAGTGACCGTACGCGCGCCGGCTGCCCCGCGAGCGACTCGATTGCCTGCACCGCAGCCGCCATTCCGGCCACGGTCGTGATCGACGGCACCCCCGCCTCGACCGCCGCGGTGCGGATGAAGTAACCGTCGCTGCGGGCGCGCGGCCCCCACGGAGTGTTGAGAACGAGGTCGATCTCGCCCCGGCGCAGCCGCTCGACCACATTGTCCCGGCCACCCCGGCCACCCCCCCCGTCCGCCCCGTCCGCCCTCGCGGCCTCTTGCCCTCCGCCCGCCCCATTAGCCGCCGACGCCTTCGGCACCACTGCCGCGTCCACACCCCAGCGCCGCAGCACCTCGGCGGTTCCCTTGGTGGCGAGGATCTCGAAGCCGAGCTCGCCGAGCCTCTTCGCCGGCCACACCACCGCGCGCTTGTCCCGGTCGGCCACGGAGATGAACACTGTGCCCTTGGCCGGGAGCTTTACTCCGGCGGCTATCTCGGCCTTCCCGAATGCTCGCCCGAAGCTGTCGTCTATGCCCATGACCTCCCCGGTCGAGCGCATCTCGGGGCCCAGCACGGTATCGGTGCCGGGGAAGCGGTCGAACGGCATCACCGCCTCCTTGACCGCGATGTGCCCTCTCCTCTGTTGCCCCGCTGCCCGAGGCACCAGCCCCTCGTCCCGCAATTGTGCCAGGGAGGCGCCTGCCATCACCCGTGCCGCCACCTTGGCCAGCGGGACGCCGGTCGCCTTGGACACGAACGGCACCGTGCGCGAGGCACGCGGGTTAGCCTCGAGCACGTAGACGGTCTCGTCCTTCAGCGCGTACTGGACGTTCACGAGCCCCCGCACACCCAGACCCCCGGCGAGCGCCTCGGTGTGCTCGGAGACGAGCTGGATCTGACGTTCGCTCAATGTGATGGGCGGCAGAGTGCAGGCCGAGTCGCCGGAGTGGATGCCTGCCTCTTCGATGTGCTCGAGCACACCGCCCACGAGCATCTCCACGCCGTCGAAGACGGCGTCGCAATCGACCTCGATGGCGCCCTCCAGAAAGCGGTCGACCAACACCGGATGCTCGGCCCAAACCGCTGCGGCCCCCTTGTGAGAGGACAGGTAGCGCTTCAGCTCGGGCTCCGAGTAGACGATCTCCATCGCTCGTCCCCCGAGCACGTAGGACGGCCGCGCCAGGACCGGATAACCGATGGTGGTTGCCGTGGCGACGGCTTCCTCGAGCGAACGGGCGACGCCACCGGGCGGGTGCGGGAGGCGGAGGTCGGCGAGGAGCGCGGAAAAGCGCTCCCGGTCCTCGGCCCTGTCGATGGCCTCGACCGGGGTGCCGAGGATGCTCACGCCGGCGTCGTCGAGCGCAGCGGCCAGCTTCAAGGGCGTCTGTCCACCCAGGGTCAGGATCACGCCGTCGGGACGCTCTCGCTCGACCACGTTCATGACGTCCTCGAAGGTCAGCGGCTCGAAGTAGAGGCGGTCGGAGGTTTCGGGGTCGGTCGAGACCGTCTCGGGGTTGCAATTGACCATGATGGTCTCGTAGCCGGCCTCCCTCAAGGCGAGGGCCGCGTGCACGCAGCAATAGTCGAACTCGATGCCCTGGCCGATGCGGTTGGGCCCCGCCCCCAGGATCATGATCTTGGGGGCGGCACTCGGTAGCCCCTCGTCCTCGTCTTCGTAGGCCGAGTACAGATAGGGCGTCAGCGCCTCGAACTCGGCGGCGCAGGTGTCGACGGTCTTATAGCTCGGGAGCACCCCGAGAGCCTTGCGGCGCGCCCTGACCTCTGCCTCGGAGCAGGACAGGCACGAGGCGATCTCTGCGTCGGAGAGGCCGAGCCGCTTGGCGCGCCTCAGCTCTGCCTCGCTCGAGCTTTCCAGAGAGGGGATCCGGCGAAGCGCGGAGCGCTGCTCGACGAGGCGTTCCAGCTGGGCGACGAACCAGGGGCTCAGGCGGGCCGATGCCGCTACCTCGTCTGGTGCAAGGCCGAGCTCGAGGGCGCGCTCGACCAGCTCGAGGCGGTCGGGATGATGCTCGGTGAGCCTTTCGCTCACCTGCTCCAGGGAAAGCCTGTTCCCAGCGCCCGGCTCTTGCTCGAGCGCTCGCCGGCCCTTGTTCAGCGCCTCGAGGAAGGTGCGGCCCATGGCCATGACCTCGCCCACCGACTTCATCTTGGTTCCGAGTCCCCCGGCCGTCGGAAACTTCTCCATCGAGAAGCGCGGCAGCTTGACCGCCACGTAGTCGATCGACGGCTCGAACGAAGCCGGGGTCACGCCGGTGATGTCGTTGGGTATCTCGTCCAGCGAGTATCCGACCGCAAGCTTGGCGGCGATCTTGGCGATCGGGAACCCGGTCGCCTTGGACGCCAGCGCACTCGAGCGCGACACGCGCGGGTTCATCTCGATGACGACCCTGCGGCCGGTCGCCGGCTCGACGGCGAATTGCACGTTGGAGCCACCGGTCTCGACTCCGACCGCGCGCATGACCCTGACCCCGTCGTCGCGCATCCCCTGGTACTCGACATCGGTAAGAGTCATCGCCGGGGCCACGGTCACGGAGTCCCCGGTGTGCACGCCCATCGGGTCCAGGTTTTCGATCGAGCACACCACGACGACGTTGTCGTTGCGGTCGCGCATCAGCTCGAGCTCGAACTCTCTCCAGCCTTCGATCGACTCCTCGACCAGCACCTCCCCGATGCTCGACAGACGCAGTCCCTCGGCCGCCACCCGCCGCAGGGAATCAAGATCGGACACCACTCCCGAACCTCCGCCGCCGAGCACGTAGGAGGGCCTGATGATGACCGGAAGCCCGATCTCCTCTGCAGCGGAGGCGGCCTCGGGCACTGAGTAGGCAAAGGCCGAGCGCGGGAGCGAGAGCCCTGCTTCGGCCATCGTCTCCTTGAACACGCGCCGGTCTTCGGCCCGCCGGATGGTTTCGGCGGAGGCGCCGATGAGCTCGACCGAGAATGCGTCGAGGGTGCCCGAGGAAAAAAGCTCCATGGCGACGTTGAGCGCGGTCTGGCCTCCGAGCGTCGGCAGTAGCGCATCGGGGCGCTCTCGCTCGATGACCTCGGCGACGTACTCGGCGGTGATCGGCTCGATATAGGTGGCCGCGGCCCGTTCGGGGTCGGTCATGATCGTGGCCGGGTTCGAGTTCACCAGGACGACTCGATAGCCCTCCTGCTGCAGCGCCCGGCACGCCTGCGTTCCCGAGTAGTCGAACTCACACGCCTGGCCGATGACGATTGGGCCGGAGCCGACCACCAGGATCGAGGTGAGGTCTGTACGAGCCGGCATCAGCTCGACTTTTTCACTGGTACCCGCGCTCTGCGCGGGTTAATGCGCAAAGATCGTTTGGTTGGCCTAGCGGCGACGGCGTTCGGCGCCCCGGGCATCAGCCGCGCGCCGTCCCCGGTCGCGCTTCTTGCGCTGTCGGTCCTTCTTCCACCTGACCGACTTGCGGTCTCCTCTGCCCAAGCTGCCTGCTCCCTTCTAGAGTCTGGTCGCACCCTAAGTGCTCCGCACCGGAAATACGGTCAGCACCGAGAGCGGATTTGCGGGGAGGTGCACCTCATGCGCTCCGGGCGGGCTCGGGGAGCGGAGCGGGAACAGCTTGGAACCTCGCCATGAGCTCCGTGAAGCGCTCGAACAGGTAGCGGGCGTCACGGGGGCCGGGGCCCGACTCGGGGTGGTACTGAACCGAGAAACAAACCCCATCCAGGGCGATCCCCTCGATCGTCTGGTCGTTGAGGTTCACGTGCGTGACCCTCGCCCCGGTCTTATCGAGCGAGCCGGGCGTCACCGCGAAGCCGTGGTTCTGACAGGTGATCTCGACCCGGCCGTCCTCGGCGCGGCGGACCGGGTGGTTGCCACCGCGATGACCGAACGGCAGCTTGTAGGTCGTTCCGCCCAGCGCCAGGCTCAGGATCTGATGTCCGAGGCAGATGCCGAATACGGGGACCCTTCCGATCAGCTCGGAGACGGTGGCGATCACGCCGCTCAGGGGCGCGGGGTCGCCGGGGCCGTTGGACAACAGCACGCCGTCGTAGCCGCGCGCGAGGATCTCGGAGGCCGGGGTCGAGGCCGGAAGCACAGTGACCTCGCAGCCGCTCCTACTGAGCAGGTCCAGCATGTTCGCCTTGATGCCGAGGTCGAGGGCTGCGACTCGGCGGGCGGGAGCAGGGCCGGCGACCGGTGCGCGCACATAGGGGGCCGGTGTGCTCACCTCCGCCACCAGGTCGCGGCCCCCGTACGAGGGCGACGAGCGGGCGATGTCCACTAGCTCCGAAACATCGGTGACTGTGCTCGAGAGCGCCCCCTTGAGCGCCCCCCGGCTGCGGACGTGACGCGTGAGCGCGCGGGTGTTGATCTCGGTCGCGGCCACGACCCGGTGGCGTTCGAGGTACACGGACAGCGAGCTCGTCGCCCGCCACGAGCTGTAGGTGGCAGACGCCTCTCTCACGACCAAGCCTGCGGCCCACGGCCTGCGCGCCTGATCGTCCTCGCCGTTGACGCCGGTGTTTCCGACGTGCGGAGCGGTGAGGGCGATGATCTGGCCGTGGTAGCTGGGGTCGGTGAGGACCTCCTGATAGCCGGTCATCGAGGTGTTGAAGCACACCTCGCCGGTGACCGTCCCGAGCGCGCCGAGGGCCTCCCCGGAAAAGAGTCTGCCGTCCTCCAGCGCCAGCAGCGCTCCCGGCGAGGCTCCCGGCCCACGGGGAGGGCCATTCATAGAGCGGCCCCGAGCGGCTCCGCTGCGAAAGTCACGGAACCGTCGTGCACGGTCCACAGGACCCGGCTCCTCAGCCGCCTGCCCGCGAAGGGAGTGTTGCGGGAGCGGGAGAGAAAAGCCGCAGGCTCGACCGTCCACGAAGCCTGCGAGTCGATGGCAACGAGGTTGGCGGGTCTGCCTACGGCGATGCGACCGTGGTCTGAGAGCCCCAGGATGCGCGCCGGCGCGGCCGCCATGCGCTCGAACAGGTCGCCCCAGCCGAGGTGTCCGGGATCGACGAGCTCTGTCACCGCGAGGCCGAGAGCCGTCTCGAGACCTACCAGTCCGGGAGGGGCGAGCACGAGCTCGACTTCCTTCTCCTCGATAGCGTGAGGGGCGTGGTCGGTGGCGATTGCGTCGATGGTGCCGTCGGCGAGGCCCGCTACCACCGCAACCCGGTCGCTCTCCGTTCGCAGCGGAGGATTGACTTTGGCGTTGGGGTCGTAGCCTTCTAAGGCGGCGTCGGTCAGCGTGAAGTGGTGAGGGGTCGCCTCCGCGGTCACCACCACGCCCTCGGCCTTGGCCCGGCGGACGAGATCGACCGTGCCGGCAGTCGAGATGTGCAGCAGGTGGAGGCGGCAGCCGGTGAGCCTGGCGAGGGCGATATCGCGCGCCGCCATCAGCTCCTCCGCCTCGGCGGGGATGCCCCTCAGCCCGAGGGCCATCGAGCGCTCGCCCTCGTGCATCTGCCCGCCCCCAGCGAGGCTGGCGTCCTCGCAATGCTCCGCGTAGATGCCGTCGAATCCCGACAGGTACTCCATGGCCCTGCGGGCGAAGAGCGTGTCCTGGACCCCATGGCCGTCGTCGGTGAACAGCCGCACTTGCGCCCGGCCGCGTGCCATCTCGCCCAGGTCGGCCATCTCGACGCCCCTAAGGCCGCGCGAAAGCGCCCCGGCAGGTATCACGTCGACCAGCCCGACGCTGTGGCCTCTCGCCCACACCTTCTCCACCACCGCGGCGCTGTCCGCTACCGGATCCGTGTTGGGCATGGCGCAAAGGGCCGTGTAGCCGCCGGCCGCAGCCGCGGCCGAGGCTGAGGCGATGTCCTCCTCGTCCTCGCGACCGGGCTCCCTCAGATGGGTGTGGAGGTCCACCAGGCCGGGGCCCAGCAGCGCCCCGTCGAGATCGATCACCTCGGCGCCGGCCGGCTCGAGGCCGCGGCCCACTGCCTGTACGACCCCGTCGGCAACGAGCACGTCCGAAACCTCATCCCGACCCGAGGCCGGGTCGATCACGCGCGCTCCGGCGAACAGCCGAGCCTGGGTCATGACCACTCGTCTTTGCCGCCGAGCATCAGATAGAGGAGGCTCATGCGCACCGCCAACCCGTTGGAGACCTGGTCGAGGATGATGGCGCGGTCTGACTCCGAGGCCTCGGCCGAGATCTCCACCCCACGGTTCAGGGGGCCGGGGTGCATGACGAGGGCTTCCGGCTTCATGCGGCGCAGGCGCATCGAATCCAGCCCCCAGCAGGCCGCGTACTCCCGGTCGGAGGGGAACAGTTGCTCCGCCTGGCGTTCCTTCTGGACGCGCAGCAGGTAGCAGATGTCAACGTCGGAGATGACCTCGTCGAGGTCGTACACGATCCTCGCGCCCCACGCGGCGGCGCTCTTCGGTACAAGCGTGGGGGGGCCGACGAGGGTCACGCTTGCTCCCATCTCGAGCAGTCCCTTGACGTTTGACCTGGCCACGCGCGAGTTCAGCACGTCGCCGACGATGGCCACCTCGAGACCCTCGAAGTCCTTGAAGCGCCTGCGGATCGAGAACAGGTCGAGCAGAGCCTGGGTGGGGTGCTCGTGTCGGCCGTCGCCGGCGTTGATCACGCTCGCCTTGACCCACTGGGCCAGTTGGTGCGGGGCTCCCGATGCGCCGTGGCGCACGATTATCGCGTCCACACCCATGGCCTCGAGCGTCCATGCAGTGTCCTTGAACGACTCCCCCTTGGCGACCGAGGACTTGCTGTCTGCGGAGAAGTTGATGACGTCTGCGCTGAGCCGCTTGGCCGCCAGCTCGAATGAGATGCGCGTCCGGGTCGAGGCCTCATAGAAGAGGTTGCACACGGTCCTGCCTCTGAGCGTGGGGAGCTTCTTGATGGGTCGGTGGGTGACCTCGAGCAGCGACTCGGCGGTGTCGAGGATCATCGTTATGTCCGAGGCGGAAAGCTGGTCCATCGACAGCAGGTGCTCGATCATGAGCCGCCCACGGAGAGTTTCGAGATCATCACTGCGTCCTCTCCGTCGGTCTCGGTGAGATGGACCGACACGACCTCCTGAGCCGAGGTCGGCAGGTTGCGGCCCACGTGGTCGGCGCGGATCGGGAACTCGCGATGGCCTCGGTCGACCAGCACCGCCAACCGCACCACGCGGGGGCGGCCGAGGTCGAGCAGGGCGTCGAGCGCGGCCCGGATCGTGCGACCTGTATAGAGGACGTCATCGACCAGAACCACCGCGACTCCGTTCACATCGGCGGACACGGTGGTGGCCTCCACCGAGCGCGGCCGCTTGAGCGCGACGTCGTCGCGATAGAGCGTGACATCGAGTGCGCCCGAGGGCAC
>Ga0183260_10001371_pt1 | contig 20380 bp, 20 predicted proteins | sample AntDrymUQ4972206_2_FD_129768 | JGI IMG/M metagenome (GOLD analysis project Ga0183260, IMG submission 129768) | Polar desert sand microbial communities from Dry Valleys, Antarctica - metaG UQ497 (22.06) (version 2) (version 2) | ecosystem: Environmental > Terrestrial > Soil > Desert | place...
CGCCTGGTCACCAGCATGGAGCCGGGCCAGGTACGCGTTGTACGAGTCCAACGCGTCAGGGCGTACGGCGCTGCCCGGTCGCCGGGCGTGGGAGCGGTCCAACCGCCCCGCCTCGCGGGAGTCGCTGCGGAACCACTGGGCGAACAACGCCGCCAACACGATCAGCAGCGGCAACTCCCCCAGCGCCCACGAGATCGACCCGCCGAGATGCTGGTCGGCCACCAGGTCGGTGCTGAACGGGCGGTTGAGCGACGTCCAGTAGCTCCCGGCAAGGACCGTCTCAGCGGACATGACAGTGATCGAGAAGAACGCATGCAACGGCAGAACGACGAGCAGTAGGCCGAAGCGCACCAGCGGAGGGATCCGTCGCGGTCCGGGGTCGACGCCGACCAGCACGTAAAACAGCAGGCAGCCGACGGCAAGGAAGTGCACCTCCATCGCGGCATGACCGAGATGACTGCGCATCAACGCACCGAACAAACCAGTGAAGTACAAGCCGTACAGGCTGGCGATGAAGAGTCCTGCTGCCACGATCGGATGGGTGAGCAACCGCGAGAGCCGGGAGTGGAGCAGCGTCGTGAGCAAAGTCCGGGGTGATACCTCTCCGGGCACCCGCGGACCTGGCAGAGCACGCAGCGCCAGCGTCATCGGGGCGGCGAGCACGAGAAAGATAGGTGCCACCATCGCCAACAACATGTGGCTGACCATGTGCGCACTGAACAGGACGTGTGAATACAGGCCGAGACCGCCGAAGGTCGACCACGCCACGACAGCGAGTCCCGTGAACCACGACACGGTACGACTGCGCGGCCAGGAGTCGCCTCGGCGCCGCAGCGTCGCCACTCCGGCTGCGTACAACGCGGCTCCGAACAGCACCAATACCAAGCCGACACCGTCGGGGTAGTAGCCCCCTAACAGCTGCGATACCGACGGCGCGGGCGGCATCGAGATGCCGGTGAGGGTGGCGACCTCGCTTGTCAGTGCATCGTCCGGAACGGGAGGCGGTGTGCGCGACAACGCCACCGCCACCGCCACGGTCATCGCCATCACGGTTAGCTCGACGCCGGCCAGCGAAGCGAACGCACGCCGCGCCACCCGGTCGGTGTCGCCGTCGTCGGCCGACCGGACGCGATCGGTGAAGACCGGCATGGTGCGGCGCCGGTGCATCCAGCCCAGCAACCCCAGCCCGACGATCGCCGAGGCCTTGACCAGCACCAACGCCCCGTACCTCGTACTCACCAGGTCTGCCAGGCTTCCGAGCCGGACGGCCGCATTCACTGCACCTGAGATGGCCACGACAGCGATGGACCACAGCGCCAGCACGGAGAAGCGGACGACGCCGTACGGCAACCGCCCGCTGCCAATGACGGCGATCCATGCCACACCAACCAGGCCACCTACCCACAACGACACGGCGACCACGTGCACGAGCAGACTGACGACGGCCAGGCTGTGCGAGCCGGCGGCTGCGGAGTGCCCGGTCAGAGCTGGCGGCAAGAGCGCTGCCAGCGCGAGACCCAAGAGCAGCGAGCCTTCGCGGACCGTCAGGGTCCAGCGGCTCAGCACCGCGACCCCTGCGGCGAGTCCGCTCTGAGCGAGCAGCGCCGGCCCGACGGAGATGTCGAACAGTCCCCGCAGCAGCGATGCCGACAATGCGTTTGCCACCGGAACCGCGAAAATGTCGGAGACGGTCAGCAGGTAGCTGCCCAGTGGGATCACCGACCAGACCAGCGCCACTCGGCCGGCCGCGCGTACTGCCCGGAAGCAAAGTCCCCGCAGCTGCCCGTCGGTCGACGGCAACAGCAGTACGGCAGTCAACAGCAGCCCGACGGTCAACACACCGGCGAGATCGGTGAGCGTACGCAGGATCGGCAGCCCCCAATTGGTCACCGGCCCGGGGTCGGGAAGACCCTCAGGGACCTCGCCCTGGGCGCCGTGACCGAGGACCAGCGCCAACACCAGGACAGAGACCGTGATGAGGAACGTGCCACCCGCCCAGCGGGCGACCACGCCGGTGCCAACCGCTCGCTCGGAGCTCACTGCCGCAGCGACCGGCGGGGCCCCGGTATCACTCACGGCGTCGCCGCAGCGGTCTATAGAGCACGAACAGCGCGGTCAGAGCCCCGCCCCCTGCAAGGACGAGGTGGAATCCGTGAGGTTCGCTGAACAAGCCGGTTGACTTATCCGACGAGTCGGACACGGCACTCGCGCTCGCCGCATGTCCTGACGACACGGTGTAGGTGAGCTCATCGCTCAGGGTGTGACCGTCGGTGGACACCACCCGGAACGCGACGGTGTACTGCCCCGCCAGCCCGGTGGCCTCGATCGCCGAGCTGACGCGAGTACCGGCCACCTCCGGATCTTCTCGGCTCACGGTGGTGCCGTCCGGTGCGGTGACCACGACAAAGGCCGGCCGCCCAAGGGGTTCGTCGAAATCGAGCGAGACCCGGGTCGGCTCCGCCGCCAGGGTCGACTGGTCGGCTGGAGACGAGCTCACCAGCGAGGTGTGCGCCTGGGCAGGGTTCCCAGCCAGTACCGCACCGATTCCGAGCAGCACGCCGAGGAGCCACGCGCTCAGGCAACCGGTGACTCGCGTCCGACCAGGTGCGGTGTTCCCGATTTGCCACCTCCCGCGCAGAGACATCAGCCGTCGCTCCCCTCCTTCATCGTCGCGTCGGTGAAGCCTCTCGTCGGCACCCATGGTGCCACCGGCGCGGACGCTGAGCGGCAAGAGCCGTAGGGTGGCGAGCCGTGAGCGACAGGCTGGTTTGGATCGACTGCGAGATGACGGGGCTCGATCTGCACACCGATGCCCTGGTCGAGGTGGCGGCGCTGGTCACCGACTTCGAGCTCAACGTCCTCGGCGACGGCGTCGACATCGTGATCCAGCCTCCGGCGGGGGCTCTCGAATCGATGGTGGACGTCGTTCGGCAGATGCACACGACGTCGGGATTGCTGAGTGCACTCGCCGCCGGCAGCTCGCTCGCGGACGCGCAACGCCAGGTGCTCGAGTATGTACGCTCGTACGTCCCGGAGCCGCGGCGGGCCCCGTTGGCCGGCAACACCGTGGGAACCGACCGGATGTTCCTCGCGCGTGACATGCCGGAGCTGGAGGAGCACCTGCACTACCGCATCGTGGATGTGTCGTCGGTGAAGGAGTTGGCGCGGCGGTGGTACCCGCGCGCCTACTACGCTGCGCCGGCCAAGTCGGGCAACCACCGGGCGTTGGCGGACATCCGCGAGAGCATCGAGGAGCTGCGCTACTACCGCGCCGCGATCTTCGTACCCCCGCCAGGTCCGGATTCCGAGGCGGCTCGGGCGCTGGCGTCGGAGCACGGCGGTGCGCTGACCGGGGTGCGAGCGGCCCCCGAGAAGCAGCCTGATTGACTTCCGTCGCGGTCCGGCGCCGCGGGGCATCCCGCTACACTGGCGCCTGCTCGCGGCGGGTGTGCACGCGAGCACATGGTGGGTGTAGCTCAGCCGGTAGAGCACCTGGTTGTGGTCCAGGGGGCCGCGGGTTCAAGTCCCGTCACTCACCCCACGGCAACTCCGCCGAATTGGCGCGTTCAGCAGGTGTCCATCGGCGTGTCACTCGCCGCTTGGCGCCAATCGACGGGGCTGGCGTGGTTCCCGATGTGGGTGGGTCCGGACCGAGATGACCGAGGCGTGTGCTCGCTCTAGCCCTTGCTGACCGTCACGTAGTCAATGGTGCCGGTGAAGTAGTCGCAGGTTGTCGCAACCTGGTCGCAGTTCGACTTGCCACCGATGGTGTAGGCCACCTTGTTGTTGATGACGCCGGTGGCACCGTTCTTGGTCTGCTTAAGGACACCGTCGACGTAGATGCGTACCCGGTTCTGCTCCCGCACACAGCGGACGGTGTGGAACTGTCCGTCGTTGATAGGAGTTGGGGTACGAGCGGTCACTCGATTCAGCGCGCCCTTGAACAAGCACGACGGCCGACCTTGCGGCTGTTGGACCTTGATGTGTCCGCCTGCGGCGGTGGATTGGCCCTTCTGGATGATGTTGCCGAAGTTCTCGGTTGTCTTGTACCGGAACTCTAACGTGTAGGTGACGGCCGGGTCGGTCACATCGAGGCGGTCGTCGTCGGGCACGGTGATGATGCGCTCGGGCTCGACGGGCAACTGGTTCGGGCCTTTACGGTCCCAGGTGTAGACGCCGCCGCCGATGGTGATGTCGTCGTTAGGCTGGACGATCCTGCCGTGGATGTAGTTTCCCGATGAGTCTTGCATGACAGATGCGCCTGCCGACTCGTTCATCTCCCACCTTGCGATGTCGGCACCGAACGCGGCGGTCGGTGCCAGAACGAGTACAGCAGTGGTGATCCCCGCGATGCTTGCTCTCATCTCCTGACTGGCCTTTCCATGTCGAACCGTAGATTCCCCCGAGGGGACGGTACAAACTCCCCAGCCTTGGCGGCAGGGGCGGCTCCCCCGACGACGAGCGGGAGCAAGTTGCGCATCCTGAAGGTTCCTCCTTGAAGTGGTCCACGAGACCCGCGGTCCGAAGTACGTTGGCATCCACGCGGTTCCCACAGATTAGATGCTGCGACCCCCCCATGGAAGGCCCTTGAGTGAATTTGTGGCGACCCAACCCGTCCGCCCGCAGTGCAGTCTTACTCGTGGTGCCCGGACGAACGCTCTTCGCTAACAAAATGGCAGGAGCAGACCCATCTGCGTCAGTCGGTGTCGACCCAGTTGAGGGTGCGCTGGACCGCTTTCTTCCACTGGGCATATGCCGACTCGCGCCGGTCTTCGGTCCATTGCGGCTCCCAGCGTCTCCCCTCGCGCCAGTGCTCGCGTACCTCGTCCGTCGAGGACCAGAAGCCCACCGCCAGACCGGCGGCGTATGCCGCACCCAGAGCAGTTGTCTCGGCGATGACCGGCCGACTCACCGCGACTCCGAGGATGTCGGCCTGGATCTGCATACACAGGTCGTTGTGCGTCACACCACCATCGACCTTGAGCACGTCGAGGCGTACCCCGGAGTCCTGCTCCATCGCCTCGACGACGTCGCGGCTCTGGAAGCAGATGCTCTCGAGGGTCGCGCGGGCCAGATGCGCGTTGCTGCTGTGACGCGTCAGCCCGACGATGGCGCCGCGGGCGTCGGAACGCCAGTACGGCGCGAACAGGCCACTGAACGCGGGGACGAAGTAGACCCCGCCGTTGTCCTCGACCTGCCGGGCAAGGGTCTCGCTCTGCGCTGCACCGCTGAGGATGCCAAGCTGGTCGCGCAACCACTGCACCGCTGACCCGGTGACCGCAATGGAGCCCTCCAGGGCGTACGTCGGGCGCTGGTCGACGAGCTCGTACGCCACCGTGCTCAACAGGCCGGCGTGGGAGCGCACGACGTCGCCGCCGGTGTTGAGCAGCATGAAGTTGCCGGTGCCATAGGTGTTTTTCGCATCCCCTCGGTCGAAGCATGCCTGCCCAACGGTCGCGGCCTGCTGGTCGCCCAGCACGGCGGTCAGCGGCACCTCGGCACCCACCGGGCCCTCGGACCGGGTCGCGCCAAACCGGTCCAGCGATGAGCTTGGCGCGATGAGCGGCAACGTCTGCACCGGGATGCCGAACAACGACACCAGCTCGTCGTCCCAGTCGAGCGTGTTTAGATCCATCAGCATCGTGCGGCTGGCGTTGGTGACGTCCGTCGCGTGAATGCCGCCGTCACTGCCGCCGGTGAGATTCCACAGCAGCCACGAGTCCACGGTGCCGAAGATCGCGTCGCCGCGTTCGGCCGCCTCCCGTACCCCGCCGATGTTGTCGAGCACCCACTGGATCTTGGCGCCCGAGAAGTACGTCGCCGGCGGTAAGCCGGCCTTGCGGCGGATGAGCTCGCCCTTGCCGCTGGCATCGAGTGCCGCCGTGATGCCGACGGTACGTGTGTCCTGCCACCCGATCGCGTTGCAATAGGGCCGCCCAGTGGTGCGATCCCAGATGACGGTTGTCTCGCGTTGGTTGGTGACCCCTATGGCGGTGAGATCGCTGCCAGTCAGGTGTGCCTTGTTGAGTGCCGAGGCGATGACGGTTCCGGTGCGCTCCCAGATCTCGACCGGGTCGTGCTCGACCCAGCCGGCGCGCGGCAGTAGCTGCTCGTGCTCGAGCTGATGCCTGGCGACCTCGCTGCCGGAGTGGTCGAACACCATGAAGCGGGTGCTGGTCGTTCCCGAGTCGATGGCTCCCACGAAGTCAGCCACTGCAGTCTCCTCGCCCCACGCCTCGCCGGCCGGGCTGCCGAGTGGCGTAAACCCGCTACCCGGAGCCCGTGCCGACCGCAGTTGTGCGCCACTCGCGGACGCCGAGACCGCAGTCTTGCGCCACTCGACGGCAATGCTTTCGTCGGCTTGGTGCGGTGACTGTCAGCGCGACTCGACGACCTCGGTCGGAGCGCCGTGCACCGCTGGGATCTGCCCCATGCGACCGGCCGAGAAGTCCTCGAACGCCTCGATGACCTCGAGGCGGGTGTTCATGACGAACGGACCACCCCAAGCCACGGATTCGCGGATGGGGAGCCCACCGAGGATCAATACGTCGAGCTCGGGTGAGCGACTCTCCTGCCGGTCGTCGGCTGTGACCGTGACACTGTCGCCGGGGCCGAAGACGGCCAACTGGCCCGTCTCGACCGGCCGAGCGTCGGGTCCTACGCTGCCGCGTCCGTTCAGGACGTACACCAAGGCGTTGAAGTCACGCCGCCATGGCAGGTTGAGCTTCGCTGTCGGCGCCAATGTGGCGTGCACCAGCGTGATCGGCGTGTACGTCGAACCGGGGCCGCGGATCCCGCCGATGTCACCGGCGATCACGCGCAACAACACACCGGCATCCATGGTTGTCGCAAGCCCGACGTTGCTGCTGTGCAGGTCCTGGTAACGCGGGTTGACCCACTTCTGTGCCCGGGGCAGGTTCACCCAGAGCTGGATGCCATGGAAGAGGCCGCCGCTTGCGACCAGCGCTTCCGGCGGCTTCTCGATGTGGAGTATGCCGCCGCCTGCTGTCATCCACTGCGTGTCACCGTTGGAGATCGTGCCGCCGCCGCCGCCTGAATCCTGATGCTCGAAGACGCCGTCCATGATGTACGTCACCGTCTCGAAGCCGCGGTGAGGGTGCCATGACGTGCCCTTCGGCTCACCCGGGCCGTACTCGATCTCACCCATCTGGTCCATGTGGATGAACGGGTCCAGCTGCGCGAAGTCCAGACCGGAGAAGGCCCGTCGGACCGGAAAACCTTCGCCCTCGAAGCCCCGCGGTGCGGTGACGATCGCGGTGACGGGGCGCGTTGAACCCACCGGTGCCTCGGCCACGCGAGGCAGCGTGGAGATGTCGTCGACAGTGACAGCGGGCATGGCGGACTCCTCTGGGCGTTGCTGGCTCAATGTCCCATACAACAGTCGTTGAATCGTCAATGTTCCAGCCTCGAGCGCTCCGCCTAAGAGGTCTGTTGGCGCTGGTAGCCTTGCCCGTCCGGCGCCATTAGCTCAATTGGCAGAGCAGCTGACTCTTAATCAGCGGGTTCGGGGTTCGAGTCCCTGATGGCGCACCGCCTCTGACCTGCAGTTATGCCTAAGCGGTCGTGCAGCGGTTGTCGGGAAGGTGCCATTACGGTGACCAGTTAGCCCCACAGCGCCTTTCCCATCCGCTCGCTGCGTCCCTCGCGAGCTCCGGCATGACGTGCTGGTACCAGGCTGTCATCGACAGCTGCGAGTGGCCGAGGATCTCCATCACGAACCGGTCGTCGACGCCTTGGAGAAGCAGCAGCGTCGCAGCCGTGTGCGGGCGTCGTGCAGCCGGGCGTCACGCACCCCGGCGTCACGGAGCAGCGCCTTCCACGCCCGGTTGTCGGCGCGCGGGTCGACCGGTTTCCCGTTCGGCTGGGTGAAGACGAGCCCGTTGTCCTGCCATTCACTGCCAGCGCGCAGCCGTTCCTCGAGCTGTGCCGTACGGTGCGCCCTCACCCCTCGATGAGTGGTGCCGGTAGCGCGATGCTGCGCCGCCCGGCGACAGACTTCGGTTCCACCATCACAAGCCCGTGGCCGGTGAGTCGCTGTAGCGCCTGACGAACGGTCAAGACCCCGGCGTCGAGGTCGACGGCATCCCACGCCAGCCCCAGCGCCTCCCCCTGCCGCAGCCCGAGGCTCAGCGCCACCGACCAGCGTGCCGCGTTCCTCGAGCCGTTCGCAGCATCGAGCAGCTGCCGCGCCTCCCCGGTACTAAGCGGCTGGACCTCGGTACGGGTGAGCGACGGTGCGTCGACCAGGGTGCAGACGTTGCGGCTCACCTTCCCGCGCTGCATCGCCACCTTCAACGCCCGCGACAGGATTCGGTGGCACTGCAACGCCGTCGACGACGAAAGCCCTTCGGCTTTGAGTGAGCCGTAGAACGCTTCAACGTGCTCAGGCTTGAGCCGGTCGAGGCGATGGTGTCCAAGAGCGGGGGCGACCCGGTACCCGACCATCCCCCGATACCCCTGCAACGTCTTGGGACGCACCTTGTGCGCCGCGATGTTGTCGAGCCAGTGGTGCAGCCATGCGGCAACGGTCGGCGAGCGACCAGCGTCGGGAACCACGCCGGCGTCGCGTTTCGCCTGCAACGCTCGCAGCTTGCGCGCCACCTCGGCTCGGATCCGCCCGGACACGTGGCGCCGGTCGCGTTGTCCGCCGGACTTCACACCCATGCTCAGCCACGCGTGCCACCGCCCGTCGTCACCGCGAACGATGTCGGTTCCCTCACCATGGCTTCGTCGCGCAGTCATCTCGTCGCCTCCCGGTCGAAGTAGCGCCGAAGCTCAGCCAGCAGCCGTCGGCTCACATGCCCCCGCTGGGACCGGCGTGACTCAGGGTCAGCTGGTGCGCCGTCCCGCAGCCCTTGGAGCCGGGCGTCGCGCTCTATGTAGTACGGGTGCCCCCACAGCGCTGTCGCTGCCGACCGCAGTTTCTCCACGGAGCGGTTCAGACGTTTCGCGGCGTGCGACTCGGCCTCGAAGCTCAGCGACCACGTGTCGACGCCGTGTTGGATGTCGAGCGACGCACGGGGAATCGGGGGGCGGTTGTTGGCGATGTTCTCCCTCAGCTTCGCGAGGTCGACCGCCGTGCCGGGCTAGGACGCGCCCACTGCGCCGCTTCCATTCGACTTGGCCATCAGCCACGATGTGCCAATGGCCGAGGACGAGGCCCACAATCCCCCGACGGCGGCGGAGGATCACCCGAGGCGTTCGCAAGGGAACGACCATAACGGGAGCGCCGAGGATCGGGATTGGACAGCCGAAGATCGGGACCGGACAGCCGACGATCGGGACCGGACAGCCGACGATCGGGACAAGCTATCTCAAGCGCATGACGTGGTGGCCGAAAGCCGTGACACGGCCGCTGACGCCAGGGACCGGCGGGCGGAGCGTCGGGACAAGGCCGTCACCGGACTTGGCTCGGAAGCAGGATCTGACAGTGCTGGAGCCAGGGTGGACCGTGCGGGAGGGGCCATCGACCGCAGCCGCGCCGCAGGCGATCGCACAGCCGCATCAGGCGATCGCACAGCCGCATCAGGCGATCGCACAGCCGCGTCAAGAGACCGTGCCCGCTCCGCACAGGACAGGGCGACCGCATCCATCGATGAGCTTACGGGGGCCCATCGCAGGGATGCAGGGATGGTGGAGCTGGCACGAGAGATGGCCCGGGCAAAGAGAACGAAGAAGGCGCTCGTGCTCGCTTTCGTCGACGTGGACCGGCTCAAGGCGACCAACGACTCGTTCGGCCACGGCGCTGGTGACCAGCTCCTATGTCGGGTCGTCCACACCATGAGGGCGCATCTGAGGTCCTACGATCTGATCACGCGCGTCGGGGGTGATGAATTCATTTGCGCATTACCGGACCTCACCACCGCGCAAGCGGTCGAACGGTTCCTGATCGTCAACGCCGAACTGGCAGCTGCAAGCCCGCACGCATCAATCACCGCGGGGGTCACCGAACTCCAAGCTGAAGATTCGCTCGAGGGCCTCATCGCCCGCGCGGACGCGGCGCTACGCGCACAACGCCAGCAGCGGTCGACCGCTCAAGCCTAGGTCCCCAGGTTCGGACTGGCTGAAAGCGTCAGCGACCACCGCCCAACCGCCGCAACTCGTCCCGTGCGGTCGTCATGTGTGCAATGGCCGCGTTGAGCACCTTGATGCTCGGGTCGAGAACCGCGTGTGTCCACGGACACAACGCTGTGGCTGTCGTCGACATCGAGCATGACGAGCGCGATCCCCCCGTCCGCGTATCGCGCCGTGTCTTCGCCGCCGCGACTCAGGTAGACGCCCAGGTCACCGTTCGTCTCGAAGTACGTGTCGCCGAAGCCGATGCCGTTCATGGTGTAGAACCGCTCGAGCGTGGTGGTCATGGTCGCCTCTCAGTGTCGGTTACTCACCGTGGCACTTGAGGGTTACCTCGTGTGAGTAGGGGATGCGATACCCGGTGACCTCGCGGTGGTGATCGCAATGGCGATACCGCTGGCAGGAGCAGGTCGACGGTAGCGTCGATGTCCCGTGGTGTCTGCGTCACGGCCGCCACACCGCCCCGTCATCCCGCTCTACCGAGGCAACCTCCCGCAACAGAACCCGCCGGGCGACGACCTGTCGGGGCATCCCAATCACAGAGACGGTGACGACGAACTAACTCGAGCGCGTTGGGAGGTCGGTCACAGACCTTCTGCGTCGGCGGCGTCCCTGCCTGCGTCTGCCAGCAGCGAGCGGTCGGCCTTAGAGCCGAGTCGGTCTGTCTTGGAGGCGTCGCGGTCTTTTTTGGCACGCCTGCGCATGCCGAAAGGCTGCTCCGACGGCATTCTGTATACAGCAGCATCCAGAAGGGCCACCTCGTCCCTGCGGTCAGCCTCGACGTCCCTCGCGGCGGCTCGGGCATCGCGGAGTTCAGCGGCGCCGACAATCGTTTCGACCCAATTTTCACGCTCACCTACAGTCGCATCTCGGGTGTCGGCTGCGTCGTCTCGAAGGTCGGCTGCGTCGTCTCGAGTGTCGGCTGCGTCGTCTCGAAGGTCGGCTGCGTCGTCTCGAAGGTCGGCTCGCTGCGTCCGCTCGACCGCCAGGCCGTCGCGTTCGTCGGCCAGGCGGTCGCGTTCGTCGGCCAGGCGGTCGCGTTCGTCGGCGTCCTCGCGCCGACCACCACCTCTGCGCCGCTTCGCGGCTGATGCTTCGGCCTTGCTCATGGCCACTCCCCTTCACTGAGCCCGTTCACAATACAACCCTGAGCGACCATCTGACTACCATTCGCCACTTACCGGCTCCTAAGTCGGTGAGTCATGCCCCCGCCTGGGACGTGCCGGTAGGGCTAGGAGATGGACGCGCCGCTAAGCGTTCGGCGTAGAACCTCCCCCACCGGACGCTTGCCTCCTGCCGGTGGAACTGGGCGGGCGGACTTGTCACGGCCGAGAGGTCGAGGCTTCTCGTCTTTGCTGACCTGCCAGTCAGTCCGCAGAAAGTCCGCACGATCGGCACAGTGTGTGTGTTCGGCAGTGTTTTCGGTGCCAGTGCGGTGACCAGTGGGCGGAATCCGTAGGGGTCCACGCGTGTCCGCCGCAGACGCCGCAAGCCGCTGACCTGCGATGATGCACCGTGATGGACTAACCTGGACCCCCCACGGGCTGACTCTTAATCAGCGGGTTCGGGGTTCGAGTCACCTGATGGCCCACAACCCCTCTGTGGAGCGGCCCTCACTGCTGGCCTGCTTTACTGCCCACGGAAAATCCACGCTCTACTCCCGCGGGGGCGTCCCGCCGACCAGGCGTGACCTCACGGCGGTCGAGCCTCGGCGACCACGGTTGGGCGCCTCACACGGCTCACCACAGCGGTGGCTGGCTCCGAGCGACTTGGCACTTTGGCACATGCCGAGTGGAGGGCGTTGGCTGGGCTGGCCTATAGTCGCTGCCGCCAAGACGCAGGTGCAGATGCTCTAGTGCCAGGATCCGCCCGCGACAACTGCGGGTCGGAGGGGCATCCCGCTTCTTCCTCTGTGCTCTGAGTCCACCACGCGTTCGATTTTGCTGTCAGGCTTGGTTCGCCAGGGCGGCAGCGAAACGCGAAGCGAGCGACGCGATCGCGGCACGGAGTTCTTGCCCGCCATCAACGCGGAAGGTGAACGGCACGCTGGCCAACCACTCCTGTGCGTACATCACCGGATTGCTCGTGCTGCCGACGAGCACGCACCCGTCTCCCGATGGTTCAAGCCGTCCCATGGGTGGCCGGATCCACGCCGCCACCTCAGCCAGTGGAGCGTCGAACACAACGCGGGTGGAGAACTCCCACCCAATGCCCAGGTTCTCCTCCAGTGCTGCCACCGGGTCGAGCCCGTCGGGCAGCTCGAACTCGTGTGCGGTCTGCTGGACCGCGCCGACCCGGTCGACCCTGTAGGTGCGGATCGCGTCCGCCCGATGGGAATGACACAGGAGGTACCAGCGGCCGTAGCGGACGACGACCGCCCAGGGGTCCACCTCGGCCTCCCACTCGTTGCCGGACTCACTCCGGTACGTGGCCAGGACGCGACGTCGGGCCGCGACGGCAGCGACGAGCGCGCCGGTAATGTCGGGATCCGGACGGGCCGAGTGCCGGTCGGGCGCAGCTGACGCGTGCTCACGCAGCGCCGCCGCTTGCCGGCCGACGCTATCGGGCAGTGCCCGGATGACCTTGCCCAGGGCCGCGCCGACGAGGTCGTCGACGTCGGCAGCTGCCGGCTGGCCGTCGAGCACCGCCATGACCAGGCCAAGTGCCTCGGCCTGGGTGAAGACCACCGGAGGCAGCCTCGTCCCGCGCCCCAGCCGGTAGCCCCCATAGGGGCCTCGGGCTGACTCGACGGGGATGCCCGCCTCCCGGAGAATTCCGACATACCGACGCGCGGCCCGCTCCGTGACACCCAACCTCTCGGCGAGTTCGTCGGCCGTTGCGCCGGGGCGGGTCTGGAGGATCTCGAGGGCACGCAGAGCTCGTGCGGTGGGGCTGACATCGGTCGACACACAGGCAGGCTAGGTGGTCACTACGTAAGCCGGAAGTAGATCGTCCGGAACTGGTCCTAACGTGATGTTATGACCGAGTTCCGCGAGCAGGACCTCACCGGAGCACGCTTCGAGCTTGTGAGCCTCCGGGAAGCCACCTTCACCCAGGTGTATCTCAACGACGCCAGGATGCACTCTGTAGACCTCACAGGGGCGCAGATCCGCGGCGCCTCGTTCAACGAGAGCCGCATGCGCGGCGTAGAGCTGGTCGATGTCGACATCCACGGCGAGCTGCAGAACGTCGTCGTGAACGGCGTCGACATCGCACCACTCGTCGACGCCGAACTGAACCGTCGCATGCCCGAACGGGCGAAGATGCGCCCCGACGATAGTGACGGGTTCCGTGAGGCGTGGGCAATCCTGGAGCGGTTGTGGGAGGGCACCGTCGCGCGTGCGAGGCAGTTCCCCGAAGCGGCGCTCCACCGCAGCGTCGACGACGAGTGGTCCTTCATCCAGACCCTGCGCCACCTCAACTTCGCCAGCGCTGCCTGGGCGGGCCGGATGATCCTCAGCAACCCCTCGCCGTGGCACGAGTTGGACCTGCCGTGGGACGAGGCGCCCGGGTGGGACGGTATCCCGTGGGACCGCGAGGCAAGACCCTCGCTCGACGAAGTGCTCACGGTCCGACGCGAACGCCAGGCGATGGTCCGCCACGTCATGGAATCACTCACCGACCAGCAACTCGCCTCCGAGGTGACCCGTACCGAGTCCGGCTGGCCCCAGGTGGAGAACTTCCCCCTCGAGGAATGTCTCCGCATCGTCCTCAACGAGGAATGGGAGCACCGGCTCTATGCCGAGCGTGACCTCACCGCACTGGACAAGGAGAACCCGGTCTGCGGGAGTCGCCCGACGACCTCGTGGTGACGGCAGTTCGGGTGTAACGAGAGACGTTGCCTACCGGGCTGACCACGCTAGCCATCGGCCCTACAGCGAGTGGGGATCGGAGCCTGACTAGGTCAGATCCGATCCCCACTCACGGTGTCACAGCGAACGTGGCACGACTTCGGCCGAGTCCGTCAGTCGACGGTGACCGACTTGTCCAGCCACGACCGGTACGCGCTCATCTTGGTTGCACTCTCGTCCAGAGGCCAGTAGACGCCGGACCTCGAGTTGGCGGTCGAGTTGAAGTAGGAGACGACCGCAACCTTGTCCGTGTTCGCAGCTGCCCAGTTCAGCGATTCGTTAATCCACTCGACCGAGGAATTTCCGGCGTACCTGGCATCTGTGCCGCCAGTTTCCCCGATCCCGACCATCATGTCGCCGTGGCCACGACTGGCCAGCCAGTCGAGGATGCGTGGGATGCGCTCGGCGAACGTCTCCCCGCTGTCGTTCTCGTACAGATCGATGCCCATGAACGGGGCTCGCTGCAACACGGCGGCGGTCAGCCAGTTGGCCGGATCTTGTGTTCTGTTCACCGGGTTGAACAGCCAGTCGCCGAGGATCGGCGGGTCCGCGACGTTCACGAGCGCGCCTTCGTCGGCGAGGATGTCGTGGATGCGGACGTAGGCCGCTGCCCAGAGGGCACCCTCGGCCTCGGTGCCGTCGTTGCTGGGCTCATGGTGGAAGGTCAGCAGAACAGGCTGGTCGTCGTTAGCCTTGAGCGTGGTGGCCAAAGCCCTGATCTCTGCGTCATGAGAGCCGCTGGCGACCTCCCGCCATCCAGTTGCGCCGCCGCTTGGGGGCTTGATCGAGATCCACGGCAGTCGCCCGGCACTGCGGTCTCCTTGGATGTCCTTCGCGAGGCCACTCCAGTTGCCCCATGGGTTGAACACCCGGTGCACACCATACGACTGCCCCAATTGGTTGCTCTTCTCCGAGCAAACGGTGCCGCAGGACATGCCGAGGTAGAACTTGCCCGGCTGGTGACCCGGCCAGGCCGCCTGCGTGTTCGTCGGTTCCGGCTCCGGCGTCGGCTCCGGTGACGGCTCCGGTGACGGCTCCGGTGACGGCTCCGGTGATGGCTCAGGTGACGGCTCCGGTGACGGCTCCGGTGACGGCTCAGGTGATGGCGTCGGTATCGGTGACGGCGTCGGCGTCACCGGATTCTGGGCAACGGCAGCGTACGTATCCGTCGCGCTTTCGGTTGCATTATCGACGGTTCGCGTCATCAGCACGATCAGCGTCCCACCCGTGGTTGGAGCTGTGGCGAGGAATCTCGTGGTTCCCCTCCCTTTCCCGCGCTGCGTCCAGTCCAGGCCTTGGGAATCAAACACCTGGATGGTGCGCTGGCCCCAGCCGTTGTCCTTGACGGTGAGGACCATGTCCTCACCTGGTGTGTAGGTTGCTTTGTCGAGAGAAGCGGTCATGCGTAGGGTCTCAGCCTTACGGGCGATGGTGATGCTGTCGTCCGTTGGGAATGCCAACGCTGGGACAGCGGCTGCGCCCATGGCGGCGGGGACAAGTACTGCGACGGATAGGTTGAGGAACCGGTTCACTTCGAACCTCCTTGTCCTAAGAGTCGATGTCACCCGTTGCCCGGAGGCTTGGGTCTGGTAAGGCTTCGATACTGAACGTAACTGTCTTACTACCCAGAGTGACGGTGCTTGGCGGATTGAACCTGCTTGACCGACGAGCGGGTGCGCACAGGGACTAGTACTTTCCGTGACTTCTGTCACTCAAAGTGACTGATTGTGACTCGTGTGGCCAATGTGGCGTCCATGATCTTTCGAGAGCCATCACCGCGAGTGAGCGTTTCGCGCTTTAGATTCGTCACAGGGAGTGAGTTTTTGGCCTCCAGCACTCCATAACGACCTCGATCTGGTGGTCCGAGGGCCAACGCGTCCCAAGGTCCCGGCTCCCACCGCTGAGAGGCCAGCGGCTAACTCAGCCATCGACCTCCACCACCAGGCGGGCCGGCTGTGTGGAACCAATTCGGTGCCACGCTGGCCGAGGTCGAGCTCGGAGAAACAGTGTCTGGTCAAGCGCTTTGGCGCGCGCCATGATGTTGCGCAGTGTGCGATCGACCTCCTGACCCGGGTAATGCGAGGAGGCGGCAGCTATCAAGACCGGCACACTTCGGCAACCCGAAAAGGAGGACAGCAGTGAGTGTGGACTACTCGGCCGTCACGGAGCGGCAGCAGAAAGTCTGGAGCCTGGGTGACTATGGCAGAGTCGGCAGCCTGCTGAGCTGGATGGGTGAGTGCCTGGTCCAGCAGCTCGACATTCACTCCGACGAGCGGGTACTCGACATCGCCGCGGGCAACGGGAACGCCTCCCTGCCGGCCGCCCGGCGCTTCGCGGACGTGCTGGCCACCGACTACGTCCCGGAGTTGTTGGCGGAGGCGGAGCGCCGGGCCGAGGCGGACGGGGTCGTGCTGCGCACCCAGGTGGCGGACGCGCAGGCCCTCCCATTCGCAGCCGGGGAGTTCGACGTCGTGATGTCGACAATCGGGGCGATGTTCGCACCAGATCAGCCGGCTGTCAGCCGAGAGATGCTCCGGGTCTGCCGCCCGGGTGGGCGCATCGGAATGGCGAACTGGACACCAGACAGCACAGTGGGTGACATGTTCCGCGCGGTCGGCAAGCGGGTGCCACCGCCGCCCGGTGTACAGCCCGCGGTCGTCTGGGGGTCGAAAGAACGGGTGACCGAGCTGCTCGGTGAAGGGTGTCGTGACCTGCGCATGACCCGCCGCACCTGCGCTTGGCGCTACCCGTCCGCCGCGGCCTGTCTGGCGTACTTCCAAGCCTGGTACGGACCTGTCGCCGCCGCCTTCACGGCAGTCGGCGATGAAGGGCGAGGAGACCTGGAGGATGAGCTCCTCTCGGTGTTCGACAGCCACAACACCACCGACGATGGGACGCTCGCAATGGACGTCACGTACCTCGAGGTGGTCGGCGTCCGGGCCTGAGCCAGATCACACCGTTCTCGGGGATCGACTCGCGCAAAGGTCTGAGCTGTACTCCTGCGCGCGCGAAGAACGGCGTGACCGGGCCAATCAGCCGCTGGGCCAACGTATGTCTGCCTGGATGAACATCTGCAGGTTGCGCCACGCCGCTCGGATGTCATCGGTGTCAGTGTGCGACTCTCGGAAACCCGCGAGGTAGATGCCGATCTCGCAGAGGTCCCACCACAACGCGTACAGGCGGAGCACCTTCTCATTGAACAGGTAACCCGTGCTGTTGGTGTACTGGTCTGCGAGAGCGCTGGGACCAATCGCGGGGAGGAGCATCCACAGGTCACGCTCTCGCGGCGCCCACATCGCAGTGTCCCAGTCGATGAGTCGCAGGCCGCTTTCGGTGCGAAGGACGTTGGCGCTGTGTGGTTCGCCGTGGGTGATGGTCCAAGTGTCCGCATCGTGCCCGGCTGCGCCGACAAGGCGGTCATAGTCGTGCAGGATGCGTTTCACGCCACCAGCGTGCTCTCGCAGCAGAGACCGGGCCGGTTCGGCGTACGGGCCCCCGAACCAGGGTTCGTCGAGCGATCGCAAGGCAACCTCGAGGTCTGCGCGATTCGGCAGCCGGAATGTCTCGCGTCGCGCAATCGCCTCCGCCGGTTTTGCGGACTGGTGCAGCTCCGCGACCAGAGCCACGACGCACCTCCGCTCGGCGTCCGACTCGTACTCCTCGGTGACGGTGCCTTCGAGGTAAGGAAAGACAGCAATCGAGTGCGTCGCGTCGAGCCAGCGCAACACGCGACCATCTGTGGCGGTCAGCGGACATACCACTCGCTCCAAACCATGGTCGTGGAGCGCGCGGGCAACCTCGAACGCCTTGGCTAGCCCCGTGAAGGCCGACGAGGGCTCCGAACCGAGGAAGTCCCTTGAGGCCAGATCGTCGACGGTCACGAACCGGCGATCTCCGTCTTGTCCCCTCACGATCCAGTGATGGCTGCCGAACCCCGCCGGCAGGTAGTCGGCATACTCGGCGTCGAACGCCCAGCCAGCACGCGTCGCGGTCAAGATCATCGAGTCGGGGATGGAGTCCGGCCGCGTGAACACCCGCGGAGGATAGCCGCGAAGTTGCGGTGACGCTCGACCACCGAGCAGCGACCTCGGTGGACCTAGCGGGAGTAGACCTGCGTTTGCTCTGGTACCGAAACCGCCGGTTCACCCTCGACATGCATCTCGGGCAGCCAGTGGAGCCAGGACGGCAGGTACCAGTTCCATGGACCGAGCAAGGTCATCGCCGCCGGGACAATGACCATCCGGATCAGCGTGGCATCGACCAGCAGCGCCACCGCCACACCGAAGCCCATCTGTTGGAACATCACCAGATCACCGGTGGCAAAGCCAGCAAACACCACGACGATGATCAAGGCCGCGCCGGTGATGATGCGGCCGGTGGCTGCGATCCCGTGGACAACCGCGTCGACGGTGTCCCCGCTGTGGACGTACCGCTCACGAATGCGGGTGAGCAAGAAGACGTGGTAGTCCATCGACAGCGCGAACAGCACCGAGAACAAGAACACCGGCACCCATGCCTCGACCCGTTCCACTTGTTGGAAGCCCAGCAGGTCTGAGCCGTAGCCCTTCTGGAAGACCAACACGAGCAGTCCGTACGCGGCGCCGACCGAGAGCAGATTGAGGGCGACAGCCGTAGCCGAGACGACGAGCGAACGAAACACGACAGTGAGCAGGATCAGACTCAACCCGAGTACGAAGGCCAACACGATCGGCAGCCAGTAGTTAATGAGATTCGAGTAGTCGATGTTTTCGGCCGTCGTCCCCCCGACGACAACCTCAGCATCGGTCGCGGCGAAGGCACCCGGGATCAGGTCGGAGCGCAACTGTTCGACCGCTGCTCGCGCCTGTTCGTTGTCGGGGTCACCGACGAGCGGGATGCTCAACAGCGCCACCTGCCCGTTAGGGGCCAGCTGACGCTCAGGGGGGCCGAAGTCGGAGTCGTCGGCGACGGACGTTTCGAGCCGGTCCATCGCTGACGTCACCTCGTCGGAGCCCACGTCACCGAACACGACCACCTGCGCAGGGTCTGAGCTCGCAGTGCGCGGGAAGCTGCGTTCCACGGCCAAGAATCCGGCTTTCGAGAAAGTGCCGTCTGGTAGCGAGCTCACCCCGGCTGTCCCGGTGCGCAGGTCGAGGACCGGGACCGCCGCAGCGAGGAGCACGAGCACCCCGGCAGCGAGCGCGGCTCCGGGGCGTTGGACGACAGCGCCGACCGCGCGCGTCCAGAAGCGACTCTCGGCCGCGTGTTGGCGCCCGAACAACGGCAGTCGCAACGCGCAGCCCGGTCCCCGAGCAGCGATAACAGCGCCGGTAACAGGGTCAACGCGGCCACCATCGTGATGAACCCCACGAGAATCGCGCCGAAGGCCAGACTCCGCAGGATCGTGTCCGGCACCAGGAGGAGCCCGAGCAACGCGACGACGAACGAGCTCCCACTGAACAGAACGGCCTTACTGGCGGTCCCGCCGGTGGCGATAATCGCCTCCAGCTTGTCCTGTCCGAGGGCACGCTGCTCGCGGTAGCGGGACAAGACGAACAGGCTGTAGTCGATGCCGAGCGCAAGACCCATCGCGGCGATCATGTTGACGATGAAGAAGGACAGGGTCACCGCCTGGCCGACCACAGCTGACGCCGCAACAGCCACGATGATGGACACGATGGCGATGCTCATGGGAATGAAAGCCGCGACCAGGGCGCCGAAGACGAGCAAGAGCACCACCATCGCCGCAGGTAGTCCAAACTGCAGCTCGCCCTTCTCGAGGTCGTGAGCGGCAAGCTCGTTGAAGTCGTGGTCGAGCGTGAACTCACCGCTGATGGCGGCCTCGAAGACAGGGTCGGTATCAGCCACGCTCACCTCGTCGAGCACGGAGACGATCGCGTCCTCCGGGTTGTCACCGAGCATCAACGTCATTGCCACCGCGTGCTGATCTTGCGAGATCGCCGGTCCGGCGTCGACGGAGTACGGATCGCTCACCGCCCGGGTAGCCTCCGTACCCTCGAGCGACGATCGGACGCCCGCGACGAAGTCCCGGAACGCCGGATCCTCCGCGGTGAGCTTCTCCGAGCGGATGATGACCGCTTCGTCGATGGCGTTGCGCTGAGAGAAATTGCCGACCAACAACTCATCCGCTCGAACCGAATCAGGCTTGGTCGTGATGCTTGCGTCCGTGCTGAGGGCGGAGCCCAGGAGCGTTGCGATGGCGGCAACCGAGGCGACCACTACCAGTCCCCAGGCGGTAAGGACTCGCCAGGGGCGCAGGGCAGAGAGTCGAACCACACGTTGCGTGAGTGCCATGACCCGACCTCTCGCCAGCCACGGCCGCCCCGCCCGGCGCGGCTTGTGCCGATGCTGACGAACATAATGCTGACTCAGGGGTAGTCACAGCACAGCGTCGAGGAATCTCCGACACTCTGGGTGCTGGGTGTGGTTGAACA